>Ga0123335_1001145_pt1 | contig 44171 bp, 43 predicted proteins | sample BiotimSIPDNA_2_FD_89707 | JGI IMG/M metagenome (GOLD analysis project Ga0123335, IMG submission 89707) | Anaerobic biogas reactor microbial communites from Washington, USA - Biogas_R2 time_0 SIP DNA | ecosystem: Engineered > Bioreactor > Anaerobic > Unclassified | place: Washington, USA...
ACAAAAGTTTTTAATGATTATGCTAAAAGCAATGGACATTTAAAATCCAATTCTAAATTATTTGAAGGTGGAGATGTTCGAGAAGGATTGACAGCAATTATTTCTTTAAAAATTCCTGAAGCAATTTTACAGTTTGAAGGTCAAACCAAAGGAAAATTAGGAACACCAATCGCTCGTTCAATTGTGGAAAGTGTTACAACAGAAAATTTACAATTCTTTTTAGAAGAAAACAAAGATAAAGCTTTAATTTTACTTTCTAAAGCTATGAAAGGCAGAGAAGCTCGTGAAGCTGCAAGAAAAGCTCGTGAAGAAGCTAGAAAGTCAAAAGGAACTAAAAAAGAAAGAAATTTAAGTGGAAAATTAACTCCAGCCCAATACAAAGATCCTAAGAGAAATGAATTGTTTATTGTAGAAGGAGATTCTGCCGGAGGCACAGCTAAACAAGGCAGAGATAGAAAATTTCAAGCTATATTACCTTTAAGAGGTAAAGTTTTAAATACAGAAAAAGCTAAATTGGAAGATATTTTTAAGAACGAGGAAATTAATACTTTAATTTATACAATTGGAGCTGGAGTATCATCTGATTTTTCTTTAAAAGATTGTAATTATGATAAAATTATTATTATGACCGATGCTGATGATGATGGAGCACATATTCAAGTTTTATTGTTAACGTTTTTTTATCGTTATATGAAACCACTGATTGAAGCGGGAAAAGTTTTTGTAGCAACTCCTCCTTTATATAAAATAACTCATAATAAAACAGATAAATATTTGTGGAGCGATGAAGAATTAAAGAACGAAGTTAAAGATAAAAAGAATTATACTTTACAAAGATATAAAGGTTTAGGAGAAATGAATGCTGACCAATTATGGGATACAACAATGAATCCTGAAACTAGAAATATGATTAGAGTTAATATTACCGATGCTTCTTTAGCAGAAAAAAGAGTAAGTGTCTTAATGGGAGATGCTGTTGAACCTAGAAAAGAATGGATTGATGAAAATGTTGAATTTTCATTGGTTGATGAATTCCCAATCGAAAACTAAGGATGTGAAACATGAAAAACATAGTAGAGAGAATTAGTGATTATGCATTAGAAGAAATAATGGGAGAACGTTTTGGCCGTTATTGTAAAACAATTATCCAAAACCGTGCTATTCCTGATGTTCGTGATGGTTTAAAACCAGTTCAAAGAAGAATTTTATATTCAATGTATCGAGAAAAAAACACTTATGATAAGCCTTATCATAAAAGCGCTCGTGCTTTAGGACCAATCATTGGTAAATATCATCCACATGGTGATAGTAGCATTTATGAAGCGATGGTTAGAATGAGTCAATCATGGAAGATGAAAAACCCTTATATTGATATGCATGGTAATAATGGATCAATTGATGGTGATTCACCAGCAGCTTATCGTTATACAGAGTCAAGATTATCAAAAATTAGTGAAGAATTATTAAAAGATATCGATAAAAATACAGTTATCTTTTCACCTAATTATGATGATTCTTTATTAGAACCGACAGTTTTACCAGCTAAATATCCTAATCTATTAGTTAATGGAGCTATGGGGATAAGTGCTGGTTATGCAACAAATATTCCTCCTCATAATTTAGGAGAAATAGTAGACGCAACTATTTATCGAATTGATCATCCAGATTGTTTATTAGATAATATTTTAGAATTAGTTAAAGGTCCTGATTTTCCTACTGGTGGAATAGTCGAAGGAAAAGAAGGATTAAATCAGGCTTATAAAACAGGTCGAGGCAAGATCATTGTCAAAGCTAAATACATAATTACTAAAGATCAAATAATTATTAATGAAATTCCTTATGAAGTAAATAAGGCGTCTTTAATATCTAGAATTAATGATATACGTATCGATAAAAAAATCGAAGGTATGGTAGATGCTCGAGATGAGTCTGATAAAGAAGGATTAAGAATTGTTATCGATTTAAAAAAAGATGCTAATAAAGATATTATTATTAATTATTTGTTAAAGAATACCGAATTACAAATATCATTTAATTTTAACATGGTAGCAATTGTCGATCGACATCCTCGTTTGTTAGGAATTCTAAGTATTTTAGATAGTTATTTATCTTTTCAAAAAGAAGTTATTTTAAATAGGACACATTTTGATTTAGATCATTTTTCAGCACGTTTACATATTGTTGAAGGTATGATGAAAGCTTTAGATATTTTGGATGAAGTTATTAAAACGATTCGTTCCAGCAAAAATAAAGCAGATGCTCAAGAAAACTTAGTTAGAGAATATGATTTTACGATGGAACAAGCGGTAGCAATCGTTATGTTACAATTATATCGTTTAACTAATACAGATGTTAAAGCATTACAAGAAGAACAGACGAATCTTTTAAAATTAATTGCTTTTTTAAATAAAATATTAAGTGATAAAACCACTTTGAAAAAAGTAATGAAAGATGAATTGTTAAAAATAAAAAAAGAATATGATGTTGAAAGATTAACAGAAATAAGAGATGAAATAACTGAAATTAAAATTGATACAATTGATTTAATTCCAAAAGAAGATGTCATTGTTGCAATTTCAAAAGATGGTTATGTGAAGAGAGTTTCTAATCGTAGTTATTCAGCTAGTGAAGGAGAGACTTTATTAAAAGATGGTGATTATTTAATTGGATTATATAAAGTTAATACCTTAGATACAGTATTATTATTTACTGATTTAGGTAATTATTTATATGTTCCTGTTTATGAAATTCCAGATACAAAATGGAAAGATTTAGGTAAACATATTAGTAATCTTATTTCATTAAGTTCTGAAGAAAACATTATTTATTCTTTACCTGTTTCAGAATTTACCAATGATGAACAAATAACTTTCTTTACTAAAAATGGAATGATAAAAAGAACTAATTTATCAGAGTTTAAAGTTAGTCGTTATTCAAAAGCAATGTCTTGCTTGAAGTTAAAAGATAAAGACAAAGTCATTAAAATTACTAATGAAAAAGGAAACAACATTTTAGTTATTACTAAAAATGGATATGCTTTAAATTTCAAAACCGAAGAAGTTAGTTTAGTTGGTATTAAAGCTAGTGGAGTTAAAGCAATTAGTTTGAAAGCAGATCAAGTTGTCGGGGGTCATTTATTTGATGAAGATAGTCGTTTATTAGCAATCTTTACTGATAAAGGGACTGGAAAAAGAATCAAATTAACTGAAATAGATACTATGAGTAGAACGAGAAAAGGAATTAGAATTATCAAAGATGTTAAAACTAACCCACATTCTATTATTACAACTTTCTTAACAGAAAGCCGTAATAGTTTTGGAGTTATTATTAATGATAAAACAATAACCTTAAAAGCTAGTGAAGTTACTATTATGGATAAAAACAGTATTGGAAGTACTTTGATTAAAGGCAAAATTAAAGCTATTTTTGAAGAACAAAGCTTGGAAGAAACTAAAGTTGTAGAAGAATCTAAAGAAGTAGAACAATTATCTTTATTGGATGTAGATAAAGATCTAAAAGATATTAATAACGTTCTAAAAGACATCAAAATAGATTAAGGAGTAATTATGAGAGTTATTAGTGGTTTATATAAAAATCGATTATTAAAAGGTGATGATTTATTAGGAACTAGACCAACTATGGCTCGAGTTAAAGAATCTTTAATAGCATTAATTCAAGATTGTATTAAAGATGCTGTTGTTTTAGATTTATTCGCTGGTTCTGGTTCTTTAGGAATTGAAGCATTAAGTAATCAAGCAAAGATGTGTTATTTTTGTGATAAAAATAACAAAGCTGGAGAAATAATTAAATCTAATCTTAAAACTTTAAATGTTAATTTATTTAAAGTTTTAATTAAAGATTATCAAATTTGTTTAAAAAATTTTTTTCAAGATAAATTAAAATTTGATATTGTTTTCTTAGATCCTCCATATCATGAGAACATGTTGAAGAAGGCAATTGATTTAATTTTAGATTATGAATTACTTAATAAAGAATCTTTACTAGTGTGTGAAACAGATATTAAATTAGAAGAATTAGATAAATTAAAAATATGGAAACAAAAAAAATATGGAGATAAATATATTACGATTTATCGCTTAAAGGAGTGAAAAAATGAAAATAATTATTAGTGCTGGTGGAACTGGTGGCCATATTTTTCCTGCTTTAGCGGTTATTAACAAAATCAAAGAAAAAGATAAGAAAGCAGAGTTTTTATATATAGGAACTCATAATCGTATGGAAAAAGATTTGATTCCTCAAAAAAATATTCCATATTTATCATTAGAAACTTATGGCTTGAAAAGAAATAAGATTTTTAAAAACATTAAAACATTTTATTGTCTATTCAAGGCTTATTTAAAATCTAAAAAGATAATTAGAGAATTTAAACCAGATGTTATTATTGGATTGGGTGGTTATGTTACTTTACCAGTTATTTATGCAGGGCATAAATTAAAAGTGAAAACTATTATCCATGAACAAAATAACGTTTTAGGCAAAACAAATCAATTTTTAGCAAAATATGCAGATATTTTAGCAATATCTTTTCCTAATACTCAAGGTATAGAAAAATTTAAATCTAAAACAGTTTATACGGGTAATCCTAGTAGTGAAGAAGCATTAAAAGTTAAAAAGTTTGATAAAACAAAGTTAGGATTTACTAAAGAAAAAAAATTAATTATCTTTGTAATGGGTTCTTTAGGTTCTTATCAAATAAATCAACAAATGAAGAAGATAATTCCTTCATTAAAAAAACAACCCTATGAAGTTTTATTTGTTACAGGTCATAATTATTATTCTGAATATGAAAAATTACAATCAAAAAATATAAAGATAGTTCCATTTATTAACAATTTAACAGCTTTGATGAAAAGCTCAGATTTAATTGTTTCTAGAGCAGGTGCAACAATAATTAGTGAGATTACAGCTTTGTCAATTCCAAGCATTTTAATTCCAAGTGTTCACGTTACAGACAATCATCAATTTAAAAATGCTCAAGCTTTAATAAAAGAGAAGGCTGCTTATTTATTGGAAGAAAACGATTTTAATGAAAAGAAATTAATTTCTTTAATAAATAAAGTTTTAGCTGATGAACCTAAACTTAAAGAATTGAAAAAAGCTTTAATTAAGTTTCAAATTAAAGATAGTGCTCAAAAAATTTATGATTTAATCAAGAAATAGAGGAGACAAAATGAAAGAAATAATTAAATTAATCAAACAAAAAAAGATTGGAGATTTTTTACTTGATGAATCATTGAAAAATCAAACCACTTATAAAGTTGGAGGAAAAGCATCTGTAATAGTTTTTCCTAAAAATGTTGAAAAATTAATTGAGTTATTAAAACTAGTTAAGAATAATAATTTAAAATATAAAGTTTTAGGTAAAGGATCTAATGTTATTTTTAGTGATCGAGATTATCGAGGAGTTATTATTAAATTAGATAAATTTAATAATATTGAAATAAACAATAATTATGTTACAGCTGGAGCTGGTTTACCTTTAATACCTTTAGCGTATAAAGTTTCAAAAATGGGATTATCTGGTTTAGAATTTGCTACTGGTATTCCTGGAACCTTGGGTGGAGCAATCTATATGAATGCTGGAGCGTATAAGTCAGATATGGGATATATAACAGAAAGTGTTAAAGTTTTAACTCCTGAATATGAAGTTAAAGAAATATTCAATAAAGATTTAAATTTTCATTATCGTGATTCTTTTTTTCAACATAATTCAGGATATATTTGTTTAGAAGTGAGAATGGTTTTGAAAAAAGGTGATTCAAAAGAAATATTAAGTGTTATTGAAGATAGAAAACAAAGAAGACTAATGAGTCAACCTTTAGAATATCTTAGTGCTGGTTCAGTTTTTAGAAATCCAGAAAACGATTTTGCTGGAAGATTAATTGAAGAATTAGGATTTAAAGGTTATCGAAAAGGTGGGGCAGAAGTTAGTGAAAAACATGCCAATTTCATCGTTAATCGAGATCACGCTACAGCTGAAGACGTTTATGAATTAATTACTGAAATAAAAGATAAAGTTAAAAAGAATTATCAAATAGATTTAAAAGTAGAACAAGAATTTGTTAATTGGGAGTAATCTATGAAAAAAACAAAAACAAGAAAAAAATTTAATTTATTAAAGTTTTTAATTATTGCTATGGTTATCTATATCATAGGTTTTCTTGTTTATTCTTTTTTTACTTTTCCAATTAAAAATATCAGAGTTTATAATTCAATTATTTTGTCTGATCAAGAAATATTAAGAATCAGTAAAATTGATGATTATCCTAGTTTTTTCTTAACAAGTAAATCAGCAATTGAAAAGAAATTAAAAAATAACGATTATATTAAAGATGTTATTGTTAGAAAAAAATGGTTAGGAGTTATTGAAATTGAAATAATTGAAAAAAAGATTTTGTTTTTTGATATTGCATCTAATAAATTAGTATTGGAAGGCAATCATAAAGTTGATCCAATTAATCAATCTTATCCAGTCTTATCTGATTCTTTACCAACAGAAATTTATTTAAAATTTGAAAAGAAAATGGAATTATTAGAAGAAGATGTTTTGTTTAAAATATCAGAAATTAAATATGTACCTAATGAAGTAGATGAAGAAAGATTTTTATTTATTATGAGTGATGGTAATTATGTGTACCTTACTTTATATACTTTTGATAAAGTTAATAAATACAACGTTATTATTGAATCTTTAGAGAAAAAAAGAGGAATTCTTTATTTAGATTCTGGTAATTATTTTAAAGTATTAGATTAATTAAAAAAAATATAGTATAATGAATATTAATATAAGGGTGATTGCTAATGAGAAAAATATATACAGCGATTGATTTAGGTTCAGATAGTATTAAAATTGTAGTTGGTGAAATGTTTAGAGAAAAACTAAACGTTTTAGCAGCTGTTTTAACACCCTCTAAAGGTATAAAGAGAGGATTAATTGTCGATGCAAATGAAGCGATTAGTTCTTTGAAAACAGCTATTGAAAAAGTCGAGGGTAAATTGGGAATTAGAATTAAAAGAGCAATCGTTAATTGTGATTCTCATAATCTTGTTTTTGAGGATGCAGATGGTTATTCAACTTTAACTAATCAAGAAAATAAAGTATATGGTGAAGATGTAACGAGATGTTTACAAGCTTGTGTTTATAATAAAATTTCTGAAGATGAAGAATTAGTTAATGTTTTGCCAATTGATTTTTGTTTGGATGGTAAATCAGGAATTAGAGATCCTAAGGGAATGGTAGGAAAAAAATTAGGTGTCAGAGCATTGCTAATCAAAACTCATAAAAAGAAATCGTATTCAATTATAACTATTTTAGAAAGTTTAGGGATTGAAGTAGTAGATACTTATATTACTCCAATTGGAGATTATTATGCTTATGCAGAAAAAGAATTTGAAAAACAAACTGGAGCAATTATTAATATTGGAGCAGATATAACAACAGTTAGTGTTTATGAAAAAGGGTTATTAAAAGACGCTAAAATAATTCCTCTTGGTGGTAACAATATCGATAACGATCTTGTTTATTTGTTGAAAATAAAAAACGAAGATGCTAAACTAATAAAGGAAACTTTTGCTTTAGCAAACAAGAGTTATGCTCAAAACACTGAAGTTTATGAAGTGTTTGATCGTTTTAAAAAAGAAATTAAATTGAATCAATTTGAAATTTCTGATATAGTAATGTCAAGAGTGATGGAAATTTTAAAATTTTCAAAAAAACAAATTTCACTCTTAACAAAACAAGAAAATAGTTATATAATAGTAACAGGTGGTACGAGTGAACTGCTTAGTATGACTTCTTTAGTAAAAGAAGTCTTAGGTGATAAAGCAAAAGTGGGGAACATCGATATTATTGGTATTAGAGATAATCGTTATGCTTCTTTATTAGGAATGATTAAATATTTCCATTATAAATTGAGTTTAAAAGCTAAAGAATATACGATGTTTAATCAAGAAGATTTAGAAGATTTAATAACAAATAAGTCAAAAACAATTGAATTAAAAGAAGATTCTGTTTTAAATAAAGTTTTTGGATACTTTTTTGATAAATAATAGGAGGAAATAACATGTTAGGATTAGAAATCGATCAAATTGCAAAAATAAAAGTTATTGGTGTTGGTGGAGCTGGAACAAATGCTGTTAATCGAATGATTGACTCAGGAGTTAAAGGTGTAGAATTTGTAGTAGTTAATACAGATTTACAAGCATTAAACAGTTCAAAAGCTCCAAATAAAATTCAAATTGGAGAAAAATTAACCCACGGTTTAGGAGCTGGAGAAAATCCTACAATAGGTAGAGAAGCTGCATTAGAATCTAAAGAAGCTTTAAAAGAAGCTTTAAAAGGTGCTAATATGGTTTTCATTACTTGTGGAATGGGTGGAGGAACTGGGACAGGAGCAGCTCCAATTATCGCTGAAATTTCACAAAGTTTAGGAGCATTAACAGTTGGAATAGTTACTAAACCTTTTACATTTGAAGGTAAAAAGAGAAAAAGCCAATCTGAATCAGGTTTAGATGAATTAAAGAAAAATGTTGATACATTGATTATCATTCCTAATGAAAGATTAAAAGAAATAATTGATAAATCAACAGGATTAATCGATTCGTTCCGTGAAGTAGATAATGTGTTGAGACGTGGTGTTCAATCAATTTCTGATTTGATAGCAGTTACTGGATTAGTAAACTTAGACTTTGCTGATGTTAAAGCCATTATGCAAAATAGTGGTAACGCATTAATTGGTATTGGTCTTGGTTCTGGAGAAAATAGAGCGATTGAAGCTGCTAAACAAGCTGTTTCTAGTCCTTTATTAGAGACTTCTATTGTTGGAGCTCGTAATGCAATTATTAATATTACAGGTGGTTCTAACCTTTCATTATTTGAAGTAGAAGATGCAGCTGAAGTTATTCGTTCTGCAGCCAATACAGATATCAATATTATCTTTGGAGCAGTTATTAATGAAGCTTTAAATGATGAAGTTGTAGTTACTGTTATTGCAACAGGTTTTGATGAAGCTAGTACAATTGATACTTATCAAGAAGTAATGATGAATGAAGAACCAAGTGAAGTTTTAGATAATTATTCATCAGAATTAGATATTCCATCATTTTTAAGAAAAAAAGAATAAAAGTTCGTTAAGAACTTTTTTTTTGTCTAATTTTGTCTTTGTTAAAGAATTAAAAGAAAAAATATGCTATGATTTAAATGGTGATAATATGAAAACAAATTTTCGTAAAATAGATAAAACATTATTCTTTTGTATGATTTTTATGTTTTCTTTTGGTCTATTGATGATTTTTAGTGCTTCATCAGTAAAAGCTTCTTTATTAGGAGAACCATATTACTATTTTCTTAGACAATTATTTCCTTTAATATTATCGTTAGGAATTTTTATGATAATAATTAGAATCCCTATTAGTTTTTTTAAAAAATATGCTCACATATATTTAGTAGCTATCTTATTAGCATTGATTTTCGTTACTTTTTATGGAGTTACAATTAATCAATCACAAAGATGGATTGATTTAGGATTTTATATGCTTCAACCAAGTGAGTTTGCAAAAACGGCTTTAATTATTTTTATGGCTTCTTATTACGGAAAAAATAAAGACAGTAAGAACGGTATGGTTATTTTATTGCCAATGATTATTGCAGCGATTATTTTTGCTTTAACATATATTCAACCAGATTTAGGAACAGCCTTAATTATCTTTTTTATTACAGGATCTTTATTTTTATTAATTCCTTCAGAGCAAAAATATAAAAAGATGATTATTCAAGTAATGGTTATTATTGTTGTCGGTTTTTTTGTCGTTGGAATTTTTACTGGTTTTAATATGTTAAAAGCACATCAAAAAGCTCGTCTTGATTTCACTAATCCGTGTTCTAAGTACTTGACAGGTGGTTCTGGATATCAAGTTTGTAACGGTCTTATTGCTATTAATAATGGTGGGTTATTTGGAGTTGGTTTAGGAAATAGTACTCAAAAATATTTATATTTACCAGAACCTCATACCGATTTTATTTTTCCTATTGTCGTTGAAGAATTAGGTTTAATAGTTAGTTCTTTTATTCTACTTGTTTATGCTTTGATTTTAGTTAGAATTGTTAGAATTGGTAATCGGACTAAAGATTTAGGAAGTTCTATTATTTGTTATGGGGCAGCTTTAATGATTTTCGCTCATTTAGTTATTAACTTAGGTGGTGCTTTAGCGCTTATGCCATTGACAGGTGCTCCCTTACCATTTATTAGTTATGGAAGTTCTTTCGCTTTAAATTTGATGATTATTTTAGCATTAGTTCAAAGAGTAGAAATAGAAAACAAAAAAAGAATCCAAAGAAGTTTGTTAAAATAAAGGAATTTGTTTTTATAAAAAATAATAATCTCTATGAAGGAGGTTATTTTTTTTATGATTAAAGAATTAATCGATAAATATTTTAATATGATAAATAAAATAGTAATTATTAGTTTGTTAATAATTATTATTGGTTTATTCATATTTATTGTTATTTTTGTACCTAAAGAAAAAGTTGTAGAAGTACCTGTTGAAGTAGAAAAAATAATTGAAAAAGAAACCGAAGAAACATATCAAGTCGATATTAAAGGTGCAGTTAAAAAACCAGGAGTTTATGTAATGAATTTTGATGATCGAGTTATCGATGTGATTGAAATGGCTGGAGGTTTATTAAAAGAATCTGATACGAGATTTTTAAATTTGAGCAAAAAAATTTTTGATGAAATGGTAGTTGTTATTTATACTCAATCTGAAATAAAAGAAATTAAAGAATCAGAAATTAAAATTAAAGAAGTTATTAAATATATTGAAAAAGATTGTCTTTGCCCAGAGCCAGAATTTAATGATGCTTGTTTTTGTTCTGAGATAGAAGAAACAAACAATTTAATATCTCTTAATACAGCGACAATGGAAGAGTTGATGACTTTAACAGGAATAGGAGAATCTAAAGCTAAAGCAATTATTAAATATCGAGAAGATAATGGTAGTTTTACTTCGTTAGATCAATTAAAAGAAATTAGTGGTATAGGAGATTCTATCTTTGATAAGGTTAAGGAAGATATTACTTTGTGATTATCTATATTTAATTTTATTGGGTTTAACTTTTGGTTATGTTTTAATAAGTATTAATATTGAAAAAAAGAGTTTGTACCAGAATAATGAAAAAATATTTAAAGGTTATATAGAAAAAATCAAGATAGACGGTAATCAACTAACTATTAATTTAAAAGCTAAGGAAGAGATAATTATTAATTATTATTTTTTAACACCAAAAGAAAAAGAATCTTTTTCTTTAAAGTTAGGTGATTATATAAAAGTAGAAGGAACTCTTCAAGAACCATCTTCATCTAGAATACCTAATTTATTTGATTATAAAAAATATTTAATGAATAATAACATATTTTATTTGTTAAAAGTAGATAAAATAAAATTACTAAGAAAGAATACTAACCAGTTATTAAAATTAAAACAATTTTTAATAGATGTAAATAATACCAATTCTCTTTCTTCAGCTTATATTAACGCTTTAGTTTTAGGTAACAAAAAACTAATAACTCAAGAAGTAACAGAATCTTATCAAATAAATGGTGTAAGTCATCTTTTTGCTATTTCCGGATTACACGTTTCATTTTTATCTTTGATCTTATTGTTTTTATTAAAAAACATAAGTGAAATTAAAAGATATTTTATCGTTAGTGTGTTTTTACTTTTTTATGCTTTTATTACTGATTTTTCCGCTTCAATTATGAGAGCAGTTATTTTTTTTATTGGATTAAAAATAAATCAAATCTTTTATTTTTATATTAAACCAATTAATCTTTTAATTTTAACTTTAAGTTTTTTGTTAATTATTAATTCTTTTTATATATTTGATGTTGGCTTTCAATTTTCATTTATAATTTGTTTTTTCTTGTTAAAATTTCAAAAGCAATTAACTAATAAAAAAGGAATTAAATTATTCTTTTGGGTATCTATTGTATCTTTTTTAGCAAGTCTGCCTATTTGTTATCAAAACTTTTTCCAAATCAATTTATTAGCGCCTTTGTTAAATGTAGTTTTCGTCCCGTTTTTAAGTTTCATCATTTATCCCCTTTGTCTACTAACATTGTTTTTACCTTTTTTATCGATAATATTAAATATATTACTTTCTATTTTAGAAACATTATCTTTAATATTTTCATCCTTATCTTTCAATTTGATTTTATCTAAAACAAACATAATAATTGTATTTGTTTATTATTTTATTATTTATAAAACTATTAAAACCTTATTTCAAAGAAAATATCTGTGGTTAATTATTTTAAGTTTTGTTTTAATTATCCATCATAATATTAGTTATTTTGATTCAAGTTTAAAAATATATTTTATTGATGTTGGCCAAGGAGATTCGATTTTAATTAAATTACCTAATCAAAAAGGTAACGTTTTAATTGATACTGGCGGAAAATTAAATTATCAAGAAGATTGGCAAAGAAAAAACAAATCTTTCTCTTTAGCAAAAAACAATTTAATTCCATTTTTCAAATCTTTAGGAATAACAAAAATAGATTCTTTAATTATTACTCACGGAGATGCTGATCATATAGGAGAATCAATTGATTTAGTTAATAATTTTAAAGTAGAAAATGTAGTATTTAACTGCGGAGAATATAATGATTTAGAAAAAAATTTAATTAAAGTATTAAAAAAGAATAAAATTAATTATTATTCATGTATTAAAGAATTAAATATAGATAAGTATAAATTACAGTTTTTAAATACAAAAGAGTACCAGAATGAAAATGATAATTCAAATGTAATATACTTTAATTACAATAAATATAAATTTTTATTCATGGGTGATGCTGGATTAGAAAGAGAAAAAGATATATTAGAAAAATATAATCTTAAAGATATAGATTTCTTAAAAGTAGGTCATCATGGTTCAAACACAAGCAGTAATAAGCTATTTATAGATAGAATAAATCCAAAATATAGTTTAATTAGTGTTGGCAAAAATAATAGATATGGACATCCAAAAGATGAAGTGTTAAATACTTTAAAGAATAGTAAGATTTATAGAACTGATTTAGATGGAAGTATTGAGATAAGATTAAATAAAAGGGGATATAAGATTAGGACGTGTCCACCATAGGAAGGAGAATAAAAATTAATTATTATGATGAGATAAAAAATAAAATAATAGATAATGAAGTATATTTGAGAGTTAAAGACTATTCAAAAGAAAGGCATACCGTTATTACATATTTTGAAATAGGTAAATTGCTAAACGAAGCTGGCGGTAAGTATGGAGATAATATAATTGATGAATATTCAAATAAATTAGTACTAGAAGTTGGAAAGAAGTATAATAAAAGAACATTATTTAGAATGAAACAATTTTATATTATATTTAGTAATGAAAAAGTGTCGCCAATGGCGACACAATTGACTTGGAGCCATTATACCGAATTATTGCCTATAAAAGATTTAAATGAACTTTTATATTATATAAAATTGGCAAGTACTAACAATTTATCTAAGAGACAATTAAGAGAAAAAATTAAAAACAATGAGTATAAGAGATTATCTTTAGAGGCAAGAAATAAAATTTCAAATAGTGAATCACTAAAAGTTCAAGATTTAGTACCTAATCCTGTACTAATCAAGAATAAAAATAATATAGATATAATTAATGAAAAGGTATTACATAATTTAATATTAGAAGATATAGAATCATTTATGCATGAGTTAGGTAATAATTTTAGCTTTATAGGTAGTGAGTATAAAATTAAAATCGGTGAAAGATATAATTATATAGATTTATTACTTTTTAACATAAAATATAATGCATATGTAGTAGTAGAATTAAAAATAACTGAATTTAAAGTCGAATATATTTCACAAGTACAAAAGTATATGAATTATATAGATAAAAATATAAAAGAGATAAGTAATAATAATACAATTGGAATAATTATTTGTAAGAAAAATAATAAGTTTGTAATAGAATATTGTTCAGATGATAGAATTGCTGTAAGAGAATATAAATTAGTGTGATATAATAAATGTAGGATGTGATAATGTGGAACTAATAAAAATGCCAATAAATTTAGGAATTAGAATTGTTAAATTGTTAGAAGAAAAAAATATACTACCTCGAAAAAATGTTAGTGGCCCATTTAAAGATATGTTAAGTTTGGAATTTACTCAAGATGAATTGGATTTAATTACTAAACTTGAAATCACAAACCCAGGACATGAGGCGTTGAAAGGAATAGAGTATTTAAGAAATCTTGAAATCTTAAATATTTCCACTGTAGGTAGAACTGAATATCAAAAATCACCTGCTAGTATAACAGATAAAGATATAAAAAACATCTCCAAATTAAAAAAAATAAAAATACTAACAATAGATAACCAACCAAATATTTCATGGATATTGTTAGAAGAACTACAAAATTTAGAAGAATTATGTATAACAAGAAATTCTAATTTAGAAGAAATAAATGGACTAGAAAAATTATTAAAACTTGTATCTTTTGAAGAAAGAGGAAATAAAAAAATGAATACTATAGATGGTATACAATCTATGATAAATAATAATAATTTAGATGTTTTTGAAATAGATGTTTTACATTATCCAGAAATACTTAATGAAGCTCCAAAATTGGTAAATATGGTTAACTGTACATTTTCAGAGCAAATAAGTGGAAGTCAACATAAAAGTGTGAACTATAGTTTTTATCAAATGTTGTTGTTTCATAAAAAATGTTTAGAAATTACAGAGCAAGCTAAAAAAAGTAGTAATGATATAAGAACACAAATTTTATTTGTAGAAAGATTTTTAGCTGAAAATATAACTTATGATTATGATGCGTTAGAAACGAAAAATAGAGCGCATTATGTTGATGGAAGGCAAAAGGGAAAAAGCAATGGTACAAACAGCGCATACAATGGGATTATGTTTGGAAGTGCTGTATGTGAAGGATATACTAGATCAATGCAGTATATATTAAAATTAATGGGAATACAAACTAAAAATGTATATTGTATTTCTGGTAAAGATAAAATAAGTATCAATGAATCATATCATAATAAAACAACGCTTCCTGACGATGGTTATCACAGTATTATAAGAATTGATTATAATTATGAAGTATATTATTTTGATCCATGTTGGGATTCTTGTAGATGGCATAGAGGGGATAAATCTTTACCTTATTCTTTTCTTACAAAAAAAGAAATTTCCAAAGATCATACATTGTCATTTGAAGAAGACGAAATAATATATGATATACCTATTCCAAGAGTAAATATTGAGCATGATTTAGAAATGTTTGATAATAAAAAATTTGATAACAAACGTATACGATAATTTTGCACAAGATCAGTATTGATCTTTTTTTCTTTGTAATAAAGGATAAAATTCGACTTACTTTTTGACAATCACCACATGGAGACTTTGACCACATGGGAGAAGCTATTAACTTAGTAAATAATTTTAAAGTAGAAAAGGTAATATTTAATTGTGGACCTTATAATGATTTAGAAAAAGAATTAATTAAAGTATTAGATAAAAAGAAAATAAAATATTATTCATGTATTAAAGAATTAAATATTGATAACAATAAGTTATATTTTTTACAAACCAAAGAATATGATAATGAAAATGATAATTCTAATGTTATTTATACTGAGTTAAATGGATATAAATTTATGTTCATGGGAGATGCATCAACTACTACAGAAAAAGAAATACTTGATAAATATAATTTACCAGATATAGATGTATTAAAAGTAGGACATCATGGGTCTAAGACAAGTAGTAGTAAAGAGTTTATTAATGAGATTAATCCTAAATATTCTGTAATTAGTGTAGGAAAGAATAACAGGTATGGACATCCAAATAAAGAAGTATTAAATAATTTAGAAAACTCAAAAATATATAGAACAGATCAAGATGGAAGTATTATGCTTAAAAGTAAAAATAATAAACTAATAATAGAAACATGTAGTCCATAGGAAAAAGTGTACCCAGTGGGTGCAAAATTATGAGAGGAGAAGATATGAATTATTATAATGAGATAAAAATTGAATTAATGAATAATGAAATTAATAGAAAAATTGGCGACAGTGTCGCCAAATTTATCATATAGTCATTATGTTGAGTTGTTACCGTATGATGATTTAAATAAAGTTAGATATTATATTAAAATAGTGGAAAAAGAAAATTTATCAATCAGGCAACTAAGAATACGAATAAAGTCTAACGAGTATGAAAGGTTACCAGAAACTGCTAAAAATAAATTAACAAACCAAGCTAAATCTAATGCAGTTGACTTTGTAAAGAATCCAATCTTGATTAGAAACAACAATAAATATGATATATTTTCAGAAAAAGTATTAAAAAAATTAATATTGGAAGATATTGAAAATTTTTTAGATGAGTTAGGAAATGGATTTACATTTATTAAAAGTGAATATCCTATTAAAATAGGTGATAGATACAATTATATCGATTTACTTTTATATAATATCAAATATAAATGTTATGTAGTAGTAAAATTAAAAGCAACTGAATTAAAGAAAGAACATACAGGGCAGATTATGACATATATGAATTACATTAATAAAAATATTAAGACTATAGAAGAAAATGAAGCAGTAGGAATAATAATTTGCAAGCAAGATAATGAATATGTAATCAAATACTGCTCTGATGATAGAATAATAACTAGAGAATATGAATTAGTGTGATATAATATAAATATGGTGATTTAGATGGTTATTCGAGTATTAGATGAAGAAAGAGCTAATATATGTGATAATTTGTTAACAAAATTGATTCAAACCGAAAGACAATATGATGATTCTATCGATGAAAATTTTGTAGTTAAAGATTATTTTAAAAATGTTATAAATAATAAGGATAACATATTATTATGCTATGAAGAAGATGAAATTATAAAAGGCTATATATATTTAAAATTAGTAAATAACGATAACAAAAAAGGTTACTTAATCGACGGCTTATATGTAGATAATGAGTATAGAAATAATGGTATTGCTACTAAGCTTATAGAAAATGCATTAAATGTAATAAAGAAAACAAATATATCTGTTGTTGATATAAACGTTATGGCGAATAATAGTGTAGCTATAAATTTATACAAGCGTTTTGGATTTAATGAATTTAGAATTAGTTTAAGAAAAAATATATAGTATTATTTGAAAGAATTACTTTTGTGATTCTTTTTAATTGCATTAATCCGTATGCATAAACGTATGTCACCACACGGAGATGCTGATCATATAGGAGAATCAATTGATTTAGTTAATAATTATAAAATTGACAAAGTATATTTAAATGATTTTCAATTAACTAGTTTAGAAAAAAGGTTAATCAAAATATATCAAACAGCAATTCAAGGAACTATTACAATTGAAATTGTTAATCAACAAATGAAAGTTACACCATATTTGGATTTATGATATACTATAAACAGTAGGTGAAAAGATGAAAAATATCTATGTTGTTTATGGAAATGAAAAGTACTTAATAGAGTCTTCTTTAAATAAAATCATTGAAAATAATCACGATTCAGAGATTGTTAAATATGATTTAAATTTTGATTTAGTTAATAATATAATTGAAGAAATTATTAGCTTTCCTTTATTTGCAGATAAAAAAATAATTGTAATTTCAAACGCTTTATTTTTAACTGGTTTGTCTAATAATATTTCTGATGAGGAAATCAAAGCTTTAGAAAAAGTTTTAGAAGATATTCCTGAACAAATAAATCTGGTTTTAGTTGTTGAAAACGAAAAACTAGACGGAAGAAAAAACTTAGTTAAAAAATTATTGAAGGATTCAAACATTTTAGAATGTAATAAACTATCAGACCAAGAAGCTTATGAATTTGTTAAAAACACTTTTGAAGAAGACAATTATCAAATAGATTTAAAAGCTATAAATAGTCTTTTAGATAAATCAAAAGAAAACTTAACCCTTTTAATGAGTGAAATTGACAAACTGAAAATATTTAAAGTTGATACTAAAATTATTACTAAAGAAGATGTTGATCAATTAGTATCTAAATATGATTACGATAATATATTTGAATTGACTAATAGTGTAGTTAACAAAGATTTAACAAAAGCGTTATTTTTATATCAAGAATTATTAAAAAGAGGAGAGGAGCCAATAAAAATAATTGTTTTATTGGCAAATCAATTTCGAACTATATTTCAAGTTAAAAAAATGTTAATTAATACAAATAATAACAAAGAAATAGCTGACAAATTAAAAATCCACCCTTATCGAGTGGAACTTGCTAAAAGAATTAATATTTCAGAAGAAATGTTGTTGGATTATTTAGAAAAACTAGCGGATTTAGATGAAAACATTAAAACAAATAGAGTTGATAAAGAATCGGGTTTAGAAATGTTTTTCTTAAATATGTAAAAAAAAGATTTAGAATTCTAAATCTTTTTATATTTTTCTATATAAACCAATTGCTTTCCCTAAAATAGTAACATTATTTAAAAGAATCGGCTCTAAAAGATCATTTTCTGGTTGTAATCTAATATGATCTTTTTCTTTGTAAAATCTTTTTAAAGTAACTTCATTTTCATCGGTTAATGCTATGACTATTTCACCGTTGTTAGCGTTTTTTTGTCTTTGAATGATGACTATATCTCCATCTAAGATTCCAGCATTAATCATACTATCGCCACTAACATTTAAAGTAAAAACTTCTTTTTGATGTGGTATTAAAAAAGCAGGTAAAGAGAAGAATTCGTTAGGGTTTTCAATCGCTTCAATTGGAGAACCAGCTGTTACTTTTCCTAATAATGGAACTTCAACAATTTCGGGATTATTATTTAAAAATTCATTTTTTACTAATAACTCAATTGCACGACTACGATTATTCCCTTTTTTAATAAAACCCTTTTCTTCAAGATTTGATAAATGAACTTGAATTGTTGCTGGTGATGACAAACCTAAAAATTTTCCTATTTCCCTAACTGTAGGTGGATAGCCATTTTCAGCAATTCCTTTTTTTATATAGCTTAAAGTTTCTTCTTGACGAGAAGTTAATTTCTCCATAAAAGCCTCCTTTTATTATTTATAATTTAAGATTAACACACAAAGTGTAAAATGTCAAACAGATGTTTGTTTTTTTGTTGACACGAACATCTGTTCATAGTAAGATAAGGTTAGAAAGAAAAGGAGTGATATTTATGAATCTTAAAGGAATGTTAATAACTAGTGTAGTAGTTTTATTGTTTTTTTCATTATGTTCAATTCGTTTTGATAAATTAGAATACAATCAAGAAAAATCTCAAACTTTTGTAGTAAATGTCAAATAATTGTTAAGACTTTTAATCGGTTTAAAATTTTGATATAATTATTTTTACAAGGATGTGTAAAATGAAAAGTCAAAAAATTAATATGGATTTAAAAATAATTAACAATATAAAAGCATTAGCAATAGACATGATAGACGCTGCTGGTTCTGGTCATCCAGGAATAGTTTTAGGAGCAGCTCCTATGATGTATACTTTATATGCTAAACATTTAATGATAAATTCTAAGGATGATAAATGGTTAAATAGAGACCGTTTTATTATGTCTGCAGGACACGGTTCAGCTTTATTATATTCAACTTTGTTTGCTTTAGGATATGATTTATCTTTAGATGATTTGAGAAATTTTCGTAGAAAAGGATTTAAAACTCCAGGTCATCCAGAATTAAATGTTACACCAGGAGTTGATTTTACAACCGGACCACTAGGTCAAGGTTTTGCTTCAGCTGTTGGATTTGCAATGGCAGAAAAATTTTTAGCATCAAAATATAACAATAATAAAAAAACTTTATTCAATTATAATACTTATGTATTATGTAGTGATGGTGATCTAATGGAAGGAGTTAGTTCAGAAGCGGCTTCTTTAGCGGGTCATTTAAAATTAGGTAATTTAATTGTTTTATATGATTCTAACAATGTTTCTTTAGATGGACAAACTAAATTATCTTTTACTGAAGATGTTCTCAAAAAATATGATGCTATGGGATGGCAAACTTTGCAAGTTAAAAACGGAGATTCAGTTAATGAAATAGATAAAGCGATTATAAAAGCTAAAAAAGATGTTTTAAGACCAACTATTATTGAAATTAAAACTATAATAGGAAAAGATTCTTTTCATCAAAACACAAGTGAAGTTCATGGAAAACCTTTATCCAAAGATGATATTTTACAATTAAAAGAAAAATTAGATGTTAGAGGAGTTCCATTTACATTTTCTAATGAAGCTAGTGAAGCTTTTAAACAAAAAGTTATAGAAAGAGTTAATCCAATTTATACAGAATGGAAAGACAATTTTACTAAAATTTCAGAAGATATTCAAAAAGAAATAATTGAATTATCTAGCGGAAAAGTTAATATTACTTTAAATTTATCAAAAATTTATAACGAATTTAGCTTAGAAGTAAAAGAACCAATGAGAGAAATTAATAGTGATGTAATGAATACTATCGGTGGTTTAGTGAGTAATTTTTGGGGTGGTACTGCTGATTTATCTTCATCAACTAAAACTTTTTTAGAAGAAAAAGGTGTTTTTTCTTCTGAAAATCGTTCCGGTAGAAATATATATTTTGGAGTTAGAGAACATGCAATGGGAGCCATTTTAAATGGAATTGCAGCTTCAGGAATGAGAGTTTTTGGAAGTACATTCTTAGCGTTCTCTGATTATTTAAGACCAGCTTTAAGAATAGCTGCTATTAGTAATTTGCCAGTTACTTATATTTTTACTCATGATTCGATAAACATTGGATCAGACGGACCTACTCATCAACCAATTGAACAATTAGAGTCTTTAAGAAGCATACCTAATTTTGCTGTTTATCGTCCTGCTGATACAAAAGAAATAGTGGGAAGTTGGGAAAGTATTTTTAAAAGTACTGGACCTAATGCTTTGATAATTTCTCGTAATGAAGTTTCTAATCTTATTAATACTTCTATTAATGATGTTAATAAAGGTGCATATATTGTTCGTAAAGAAAAATCAAGATTGATGGGAATAATTATTTCAACTGGTAGCGAAGTAGAGTTGGCATTAAATGTTGCTGAAGAATTATATAAAAATGGTCTTGACTTACGTATTGTATCAATGCCTTGTCAAGATAAATTTAGTGAACAACCAAAAGCATATCAAGAAGACATATTACCCTATAAGGCTGTAAAAATAGTTGTTGAACCAAGTTCGTCTAACGGTTTGTATAAATATGCAACTTGTTCAGAGTGTGTTTTTGGTCTTGAACAATTTGGAGTTAGTGGTAATAGCCAAGAAGTTTTAGAAGAATATAATTTTACAGTAACTAAGTTAAAAAATAGAATTGAAAAATTATTTAGATAATGATTGAAGAATTCTTCATAGTTTAGTAAACTAAAAGATAAGGAGTGAAGATAATGTTATTAGATGTTTTATATGTTGTTATTGGTTTAATTTTGGGAGCAGTTGCCGGGTTTTTTATTGCTAAAAGATATATGGAAAAATATTTAAAAAAGAATCCACCAATTAATGAACAAATGATTAAAATGATGATGACTCAAATGGGAAGAACACCTTCTCAAAAACAAGTTAATCAAATGATGAACGCAATGAAAAAGCAATTATAATTGCTTTTTTTATGTTATACTTAAAGTAGGTGATAAAATGGAAAAAGTAAGTATTGTTATTCCTATTTATAATGCAGAGAAATATATGAGTTTATGTTTAGATAGTTTATTTAAACAAACTTATCGAAAACTAGAAATAATTGCAGTAAATGATAAGAGTACAGATAACTCTTTAGATGTTTTAAAAACTTATCAAAAAGATCATAAGAATTTAATTATTATTGATTTAGAGATTAATCGAGGAGTTAGTAATGCCCGTAATCAAGGAATTAAACATGCTACGGGAGAATATATTTTCTTTATAGATAGTGATGATTTTTTAGATAAAGACGCTATTAAAATTTTAGTTAATAAAGCTTTAGAAAATAAAGCTGATGTTGTTGATACCGAAAGATTGTTTTGGTATAAAAGAAAAGGAAAAGTATTAACTTTTACTGAAAGAAAACAATTAAAAAAAGATTTAATTATCGATAATATTTATAAAAATAAAAAAGCATTAACTTTACCAAGATATGTAACTGGTAAATTATATGCTAAGAGTGTCATTGAAGATGTTGTTTTCGATGATAATCTTCGTTGTTATGAAGATGGTTTATTTAATCAAGAAATAAAGCCTAAATTTAAAAAATATATGTATGCTCAAGGAGTTTATTATCATTATTTACAAAGACCTAATTCATTAATTAATACTGTTAGTACTAATCATTTAGATTATTTGTTTGTTGCGAAAAGAATTAAAGAAGTTTATGCCAAGATTAATTATTTTAATTTAAAGATAGAAAAAACTATTAACAATTTAATTTGTAGTGATATCTTTGTTATTATCAGTTCTAAAATACCTCAAATGAAAATATCTAAAGCTAAGAAAGTTAGTTATTTGAAAAAGTTTTTAAAGTTAAAAACTGAGTTAAATTTATCTAAAATTAGTTTTAAAAATAAATTTTTATTCTTTTTCTTTTCTAAATTTGGAAAAATTTATTTTTCAATCATTAAGAAAATAAATTTAGTAGATTTAAGTTTTCGTTTTCTTAATTTAAAAAACAAAATAACTATTACTAATAAAAAACAAATAAAGACGATTGAAAACATATATTTAATTATGGAAGAAAAGGCTGGTAAGTAAAATGAAAAAAACCATAACAGTAAATAAAAAGAAATCATTAAAACTTGAAAAATTTATTAAACCAAAAAAAGTTTATTTACCTTTAATTGGATATCGAACAGAATGTAAACCAATAGTTAAAATTAATGATCAAGTAGCTATTGGGACATTAATTGGAAAGAGTAAAGAACCTTTTGAAGTAAATATTCGTTCTACAGTTAGTGGTAAAGTAATTGATATATTAGAAAATACTTATTTAAATGGTTCAAAAGTAAAATGTCTTGTTATTGAAAATGATTTTAAAGAAACTAAAGAAATAATTAAAGTTAAAGAACCAACTAATCAAGAAGAATTTGTTGAATTGTTAAAAGTTTATGGTATTCAAGGTATGGGTGGTAGTGGATTCCCTACTTATTTGAAATATCAAAATAAACTTAAAACTTTAATTGTTAATGCCATTGAATGTGAACCTTATTTAAATGCTGACAATGTTTTAGGAATTGAATCTGCTTCAGAGATAATTGTTGGTTTAGAAAAAATGATCAGTATTTTAAAATTAAAGAGAATAATCATTTGTGTTAAAGAAAAAAATAAAGATTTTATTAAAACTTTTCAAGAAATCTTAAAAGATAAGTCTCAAATTGAATTAAAAGTTTTAGGAGATTATTATCCTTTGGGATATGAAAGAACTTTAATAAAAGAAGTGTTAAATGTTACATATAAAAATTTACCAAGTGAAAAACAAATTGTTGTCAATAATCTAGCAACTATTCACATGATATCTAAAGCATTAAAAAATGAATATTTAACGACAAGAATCATAACTTTAAGTGGTGATTTGACTAAGACAACAAATTACAAAGTTAAAATAGGAACTTTGTTTTCTGATCTATATAAAATTGAAAAAACTTGTCATTTAATAGCAGGTGGCCCAATGATGGGGGAATGTCTATTAGATGATGAAGTGATGATTACATATAATTTAAATGGACTTTTATTAATGAAAGAGATATCTATTTCTGAAGAAGAATGTTTGCGTTGTGGTAAATGTGTTGAAGTATGTCCTATGAAATTGTCACCAGTTTTAATTAAAGATAATTTTCATAATTTAGATAAATTAAAAGCATTAAATCCTGAAAAATGTATTGAATGTGGTTTGTGTTCTTTTGTATGCCCAGCTCAAATTAAAATTAGAGAACGAGTTAAAGAAGCTAAAGAGCTTGTAAAGGAGAAATAGAATGAAATTAGTTTATGAAAAAGGACCTTATTTAAAAGATTCTGAAAGAACTAATAAAATAATGAAAAGAGTATTACTTGCTTTAGTCCCAATCATTTTATTTAGTTTTTATAAAAATGGTATTCTTCCTTTCTATAAAGGATATACTAATATTTATGGTTTGTTTCAACCTCTAATATTAATATTAACTGCAGGATTAACATCCTTAGGTACTGAGTTTTTATATAATAAATATCTTTTAAAAATAAAAAATCCATTACAAGGTAAATATGCTTTTTTTCCAGGATTATTTTTCAGTTTATTGATGAGTATTAATACTCCTTTATGGATGATAGTAATGGGAGCTTTTTTTGCAACTGTTGTAGGTAAATTATTGTTTGGAGGATTTGGTCACAATATTTTTAATCCAGCTTTAGTAGGAGCTTTATTTATTACAGTTTCTTATGGAGCTTTAATACCTGGAGGTTATTTAAATGCTTTTGAATTAGATACAATTACAGGGCCTACCGCTTTAGCGACTAATTATATAGATAGTTTTCCTAAAGTTATCGAAGCATTTGGAGGAATAGGTAATTACATATTTGGTTTTATACCCGGAACATTAGGGGAAACTCCAAAATTATTAATTATTATGAGTTTTATCTTTTTAGCAGTTACTAAAACAATTAAATATTTAATTCCACTTACTTATGTTGGTGTTGTTTTTATAACAACCTTTGTTATTGGCTCAGTTAATGGTTTAGATATTACTTTTCCATTATTTCAAATTTTTACAGGTGGATTATTATTAGGAGCAGTTTTTATGGCGACTGATCCGGTTACAACACCGACAACGAGATTAGGGCAAGTTTTATTTGGAATTGGTTTAGGATTATTAACAGTTATCTTTCGTTTTTTAACTCCATATCCAGAAGGAGTTTTAACATCTATATTAACGATGAATATGTTAGTTATATTAATCGATGAACTTGGAGATCAATCTCAAAGAAAAATTATATTGAAAACAATAACTTTAATTATAGGATTAGGTTTAATCATAGGGACTGGTTTTTTAATTGGTAACAAGATAAAATCACCAGTTGAAGTAGATAATAATTATCAGATCATTGAAAAAGCAAATCAAAAGTATCAAGTTAGTCAAAAAGGATTTGGTGGTTTGATTAAAGCAGAAATTATTTTTGAAAAAGATTTGATTAAAGAAATAAATATTATGTCTCAAAATGAATCTTTATGGCAAAATATTGAAAAAGAAGATTATTTACAAAAACTAATTGATCAACAAGACAATCTTGAAGCTTTAGATACAGTTAGTGGAACTACTATTACTTCTCAAGCTTTAAAAGATTTAATTAAAAATACTAAAGATGATTATAAGGAGTAGTTATGAGAAAAAAAATAAGTTTATTTATTAAACAAAATCCTGTTTTTGGAATGACTTTAGGATTGTGTCCTTTATTAGCGATAACGACTACTTTTGAAAATAGTTATTTAATGGGAATATCTTTATTATTTATTTTAATTTTATCGAATAGTATTGTTTCATTAATTAGAAAATGGGTTCCAAATAAAATAAGAATACCTATTTATATAACAATTATTGGAATCTTTGTTACTATTTTAGAATATTTATTATTCACTTATGTTCCTCAATTAAAATCAAGTTTAGGAATTTATATTCCTTTAATAATTGTTAATTGTTTAGTTTTAGGAAGAGCTTTAGGTTATGCTTCTCGTCACAATTTAAAAGATAGTATTAAAGATGCTTTAAAAATGGGGTTAGGTTATACTTTCTCATTATCTTTAGTAGGAATAATAAGAGAAGTCTTGGGATCTAATACTTTAACTTTAATGGAAAATACAACAAACGTTACAGGTTATCTAGCTAAGTATCAAGTTTTTCCAACTAACAGTATTATTCCAAATCAATTTTTCGCTTCACCAGCAGGGGTGTTATTAATTGTAGGTTTGTTGTTTGGACTTTTAAATATGATTAAGGGAGTTGAAGAAAAATGAGTTTAATTTCAATTTTTTTAATAGGTTTATTAACTGAAAATATTGTTTTAACTAAATTTTTAGGTATTTGTCCAGTTATTGGTACTTCAAGAAATCGAAAGACTGCAATTAATATGAGCTTAGCTGTAACATTAATTGTTATTTTATCTAGTATAATTACTTATTTTATATATTATTATTTATTAAAACCACTTAATTTAATTTTTATCCAAAGTGTTGTTTTTGTTTTAATTATCGCTATCTTTGTACAAATATTAGAAAGATTAATCAAGAAACACAATCAAACTTTACATAAAACTTTAGGAATCTTTTTACCTTTGATAACTACTAATTGTGCTGTTTTAGGTATTATTTTATTAAATATTGCTAATGAATACAGTTTTGTAGAGATGTTGATTTATGCCTTTGGATCTACTTTAGGGTTTACTTTAGTGATGTATGTTTTTAGTTCAATGAGAGAGAGATTAGAAACAGCTCCTATTCCTAAACATTTTAAAAATTTACCAATTGCATTTATTACAGCAGCAATAATGTCAATGATCTTTTCTAGATTCATATTTTAGTTGACATAAATTGATTTGTTAGATATAATCAAAAGGTAATTAAAAAGAGGAAAGAAGATGTATTCGTCTCACCTGATTGCTGAAGCTTTAGGTAAATAGCCACTTAATATACTATTTGATAGTTATTTTGGTTGTGAGTGAATACATTGTATTCACTTTTTATATTTTATGGAGGTGCTTTAATATAGCTTTAAGAGAAAAAGATTTACCAGTTAATGATCAAATCAGATGTCATCAAATGATGGTGATTGGTCCAAATGGTGAACAATTAGGAGTTAAAAATAAGAACGATGCTCTTACTTTAGCAAATTATTCAGGATTTGATTTAGTATTAATCAACGAAAGTTCAAACCCACCAGTTTGTAAATTACTTGATTATAATAAATTTAAATATGAAAAAAAGAAAAAAGTAAAAGAATCACAAAAAAAACAAAGAGAAGTTAATACAGAAATAAAAGAATATCGTTTATCTGTTACAATTGATACTCATGATTTTGAAACAAAAGTAACAAATGTTATTAAATATTTAAAGAAAAATCATAAAATAAAAGTGTCAATTAGATTTAAAGGTCGTCAAATGGCTCATACTGAGTTGGGTAAAGAAGTTTTAGATCGTTTCTTTAACGCTGTTGAAGAGTATGCTGTTATGGAACAAGCACCTAAATTAGATGGAAAAAATATGTTTATGGGTTTAGCACCTAAAAAATAAGGAGGAAATTATTATGCCAAAAATGAAAACGAAAAAAGCAGTTGCAAAAAAAGTAAGAGTAAGACAAAGCGGATCATTTACTATTGGTCATCCAAGTAGCAGACATAATACTGGTAAAAAGAACGCTAAATTAAATCGTGGAAAAAGAATCGAAAGTCCACTAAGCAAATCTGATGAAAGAAGATTAAAAACTTTAATATAGTTTTTTTGAGGGGAGATAAAAATGACAAGAGTTAAAGGTGGCACAGTTGCACGTGCTCGTCGTAAAAAGATATTAAAACAAGCTAAAGGATTTTTTGGAAGTAAACATCGTTTATGGAAAACAGCACAAGAACAATTAATGCATTCAGGAATGTATGCTTATCGTGATCGTAAACAAAATAAAAGAAATTTTAGAAAATTATGGATTACAAGAATTAATGCAGCATGTCGTGAAAATGAAATTAGTTATTCTAAATTTATTAATGGTTTATCTAAAGCCGGATTATTAATAAACAGAAAAATGTTATCTGAATTAGCTATTGATAATGCAGTAGCATTTACTGATTTAGTTGAAATTTCTAAATCAGCATTAGATGGTAAAACATATCAACCAAAAGTTGCAAAAAAAGCAGAAGTAGAAAAAAAAGAAACAGTTAAGAAATCAACTGTAAAAAAAGATGAAGTTGAAGAAATAGAAGAAGTAAAAACACCAGCTTTAAAAAAAGAGACAGTTAAAAAAACAGTTGTGAAGAAACCAACTGTAAAAAAAGAAACTGTTAAGAAACCAACTATAAAAAAAGAAACTGTGAAAAAACCAACAGTTAAGAAAGCAACTAAGTAATAGTCTAGGAATAGACTTTTTCTTTTTTTAGGGGAGTTTGTTAATAAAAGAGAGAATATAATAATTAGGGAGTGTTTTTATGGCTAGAATAAGTAATGAACAAATTCTTGAAATTAGAAATAGTGTTAATATAGTTGATATTATTTCTGAATATATTCCTTTAGTTCAAAAAGGCAAAAACTTTTTTGGTATTTGTCCTTTTCATGATGATCATAATCCTAGTATGTCTGTTTCTCCAGAAAAACAAATTTATACTTGTTTTGTTTGTGGAGCGACAGGTAATGTTTTTTCTTTTATTATGGATTATGAAAAAGTATCTTTTTTAGAAGCGGTAAAAAAAGTTGCAGACAAATTGAATATTGATTTAAAAATAGATAATTTTCAAAAACCGGTTTCTCAATATGATAATTATTATGACGTTTTAAATATGACTAATAAATTTTATCAAAATAATTTACAAACTAAAAATGGAGTTAGTGCTAAAAAATATTTGCAAGATAGAGACATTAATGAAGAAATTATTAAAGAATTTGGAATTGGTTTATCTTTGTCAGGGAACAGTGCTTATAAATTTTTAGTTGAAAACAAATTTAAGGTTAAAGATTTGGTTGAACTAGGGATTTGTAATCAAGGAGATAATGATTATCACGATGTTTTTAACAATCGAATTACTTTTCCTTTATATGATCCTTTCGGAAAAGTAGTGGGTTTTAGTGGTCGTATATATAAAGGCGAAGATACTTCGAAATATATTAATTCTAAAGAATCACCTATTTTTCATAAAGGTTTAGTTCTATATAATTATCATCGAGTAAAAGAAGATGTTCAAAAAGAAGGAAGTTTAATTGTTGTCGAAGGATTTATGGATGTTATAGCATTATCAAAAGATGGCATAAAAAATGTTGTTGCAACAATGGGAACAGCAATTACTAAAGAACAAGCCAAATTAATTAAAAAAGCTTCTCCTAATATATATTTAATGTTTGATGGTGATGTTGCTGGTGAAAAAGCGACTTTAAATTGTAGTGAAGAATTAATGAAGATTGGTTTAATACCTAAAATTATTTTATTAGAAGAAAAATTAGATCCAGATGATTATTTAAAAAAATATGGAGTTGCAAAATTAAAAGAAAAAATTAAAAATGCTTTATCATTTTTAGATTATAAGATGATCATTATGAAAAAAGATTATAATTTTCAAAACAGTAATGATATATCTGAATATATAAACAAAGTTATCGTTGAATTAGATAAAATTGATGATAAGATTGTTACAGATTATACGATTAACAAACTTAGTGATGATACTAAAGTTTCAAAAGAAATAATTAAAGATTTAATTAAAAAGAGAAATAAACCTTTAATTATTATAAAAGAAAAAGAACCAATGATTAATAAATATCAAAAAGCATATGAAACATTATTATATTATATGTTAAAGTATGTTGAAGTTATTAGGGCTTTTGATGAGAACAATGTTTTTGTTCCAGCTCCTAATTATCGTTATTTAGCTTGCGAAATATTATCGTTTTATAACAAATATAAAACGATTGATATTGCTGATTTAATCGCTTATTTAGAAGATAAAAGCGAATTGATTTCAGCTTTAGGTAAAATAAATAATTTAGATTTACCTGAAACTTATATTAAAGAAGAAATTGATGATTATATTAAATTATTAAATGAATATCCAGTTGAAATTATGGAAAAGAAAAAATTAGAAAAAGCATATCAAGATGCTTTGACTGATGAAGAAAAAATAAAAATAGCTAACCAATTATTAGAATTAAAAAAAGGAGTAAACATTGATGATTAAAACTTTTGAAGAGAGAAAAAAAACTTTATTAAAATTAGGTAAGAAAAAAGGATATATAACTTTTGCAGAATTAGCTGATGAATTAAAAGGATTAGATTTAGATGCAGATACTTTAGACGAATTATATAATGTTTTTAACGAACAAAATATTGATGTAGTTGAACGAGAAGTAGATTCTGAAGGAAAAGTAAAAGAAGAATGTGAAATAGATTTGTTAGAAAGTTTATCTTTACCAAAAAACATTAGTATAAATGATCCAGTTCGTATGTATTTGAAAGAAATAGGAAAAATTAGTTTATTGTCTTTTGAAGAAGAATTAGAATTATCTAAACAAGTTGGTGAAGGTAGTGAACATGCTAAAAATTTGTTAGCAGAAGCTAATCTTCGTTTAGTTGTTAGTATAGCTAAACGTTATGTAGGACGTAACTTGTCATTTTTAGATTTAATTCAAGAAGGAAATATTGGTTTAATGAAAGCTGTTGATAAGTTTGATCCTTCTAAAGGGTTTAAATTTTCAACTTATGCAACTTGGTGGATTAGACAAGCTATTACAAGAGCTATAGCAGATCAAGCTAAGACAATTAGAGTTCCTGTTCATATGGTAGAAACAATCAATAAATTAAAAAGAATTCAAAGACAAATGACTTTAGAATTAGATCGTGAACCCACAGAACAAGAATTAGCAGAAAAAATGGAATTACCAGTAGAAAAGATTAGAGAAATATTTAAAATATCTCAAGATCCATTATCTTTAGAAACTCCAATTGGAGAAGAAGAAGATTCTCATTTGGGAGATTTTGTTCCTGATGAAAGTAATATGAGTCCTGAAGATTACGCTATTAACGAAGTATTAAAAGATGATATTTCTTTAGTTTTACAAACATTAACTGAAAGAGAAGCAGAAGTATTAAAATTAAGATTTGGTTTAGTTGATGGAACATCTCGTACTTTAGAAGAAGTAGGTAACATATTTAATGTTACGAGAGAAAGAATTCGTCAAATTGAAGCGAAAGCTTTAAGAAAATTGAGACATCCCTCTCGTTCTAAAAAATTAAAGGAATATTTAAGTGATTAAATTATCTTTGCGTTTACAAACAATAGCAGATTTAGTTTCTAAAGAAGATAATGTTATCGATGTAGGATGTGATCATGCTTTACTTAGTATTTATATAACAAATAAATATCAAAAAAAAGTATATGCTTCTGATTTAAGAGAAGGAGCTATAAAACAAGCAGAAAAGAATATAAAAAAATATAATATTGAGGGTATTGTTTTAAAACAAGGTAATGGTCTAGAAATTGTTTCTAATAAAAAAATAAATACAGTTATTATAGCGGGAATGGGTTGTCAAACTATTATAAATATATTAAATAATCCAAAACGAAAACAATTATCTAAACTACTAATTCAATCTAATAATGATTATTATTCATTAAGAAAAAAAATATGTCACTTAGGGTATTATATTTATGAAGAAAAAATCATTAAAGATGGTCATTATTATTTAATTATAGATTTTAGAAAAGGTAAAAAGAAATATAATTATCAAGATTATTATTTTGGACCAATTTTAAGAAAAAACAAGTCTAGGACATATATAAATTATTATAAATATTTATTGAATCAAAAAATATCAATTAAACACAATATACCAAACAAATATTTTTTAAAAAGATATAAATTATCAAAAGAAATCAATAGAATTAAAAAAGAAATAAATTAGTTTTTATTTCTTTTTTTATTTTTTTTATGTTATAATTAAAACATGATAGGAAACTCGTCTTAGGAGGTGCCAGATAATGAATTTATTAAATTTGTTATTGCCTTTTAAGTGGTTAATATTAGGGGTAAAAGAGGTTTTGTGTGGTATATTTTTTATATTCAAGAAAATTTTCTTTTTCTTTGCCTTTTTATTAAAAACCATTCTAAAGTCATTAATCAAAATAGGTCGAGCACTAATCAATGGAATAAGTATATTTTTTAAATTTATATATAACCTAATTAAAAAGCTAGGTATTTTGTTGTTTTCAGGTATTATAAAAATAATTAATTTTTTTAAAAAGTCTTTTATTGGTTTGTTTAATGGTGTTAAATATTTGATTATTCAATTGTTTGAAAAAATTAAATATTTATTTGTAGGATTGTTTTCAGGTATTAAATACTTATTTATCGGGATATTTTTAGGCATAAAGTATATATTTATTTATCTTTTTAAATTTATTGGATTAATTTTTAAATATTTATTTAAAGCTTTAGGATTTGTTATGAAACAAATCGGAAGATTTATTAATTTTATTTCAAAATATTTAATCATAATTTTTAAATTTATTTTTGTTACAGTTTTATTTCGTGTTTTAAAAGCAATAGGTTTATTTTTGGCATCTATACCTAAGTTTGTTTTAAGTATATTTAAATTTTTAGGTATTGGATTATACACACTTTTTATTTTCCCATTTGTTTATTTATATAAAAACTTTGTTAGAATTTTTAGAAACACTTTGATTTCTATAAAAAACAAACTTAAAACAGCTTTCTTATTTACAATTAGTATTCCATCAAAGATAAAAAAAGCGGTTGCTGATTGGTTTAATAACTTAAGTTTTATTAAAGATATTCGTAATCGTAGAGAAATGAAAAGACAAACTTTATTGATTGATTTTGATGCTGAAGATGCAATTAGAAGTGAAAAGAAAATAATGTATAAGTTTACAGCTCGTAATACTGAAGGCAAAATAGAAAAAGGTTATTTAGCAGCTTATTCAAAATTAGATGTGCATTCTTATTTGCTAGCTGAAGAATATGATGTTTATGAAATAAAACAAGCAAAGGGATTAAGTTTAAATATAACGATTGCTCATAAGATAAAAACTAGTGATCTTGTATTCTTTTTAGCTCAATTATCAACATATATTAAATCGGGATTACCTTTAATTGATTCAATAAAGATATTACAAAAGCAAACTAAATCAACGGCAATAAAGACAATTTATAAAGGAATAATTTATGATTTGACGATGGGTTCAAGTTTTAGTGAAGCTTTAGAAAAACAAGGGAAAGCGTTTCCTAAATTATTAGTTAATATGATTAAATCTTCTGAATTAGCTGGTAACTTATCAGAAATATTAGATGATATGGCAGATTACTATGATGCTATTTCAAAAACTAAGAAACAAATGAAATCTGCTATGACTTATCCAACAGTTATTATGGTTTTTGCAACAGGAGTAGTTGTCTTTATCTTAACATCTGTTATTCCATCATTTGTTAAGATGTATGATGAAGCAGATGCTACTTTACCAGGAATTACGGTGGCAATTATTAAAATAAGTAGTTTTTTACAAGCTAATTTAATTTGGTTAATTTTAGGTGTTTTTGTTTTTATTATACTTTTTATAGTAATGTATAGATATATTAAATTTTTCCGTTTGTTAATTCAATGGTTATTAATGCATTTACCTATTGTTGGTAATATTATGATTTATAATGAAGTAGCTATGTTTTCTAAGACTTTTGCATCACTTTGGAATCACAATGTTTTTATTACAAATAGTATGGAAATATTAAGTAAAATAACTAGTAATGAAATATATAAAATGTTAATCTTTGATGCAATAACAAATGTAGCTCGTGGGGAACCAGTTTCAGCATCATTTAAAAATAATTGGGCTTTCCCAATAGTAGCGTATGAAATGTTAGTTACTGGAGAAAGAACAGGGCAACCTGGTCCGATGATGGATCGGGTAGCAGATTATTATCAAGAAGAACATCGTAATGCTGTTAATCAAATAAAAGCTTTTATTGAACCAGCATTGATTATCTTTTTAGCAGCAGTTGTAGGAGTAATTTTATTATCAGTAGTTTTACCGATGTTTAGTATTTATAGTCAAATGGGAGTTTAGGAGGAAATATGGAATATTTATATGGAATAATTTTATTTGTTTTTGGTGTTGTATTAGGATCTTTTTATAATGTAGTTTGTTATCGTTTACCTTTAAAAAAATCTTTAATTAAACCAGGGTCTCATTGTCCAAAATGTAAAAAACCTCTTTCATTTTGGGAATTAATACCTCTGTTTTCTTATATATTTCAAAGAGGAAAATGTAAAAAGTGTGGTGCGAAAATAAGTGCTATTTATCCATTGGTTGAATTATCAACAGGAATATTATTTTTAATTTCTTATTTAATATTTGGATTAAATTTAGAATTAATAATATCTTTAATTTTTGTTTCTTTAGTAGTAATAGTTTTTGTTACAGATATAAAAGAAATGATAGTTTTAGATGAAGTAATAGGTATATCTTTAGTTTTTCTAGTAATTATTCGTTTAATTATTGGATATAATTGGTTAGATTTAACATTAGATTTAATCATTCCATTTCTTTTAATGTTTTTAATTAAAATATTTGGAGATCATTGTTTTAAAAAAGAATCAATGGGTGGTGGAGACATAAAATTAATGCCTGTTTTTGGAGTCCTTTTAGGTTATAAAACAGCATTCATTGTCATTGGTTTTGGAGCTTTTTTAGCCTTCCCAATAGCGTTATTATTTCTATTCATTAAAAAACAAAGAATTATTCCTTTTGGTCCATTTTTATCTTTAGCAGCTCTTATTTTATATTTTACCCAAATTGATTTTGAAAAAATTGTTACTTGGTTAGTAATGATAGGAGGTTAAAATGAAAAAAGGATTTACTTTAGTTGAAGTTTTAGCAGTTATAGCTTTGTTAAGTATTATTGCTGTTATAGCAATTCCTAGTATTACAAATGTTTTAAACAATACTCAAGATAAAACATATGAATTAACAATTGCTAAAATAAAGATGCAAGCTGAAAAGTATTTAATTGATGAAACATTAGATCAAACTATTACCGATAGTAATTATGAGGATGTTTATTTAAATGTTTTATTGATTAATAATTATTTGTCAGCAGAAGATTTAGATGATCCAAGGAACGTTAGTCAAAAAATTGATGCAGTAAATAGTTATATAAGATTCTCATTAAGTTCTGGAGAACTAATAAGTACTGAAAATATTTTATTTGAATCAAAATAAAATATTTTTTTACTCTTTTTTTAGCACTTTTGTGTTGACAGTGCTAAAATAATTTATTATAATAGTATTACATCATTTAAAGGAGGTCAGAAATGCTAAATTCAAGGCAAGAAAAGATCTTTAAGGTAATAGTTGAAGAATATATAAAAACAGCTCGTCCTATCGGTTCTAAAGCAATTTGTGATTCTTTGAAATTGTCTAGTGCGACAATTAGAAATGAAATGGTTGTTTTAGAAGAAAAATTATTATTGGAAAAAACACATACTTCTTCAGGAAGAATTCCTAGTGAAAAAGGTTATCGTTATTATGTTGATAATATTATGGAACCTAAAGAAATGAATGGCGAAGATATGTTGAAATTACAAACTATTTTTCATAATCAATCTTTACAAATTAATGATGTTATTTTAAAAAGTATGGAAATTATATCTGAAATGACTAGCTATACAGCAGTTGTTTTAGGAAAGAATAGTTCTCAAAATAAATTAAAAAAAGTTGAAACTATTCCAGTTGATTCTAACAATTTAGTAGCGTTATTAATTACTGATCAAGGTCATGTTGAACATAAAAATATTAGTTTAACTGAAAAAATCAGTGGTGAAGAAATTAAAAAAATGGTAGACTTAATCAATAATCTTTTGATAGGAACTCCAATTAATGAAATTAGTCAAAAATTAGAGTTTGAGATTAAACCAATTATAGGAAAATATATAAAACAACACGAAGAAATATATAATGTTTTTTATAATGCTTTTAGTGATTTTACTAAAAAAAGTGATATTCATTTATCAGGAAGAAATAACATTTTAAATCAACCTGAGTTTGATAATGTTTCAAAAATAAAAAAAATTGTTAGCAAATTAGAAGATAATGAACTAATTAAACAAGTAGAAGCTGATGAAAATGGTATCAATATTTATATTGGTAATGATTCTCATATTGATGAAGATGTTACAGTTGTTAAAACTAAATATTTTATTAATAATGAGGAAGGAACAATTGCTATTATAGGTCCAAAAAGAATGGAATATGATCGAGTAGTTAGTTTGTTAGATTATATTAAACAGAATATAGAAAGGTAGAAGTTATGACAAAGAAAAAATGTGAAGAAGAATTAAATAAAATAAAAGAATTAGAAGATAAACTCTTAAGAATTCAAGCTGAGACTCAAAATTATATTCGCCGTACTGAAGAAGAAAAAAGAAAAATAATTAAATCTGCAAATGCTGATTTAATTGAACAATTATTACCAACGATTGATAATTTTGAAAGAGCTATAAAAATGGATGACACTAATTTAGATGATGAATTATCAAAATTTTTAGAAGGATTCAAATTAATTTATTCTTCAATGATAAGCATTTTAAAAGAAATGAATTTAAAAGAAATTGAAGCTTTAGATAAAGAATTTGATCCAAGATATCACAATGCAGTTTTAACTAATTGTGATCCAAACAAAGCGGATAACATTGTTCTTGAAGTTTTACAAAAAGGATATATGTTAGAAGATAAATTAATTCGACCAGCTATGGTCAGTGTAAATAAGTTATAAGAAAGGATGATTGAAAAATGAGTAAAATTATAGGTATCGATTTAGGTACAACAAATTCATGTGTTTCTGTATTAGAAAATGGAGAAGCAAAAGTAATTCCAAATCCAGAGGGAGAAAGAACAACACCCAGTGTTGTAGCTTTTAAAAATGGAGAAAAAATAGTTGGTTCAGCTGCTAAAAGACAAGCTGTAACTAATCCAAATACTGTTTCATCAATTAAAAGATTAATGGGAACAGATAAAAAAGTAGAAATGGAAGGTAAAAAATATACACCTGAAGAAATTAGTGCAATGATTTTAACTAATTTAAAAGAAACAGCCGAAAGTTATTTAGGAACTAAAGTAACAAAAGCGGTTATTACTGTTCCAGCTTACTTTAACGACTCAGAAAGACAAGCTACTAAAAATGCAGGTAAAATTGCTGGATTAGAAGTAGAGCGTATTATTAACGAACCTACTGCAGCAGCTTTATCGTATGGTCTTGATAAACAAAACGAAGCGCACACTGTATTAGTATATGATTTAGGAGGAGGAACTTTTGACGTTTCAATTCTTGAATTGGGTGATGGTGTGTTTGAAGTTAAATCAACAAGTGGAAATAATAAACTTGGTGGTGATGATTTTGATGATAAAATTGTCAATTATTTAGTAGACACTTTTAAAAAAGAGCAAGGTGTTGATTTATCAAAAGATAAAATGGCAATGCAAAGATTAAAAGATGCTGCTGAAAAAGCTAAAAAAGATTTAAGTGGAGTAACTAATTCTCAAATTTCTTTACCATTTATTTCTCAAGGATCAGATGGTCCATTGCATTTAGAAATAAATTTAACAAGAGCTAAATTTGAAGATTTAATTGGAGATTTAATTGAATCAACTCTTGATCCAGTTCGTAAAGCGTTAAAAGATGCCAAATTAACTAAAAAGGAAATTGATAAAGTACTTTTAGTAGGAGGATCAACACGTATTCCAATGGTTCAAGATTTAATTAAAAAAGAATTAGGACAAGAACCATCTAAAGCAGTTAATCCAGATGAAGTAGTAGCTATGGGAGCTGCAATTCAAGGTGGAGTTTTAACTGGAGAAGTAAATGATATTGTTTTACTTGATGTAACACCATTATCATTAGGAATTGAAACTTTAGGAAATGTTATGACAACATTAATTACTAGAAATACAACAATTCCAACTTCTAAGAGTCAAGTGTTCTCAACAGCTGCAGATAATCAACCAGCTGTAGATATACATGTTTTACAAGGTGAGAGATCAATGGCTGCAGATAATAAAACTTTAGGAAGATTTCAACTTACAAATATTCCGCCAGCACCAAGAGGAGTTCCTCAAATTGAAGTAAAATTTGATATTGATGCAAACGGAATTGTAAATGTAACTGCTAAAGATTTAGGAACTAATAAAGAGCAATCAATTACAATTACAGCTTCTACAACTTTAAGTGATGAAGAAGTAGATCGTATGGTTAAAGAAGCTGAAGCTAATAAAGAAGCAGATCAAAAACGTAAAGAAGAAGCTGATTTAAGAAATGAAGCTGAACAAATGATTTTTGCAACAGAAAAAGCTCTCAAAGATTTAGGTGAAAAAGTATCGGATTCTGAAAAAGAAGAAGCTGAAAAATTAATTGAAGAATTAAAAGAAGCTTTAAAAGGTACTGATATAGAAGATATTAAAAAGAAAAAAGAAACTTTAAATGAGAAAGCAATGGCTTTATCAACAAAAGTTTACGAAGAGGCAGCTAAAAAAGCTCAAGAAAATAAAGAAACTGATAGTAATGAATCAGAACCAGCAAAAGACGATGTTGTCGACGCTGAATTTGAAGAAAAGAAATAAATTAAACTGGAGATAATTCTCCAGTTTAATTGAGAAAGAGGCAGAAGATGGCAAAAAAAGATTATTACGAAAGTTTAGGATTAAAAAGAGATGCTTCTGAAGCAGAAATAAAAAGTTCTTTTCGTAAACTAGCTAAAGAATATCATCCAGATGTAAATAAATCTCCAGATGCTGAAAAAAAATTCAAAGAAATTCAAGAAGCATATGCAGTTTTATCTGATGAGTCAAAAAGAAAACAATATGATCAATTTGGTCATAATGCTTTTGATGGTAGTCAAGGTGGTGCAGGATTTAGTGGAGCTGGAGGATTTGATTTTTCTGGTTTTGATTTTGGGGATATTTTTTCTGATATGTTTGGTTCTTCTTTTGGATTTGGAGGTTCTTCAAGAACAAGAAAAACCAAAGGAAGAGATTTACAATTTCAAATGGAACTTTCTTTTGAAGAAGCTGTTTTTGGGACTGAACAAACAATCAATATTAATGTAGAAACAGAGTGTAGTGAGTGTAATGGTATTGGAGGTTCAGGAGAAGAAACTTGTTCTACTTGTCATGGTAGTGGAACCGTTACTAGTGAACAAAGAAGTTTATTTGGTTCTTTTTTAACTAAAACAACGTGTCCACATTGTCAAGGAAGAGGAGTCACTTATAAAACAACTTGTTCTAAATGTAAAGGAAGAGGAATTGTTAAAGAAAATAAAGAAATAATTATCAAAGTTCCAGCTGGTGTAGATGAAGAGAGTCAATTGCGTCTAGTAGGAAAAGGTGAAGCTGGAACTAATAGAGGTCCAGCTGGAGATATTTATGTAACTTTTTCAATAACAAATCATCCTTTATTTATGAGAGAAGAAGATGATATTTATTTAGAATTACCTATAACGATAACTGAAGCTATATTAGGTTGTAAAAAAGAAATACCAACCTTATATGGAAAAATCGTTTTATCAATTCCAGCTGGTATTCAATCAAAAACAAAAATGTTAGTTAAAGATAAAGGCGTTGCAAATGCAACGACGAGAAAAAAAGGAAATATGTATGTCATAATTGATGTTGTAATACCAACTAAATTAGATAAAAAACAAAGACAAATATTAGAAGATTTAAATAAAACTGACTTAGAAAATCATGAAGATTTTGAACGTTATTATAAAAAGACAAAAAAAGTAAATTAACCTTTACTTTTTTTTGTGTTTTCGTTATAATAATGGTCTTGAAACTTAAGGAGGTTTTGCTGATGAATTTAAAAATAGGAGATTTATATTTTAAAATAAATCCATCTCCAGAGCAAATTAATCCAATGGATAATAAAGAAAGAATAATACCTTTATTAAATGATAAAGAAGTACCAATCGAATTTTCTTATAAAAAACATTATGCTCCAGTTGTTAAAGAAGAAGATGTAAAACATGCTGGTTATTGTGATCGAGTTTTTACTTTAGTTGATTTTGATAAATATTATGTTACTTTAAAAACGAATGTAGAGGGTATTGATTATCGAGAAACAATATCTTTAAAAAATCTAAATCAAGAATTTATTTCTTTTGAGCAATATTTTAGTACAGCTAAATTCATTAATCGCGAAGCATATCGTGTTAGACCAATTCAAAACGAAGATGAAACAATAGATAAATCTTTTTTTAAAGATAATCTTCCTGATTATTTTTATTTTGAAAAGTTAATCAATTTAACTCAAAAACTAACTCATCGAAAACAAGTTGGAGCTTTTAAACACGCTTTTAAAGAATTGAAAAAGAATGAAAGAAGAAAACCACCTGTTTTCTTTAATGCTTTAAACGAAAGAGAATTAGATTATAAAGATATTCTTTTATTTGCAAATGATAATCATTTCATAATTAATAGAACTTATTTAAAAAGTATAGGTAATTTAACTGAAAAAGATCAAATTATAATTGTTCCTAAAAAATATCTTAATGATAATTGGGTTTATGACCGTCGTTTAGCATCTGATGAAACATTTGAAGAATGTTTAAAGGAAACTTTTAATTACTTATCAGCTTTTGCAATACCAATTGATTTAGGTTATTCATATACAAAAAAAAGAAATTATATTTAATTTCTTTTTTAATTTACATTAACATTTTCTTCTAATAAGTAATCAATAAATTCTTTTTTAAAAGCTTCTATTTCTTTTATTAAAGAGTCCGGATAAATACTATTACAAGATTTAACAGCGCCCCAAATATGTTTAAAAGTAACAACCTTACTATTATCGAAAAGGGCTAAAGAATAAGCTTTACTAATTAAAGCGAAAGTAACGTCAGGATAACGAGCAGTTGTTTCAAATAAACGTTTATATTCGCTAGTCATATTGACAAAGAATGTAACTATTTTTTCAATAACAAATGTAGAATAATTTAATTTAACACCAGTTTTCTTTTCTATTTTAGGTAAACTACCAACTATAATTTTAACTGTAGTTTCAGGTGTAGGTTCTGCAATGTCAATTTTTTCAAATCTTCTTAAAAAAGCACGATCTCTAACTAAATAATGATCAAATTCATCTGAAGTTGTCGCTCCAATAATTTTAATAGAACCACGATCTAAACCTGCTTTTAACATATTAGCAAAGTCAAATGAACTGTTAACACTACCAGTTCCAATAATATTATGAATTTCATCAATAAATAAAATAATATTTTCTTCTTTTTTTAATTCATCAACTAAGATTTGCATTTTCATTTCTTCATTACCATCAGTTGTACTAGTTCCTAATAGAGAAGTTAAATTTAATTTAATAATTCGATATTTTTTTAAAACTTCTGGTATTTCACCTCTTTGAATTCGATATGCTAAGCCTTCAACAATAGCTGTTTTACCAATACCAGGTTTACCAACTAAGATTGCTGATTTATCAGGAATAAGAAGTGCTAAAACCATTTTTTTAATTTCTTCTTCACGTTCAATTGCAGGATTAGTGATAAATTCTTCTTTTGTCATATCACTTCCATATTTTTCTAAAATTGATAAATCATTAATTTCTTCCATATAAACACATCCTTATTAAAATAATTATATCATAAAAATAAAATCAATTATTTTTATTTGACATCTTTTGTCAATTATCATTGAATAATCGAAAAGAAACATATATAATATGAATAGTTTGAAGGTGGTAATTAAATGCAACATTATTTTGCACTTTCTAAAAATTTAGATTTAAGCATTTCAGATCTTCATCACATTAATAATGTAATGAGAATGAAAATTGGAGATCAAATAATAATTATCTATAATAAAATTAAAAACTTTGTTGAATTAACAGAGATAAAACCAGTAGGAATAAAATTTAAAATTATAAAATCTGAAACCTTTACTCGAGAAAATCCTGAAATTGTTTTAGCAGTTTCTTTAGTCAATGAACAAAAGTGGGATTTAATTTTACAAAAAGCTACAGAGTTAGGTGTCAATCAAATTATCCCGATTGTTTTCGAGAGAACAATCATTAAATTAGATGATAAGAAACTTAATCAAAAACAAATTAGATGGCAAAAGATTGTGAAAGAAGCAGCTGAACAATCTCATCGTTTTGAATTGCCAATTATTAGTAATCTATTAAGTTATCATGAGTTAAAAAATATATCTGGAGATTTAAAAATTATATGTAGTACTAAAGAAAAACAAACTAATTTAAAAGATATATTAAAAAATAACTTGAATTGTGATAGAATAATAGTAGTAATTGGACCAGAAGGTGGATTAACTGATTTAGAAGAAGAAAAATTAATAACTTATGGTTTTCAATCGATAACTTTAGGAAACAATATATTAAGAGTAGAAACTGTTCCAATGTTTATATTAAGTATTTTTAATTATGAAATGATGAGGTGAAATTATGTATCTTTTAAGCGCAAGAGATTTTTTTGATAATATTAGAAATTATTATTTGAATTTACCTGAAATATCAAAATTAATTATTTATATCATTTTGATTTTAACTTTTATTTCTATTATTTTATTTATTATTTTATTATAATGCTGTCCAATTAGTTGTTCCTGTGCAATAATACACCTTTCCACTATCTGCATTTAGGCATATATCCCCAATATGTCCACTTAAAGAACCACTTGGGCTTGTTCCATCAGATACCCATATTTTTGTAGATACAAGTGTTAATATTGCCTTAAAGTGTGTATTTGTTGCTGTGTATTGTTGAAGCGATAATGGAGAAACCCCTGCATGGCTTTGCTCTATCAATAGTGCACTATCGGCATTACTATTTGATTGTGTTATTTGTGAACCACTAATACCACTGTTGGTAACATATATTGGCTGATAGTTATTGCTTGTACCAGTCATATTTATATTTATACCCCTTCCATAATTGGTGTTTTTATTTATTTTAAGAGCATCTCCTTTTTTATTGGCATCTATTCTAACAACATCAGTTGAAGATGTCGTATCTCCTACTGTTTGAACCAACAGTCCAACTCCTGTTCCACCTGTCTCAATTTCTACAGCACTTCCACTTCCAAGATTTTGAAAACTTCCAGCAATACCAGTAGCATATTCATATAGTATTTCTGAGGCAAAAAGTGCCTTTGAATATGAGTTATCAGAAGATGATTGAACCAATAGACCTATAACATCCGTTCTTGGTCTTATAGCCATTATTAGACCTTCTTCTGTTCCAAAGCTTAATATAGAGTTGTTAGAACTATCTATTAAAGAAAGTGAGTTAGCCCACTGTTCTGGTGATTCTCCACTATCTGATAATATTCTTATTCTTTGTCCACTTGTTGCTGTTTGTATTGTTCCACCAGTAATTGATACACCAGTAATATCTCCTGCTGTCATTGAACCCTTAAATATTGTTTTTGCTTCGCTTTTATCATAGAATATTCCTTGTCCACCTGTATAATTTCCTATAATAACATCTCCTACATTATCTCCACCTATTATTGCCTTAAATACATCTGCTCCACCATCATCAATTATTTGTAGTCCAGTGTTGGTGTCTGGAAATATTAAAACTCTTGCTCCAGAAGATGCTGATGCATAAGAGCCGCCAAGTTTATTTACCTTAGTAATTGGGTCATAACCAGAACTAAAAGTAGTTGAACCACTAATTGCTATATGTTCTCCAGAAATCTGTATTCCTTCTTCACTTGCATTTATAGAAGCAATAATTGTTCCATCAATAACTGGTGTAAAGTTTAATTGGGCTGTTGTTACAGAGCCAGTTGATATTGAACCACCATCTATCTTAGTTAAATCACCAGATTTTCTCCAATTAGAAAGATAAGTTGTTCCATCAATTAAAACCTTAGAGCCAGCAAGAGTTACAACATCGTCATTTGTTACATTTCTTGGTATAGCAGATGCTACTATTGAAAAATCAGTTGATACAAGTCCAGAAGTATTTACTGCTTTTACCCAGTAAAAGTATTCTATTCCACCAGTTCTTCCGCCATCTACGGAATAATTTGTTTTACAATTTCCAATTAAGGTAGCTGTTTCTGGGTTATTGGTGGTATTTCTATAAACATTATAGGAAGATAAATCTGCCTCACTATTATTTGTCCATTCAACTATAACATATTGTATTCCACCAGTAGCACTTACACCATTAACTGTTGCTGGGGCTGTTGTAGACGTCGCTGTTGTATGAGTTACAGTTGAAGAGTATGTTGATAATATACCATATTTATTAACACTTGATACTGCAAAATCATAAGAAGTATTGGGTATAAGTCCATCTATTGTAATTGTATTTGAGTTTGAGTTTATGTATTGATAATAAGTAAAAGA
>Ga0123335_1001153_pt1 | contig 44044 bp, 29 predicted proteins | sample BiotimSIPDNA_2_FD_89707 | JGI IMG/M metagenome (GOLD analysis project Ga0123335, IMG submission 89707) | Anaerobic biogas reactor microbial communites from Washington, USA - Biogas_R2 time_0 SIP DNA | ecosystem: Engineered > Bioreactor > Anaerobic > Unclassified | place: Washington, USA...
CGTCGTTGGCGCGGAGCAATATGGCTTGAGCGACTTGTGGTTATCTGGTTGCGATGTTCAGGTACGGTTGCCCATGATGGGTGCTGCCGATTCCTTGAATGTCGCAACTGCGACGACGATATTGTTGTACGAGGTCTTGCGTCAGCGTTTGGTATCGGGCTTGGTGTCGGATACGGGTATCGTAGCCGATCCATCTCATTGAAGATAACAGGGACAAAGTAAAATCAGGGGATCAAGATGTTGGAGCTTCAAACGATTCGTATCAATCAGCAGTCATTGCGCAAGGAGATTCGCACTCATCATTGCACTGGGGACTCGGGCTTGCTGTTTTCATGGAGTGTTGCCAGCGACCGTGGTGACAATCGCCAGGCATCTTGCCGGGTTGTTGTAACTTGTGGAGGGAAGGCACTGTGGGATAGCGGTGTGATCAACGGCAGCGAGCAGTCTGCATATTGTTCGGCGGAAGGTTTTCCTCGTGGCGTGAAGCTTGAGGTAGGGATTCAGGTCGAGGATGCGTATGGCGAGAAGTCTGCGGTCAAGCGTGACTATTTCTATTTGTGCGATACGAATTGGGAAGCCGGATGGATCGGGATGCCTGGTTATGACAAGGATGACACATACGTCATTTACCTTCGGAAGGAGTTCCAGGTCGGCAAGCCAGTTGAATCGGCTCGTTTGTATGTCTGCGGAATCGGGTACCAGAAGGCATATTTGGACGGGGCCGAGCTTGACGACTACACGTTGGATCCCGCAGTCACTGAGTACACGAAGGACTGCCAGTACGTGATGCATCCCGACTTGGAATTGGGCAAGGGAACCCACTGCCTGGGAATTGCCGTGGGACGTGGATGGCGGGACAATCGGATCCTTAGGAACGTTGACGCCAATCCGACCCATCGCATCCCCTATGTCGGGGAACCACAGGCGACAGCTCAATTGGAGTTGACCTATGCTGACGGCACGAAGGAGCTTCTGGTCACCGATGCTTCCTGGCAGGCAGGACGCGGAGCGTATGTCGAGAACGACATATTCAATGGAGTCACCTACGACGCCCGGCTTGAGAACGCATGGAGCGGCTGCGGATTCAAGGGCGATGGCTGGGTTGCCGCGGAAGCCAAGAAGGCGCCTGGCGGCAAGATGGTCCCGATGACATTGCCGCCGATTAGGTCGATTGAAGAACGGAAGCCGATTTCCCAATGGACCGTCAACGGAAAGCTGCTGCTTGACTTCGGGCAGAATTTGGCCGGTGTGATCACGTTGAAGATTCCTGCGGGGATGGCTGCCGGAAGCCAGATTGTCCTGCGCCATAGCGAGGAATTGAACGAGGACGGTGACCTCTATACCGCGACCCTGCGTTCCGCCAAGGCGACGGATACGTACATTTGCAGCGGCAAGGAAGGCGAAGATACCTGGTTCAAGCCGATGTTTACGTACCACGGTTTCAGGTATGCCAGCGTCGAAGGATTGGGCAATTTCATCAATCCCGACACCATCGTCGCGTTGTCGTTGAGGAACGACCTTGACAACGACAGCTTTTTCCGTTGCGGCAGCGCCTTGGTGAACCAGATCCATGACAACTGCGTGGAAACCGAGCGCGGAAATACCCATGGTCTTTTGACGGATTGCCCGCAGCGTGACGAACGAATGGGTTGGATGAACGATGCGACTGTCCGGTTCGAGGCGTTTCCCTATCGCTTCGAGACGGCTCCGATCTTCCGCAAGATCGCCCGGGACTTGCGGAATGAGCAGAGTGAGCAGGGCGGGATTACCTGCACTGCTCCATTGGTATTTGGTCTGAATCCTGCGGATCCAGTTTGCTCTTCCTTCCTGATTACAGGCAAGCAGTGCTGGCTGTTCAACAAGGACATCGATATGCTTCGTGAAAACTACGAAGGCTTCAAGGGTTGGGCGGATTGCCTCCTGCTGCACCATTCCGATGATGGGATTGTCAATTATTCGTACTACGGCGATTGGGCTTCCCCCGCCTACGCCTGCGCCGAACCCGAGGGCGCACGTTCCGGCGTCACGCCTGGCATCTTCATGTCAACGGGATATTCCTACTACAATCTGCGTACGGTAAGCGAATTCGCGACGATTCTCGGCAAGGACGATGATGCGAAGGAGTACGCTGAAAAGGCGGAATATGTTCGCAAGGCGATCATGAGCAAGTGGTACAATGCCGAGACGAAGAAATTCAGCACGGGTTCTCAGGCGTGCCAGACGTTCATGTTGTGGCTGGGCTTGTTCCCGTCCAAGGAGGATGCCGCCATCGCGGCCAAGGGGTTGCGCGACGAACTCCGCTTGAACAACTTCAGGTTCACCACGGGCAACCTCTGCACACGCTACCTGTTCGAGGTGCTTTGCGACTACGGATATGTCGAAGATGCCTGGACACTGATCACCAAGGAAGACTACCCCTCGTTCGGATACATGATCCAACAGGAGGCAACAACGATCTGGGAACGCTTCGAACTGAAGAAGAACGCGGGCATGAATTCGCATAACCACCCGATGTACGGTGCGGTGTACTACTGGTTCTATGCCTATCTCGCAGGTGTCAAGCCATTGGAGGCCGGATGCGACAAGGTCAGGATCGCGCCTGTAATCCCATCCAAGCTGATGAGCGTCCATTGCCAAGTCGAAACGATCAAGGGCAACGTGATGGTACGCTGGTTCAAGCGGTATGAGAAGATGCACCTGTTGGTCTCGATACCCTTTGGCATGACGGCCCAGGTAGAATGGGGCGGCTCGACGTATGAAGTCGCCAGCGGCTTCCATACCTTCGAGTACTGATGAAGTAAAATCAATCAATGCAAAAAAGAAAGGCGTGCCATCGAATTGATGTCACGCCTTTTAAATGGTGGTAGGGCATGGATTCGAACCATGGAAAGTAAAGACTAGCAGATTTACAGTCTGCCCCCGTTGGCCACTTGGGTACCCTACCTAATATGTCATGCGCCGTGCGCAGTGTTTCAATTATGGTGGTAGGACATGGATTCGAACCATGGAAAGTAATGACTAGCAGATTTACAGTCTGCCCCCTTTGGCCACTTGGGTATCCTACCAGCAACAATTATTAGAAAACGTTCAATAATCTAGCCCGATATTGTCGATATTCAAGCGGAAGGCAAGATTTTTTTGGCGTATAGGCTTTTTCTGCCTTTTTTGTGAATGGGACGTCTGAGTTAGGCGGAAGCTTTTTGATAATCCAGCCAGAATAAGGCATGCTGCATGGCTGAATTATGAATTATGAATGCTGAATGATGAAGTCCAAGTCCCAGAACCTTAAGGTTTCCAAAACCAAAAGTCAAGTCCCATAGTCCCAGCCCCATGAATGCTGAATGCTGAATTATGAATGCAGGGAAATTCCTTGGGTCGGTTTGCTATTCAGGAGGCATGTCACATGGCATTTGAGTACGAAAGCGTGAAAAAATTGTTGGAAATTTTCAATCGTTCCAGAATTATTTATATTACCCCTTGGTCAGGGACAGGTGCTTCCAGGCAATTTCAGCTATTCGCCTGGGGTTGCGCTTTAGAAACAATCATTATTATGGAGTTGAACGATGCGTGTTGAGCGAAGAAAACCGTTGAGGGCTCGCGTAGGCGTGATGAGCATTGGGTTGGATACGTACTGGGGACAGTTTCCAGGCTTGCTGGACGAGCTGATGGGGAAGGTCGAGAAATTCAAGGGGAAATTGAATAAGTACAATGTCGAGATTGTCGATTTCGGGATGGTTGACAATTCGGAGAAGGCGTATGCGTTGCTTCCCAAGATGCTCGGGAGCGACTTGGATGTGCTGTTCGTCGACATGGTGACTTATGGTACGAGTGGGACGTTTGGGATCATCGTTCAGTCGGTTTCGTGTCCTGTCGTATTGGTTGCATTGCAGCCCATGGCGGCGATGGATTATGCGCACGGGACGACCTATATGCAGCTATGCAACGACGACGTGTGCTCGGTTCCCGAGTTTACTGGAGTTGCGATTCGCATGGGGCGTCGCGTATCCGGCGTTGTGATCGGTCAGTTGGAAGGCGATGCCATTGCCGATGCCGAGCTTGCCGAGTGGATTGGGGTTGCAAGGGTCAGGCATGACTTGCGGAAAGCGCGACTGGGGTTGATGGGGCATGTTTTGGATACGATGCTGGACATGCAGGCCGATCCAACAGCGATTACGGCCGCGTTCGGCGCGCATATCGTCCCCTGCGAAGCCGAGGAAATCATGATCCATTATCGGAAGATCACCAGCGAGGAAAGGGACGTGACCGCCATGAAAGCCAGGATACTGGACTTTTTCGACACGCCTGATCCCGTGTCGGATCCCCTGACAACGAAGTTGACTGACCACGACCTGGATTTGTCTGCCCGTGTCGCTGTTGCCCTTGAGCGCTTTGTCGCTGCGAAGCGCCTGGATGGCTTTGCGTACTATTACGAAGGCGAACCCGACAGCAAGATGCGTGAGTTGGTGACGAATTTCATTGTTGGGAATTCGCTGTTGACCGGTGCGGGCTTTCCGATGTGCGGCGAGTTCGACATCAAGACCTGCGTCGCGATGATGATGATGGATCGGTTGGATATCGGAGGAAGTTTTGCCGAGTTCCATCCTATCGATTTCGTCCGTGACACGGTTTTGGTTGGCCACGACGGCCCCCACCACGTGAACATCGCGGATCGTCGACCGGTTCTCAGGAGCCTGTCTCGCTATCACGGGAAGCCCGGCACGGGCGCGGGGGTCGAGTTCAATATCAAGACGGGGCCAATCACGATTCTGAGCATTGGGATGAATGAAAATGGGAAGCCGAAGATGGTCGTGGCACAAGGCGAATCGCTCCCGGGACCAATCCCGCCGACGGGGAATACCAATACACACGGGAAATTCAAGCCCGATGTGCGGACGTTCCTCAAGCGCTGGGTGATGGAAGGACCAACGCATCACTTCGCCTTGGGAATCGGGCATCACGCAAGCACGTTGGAAAAGGTCGCCGACAGCTTTGGAGTGGAGTGCGCAGTCATCTCCGAGTCGATTTAAGGCCGGGAAAAGATTGTTGCAGTAGCACAGATGCAACAACGGCGCACATGGTTGGAGCCGTGTGCGCCGTTGTTGGGATAACTTTAATTTAGTTTACATTGCAAAGATCTTGTCCATCGCCTTTGATGTTCTGTCGAGGAGCGTTGGATCTGGCGGCATCATTTCGGCGGTGATGGTTTTCTTATAGCCGATTTTCCTGATGGCGTCGATTGTTTCCTTCCATGGGACGTCACCGTCGAGGAGGTCGCAGAATCCAGCGAGCGTGCCGACTGAAAGCTTGAAGTCCTTGAAGTGGATCCTGTCAATCCTGCTTCCGAGGATTTCGATCCAGTGCGGCGGCCACTGCTGGTGGTTCAGCACGTTTCCGACATCGAAATAGGCTCCGACCGATGGATTGCCGATGCTGTCGATAAAGTTGGCGAATTCGCGCGGCGAGTACAAGAAGCCATTCCAGACGTTTTCAACTGCGACTTTGACCCCGAGGTCTTTCGCTGCCTGTCCGAGTTCGGTGACCGCCTCGCGCGCCCATTCCAGGACCTTGTCGTAGTTGACGGGCTTGAAGTCTGGTTCCCATGGGATCAGGACTGCGCCTGGTACGAAGAGGAGGGATTTGCATCCGAGCCATGCGACTCTTTGCAGTGCGGCCTTGTGGATTTCGATTGATTTTCTGCGGACTGCGGGGTCGAGGTTGGTTGGGTTGCATCCCCAGCTCATTCCCGAGGCGACTGATTCGAGCAGGATTCCCGCCTTGTCAGCCTCTTCGCGGTATTCGATGCAGGTGTTTTTCGATGTTTCGGGTGTCAGTGGTCCGTCGGTTCCGACGCAGAGTTCGATTGCCTGGAAGTTTGCATTTTTGGCTTGGTTGATTGCGTCTTGGACGGTGCATGTTCCGCTGTTTTGGACTGACCAGTAGCTGATTGCCTTGATCATTTGTGATGTACCTCTCTTGAGTAAGATTGTTGGTTTGAGTTTCGGTGCCGAAGTGCAAAACATGAAATATGCATTAAGTTACTTTTAATGCGAGTAAAGTCAAATGCGGAAAGCGAGTTGAGCAAGAAAATGCGTTGGCGTTCTGCATTGTCGATTATAATGTTCAAGGAGAAATAAGGATATGTTTGATGGATTGAAGAAGTTGGGTGGATTTGCTCGTCGTGCCCGGATTATTGAAGTAGGTCGCGATCGTTTGCGTCAGGTGCGGCATCAGTTGTCGTTTGTATTGGTGACCGAGGACTTGAGCGAGAACAGTCTTGACGAGATGCTCAATTTGTTTGAGTGTCCTGTCTATCGTCGTCTGTCGATGAGTGAATTGGAGGAAGTATTTGGCTATCAGGGCACGAAGATATTGGGATTTCGCCGCAGTTCATTGAGCAACGAGATATCGTCGCTGCTGAAGGGTTGCGGCGTAGTTCGTCGCAAGCCGTTGCCTGAGCATCCCAAAGTAGCGGTATTGGGTGCGTCCGGCATAGGTCGTCACCATGCGAATTGGTGGAATATGGAGGGGGCAAGCCCGATAGCGTTTTTGGGCAGCAGCCCTGAGAGCGTCGAGAAGACCCGGGAAAAGTTGCGGGGGATGTTTGGTTTCGAGGGGCGTGGTTATGTTGACTTGGCGGAGTTGCTGTCGACTGAGCGTCCTGACATTGTTGACGTCTGTCTTCCTCCTCGGATGCATTATGCGGCCGTTAAGCAGGCATTGGAGGCGGGGTGCCACGTGTTGTGCGAGAAGCCCTTTGTCTATGACGACGACTTGAGCCACGAGGAACTGCTTGACCAGGCTCGCGAGCTTGGTCGCCTTTCAGGTCGCAAGGGGTTGATGCTTGGAGTATGCACCCAATACGTGATGGTTGCCAAGGAGATCATCAGCTTGTGGAAGGAATCGCATCCCGGCGAAAGCATCACGGAGTTCGTGGGTCACTTGGTTTCTCCTACCCGCGACCGTCCTCCGGTTCCCCATTGGACTTGGGTTGACCTGTCGCCTCACATGCTGGGTGTCGCTCAGGTGTTGAGTCAATGCGGCGAGTTGGATTGGTCAACATTGCGTAAGAATTTCGAGGGCCATTTGGCCGAGGCGGAGTTCCAGTTGACATGCAATGATGGCAAGCCGCTGTCATGTCGCATCACCACGTTCCATACTGATGAGGAACCGGAAAACATCCGTCAGATAACCTTGAACGGAACTTTGTACGACATTGGTGGTCGTATTGACGAAAACAATGTTTTCCAGATGGACATTTTTTCTCCGGATGGCATGGTTGAGCGCCCTGACATGTTGCGCTTGCTGATACGGAGCTTCCTGAATGGAAAAGTTGAGGTTCCGCCTGCGAAGGCGATTCAGAATTTGGAATGGATGTTGCGATGCATCAAGGCGTGAAGGGGATGAATTGCATGAGATTGTTCTTGTTGTCCTTGTTGATTCCTGTACTTTTTGTTTTTGGGCAGGAGCTTCCCTATGACGTGACTGGCGGAGAGTGGTCAAGCACGGGTGAGTTGCGTTTGCGTTTCAAGGCGGCGGCGAATACGTATGTATACGCGGAGAGCCTGAAGGTCGTCTTGGTCGATCAATCCGGTGTTGAAACGGACATGAAACGCATTGGCGGTGCCGCTCCTAAGCTGGAAGGCGAAGAGGAATTGGCTTGGCGTGGTGAATTCGAATTGATATTCAAGTCCGAGGCCGGGGGAGCCGGCAGTCGAGTCAAGGTGTCGATGCAGGGTTGCAACGACAAGGGGATGTGTTTCATGCCGATGACGAAGGAGTTGACTCCTGGCGTTGCGTCGCCCTCCGCCGTTGAAGCGTCTGTGGCTTCCGGCGAGGGCTTGTTGAGTCCGTCCTGGATAGTCGGCCAGGCTTCCGGCTATATGGATGTTGACTCGTTCATGGGCTGGCTCGACCGGATGGAGGGCATTGAAGCCGGCGATGACGTGGGCGGTTATTTGGATAGGATTCGCTCGCGTTATGGCTTGTGGTTGGTTGGCTTGTTGTTGATTCCGTTTGGTTTGCTATTGAATTTGACTCCCTGTGTTTTGCCGATGATACCTGTTAATTTGGCGATATTGGGAGCTGGCAAGGGTAGCAAGTCACGTGGTGTTGGCTTGTTGTTGGGGTTGTGGTATGCGTTGGGCATGTGTTTGTCTTACGGGTTGTTGGGCTTGATCGTTGTGTTGGTTGGCGGTCAATTTGGGAGCGTGAATTCATCTTGGCTGTTCAACGTGATTGTCGGCGTTGTTTTTTTGGTTTTGGGTCTATCGATGTTTGGATTTTTTGAGCTTGACCTGGCTCGTTTTCGTGGTGGCGGAATGTGGCGGAAGGGGACGTATGTCGGCGCATTTGCAATGGGTTGCCTGACGGCGGTTCTCGCAGGTTCTTGCGTTGCTCCGGTTTTGATTTGGGTATTGCTGTTGAGTGCGGAGATCTATTCGTCAGGCGGCGTGATCGGGTTGTTGTTTCCGTTCTTGCTTGGTTTGGGCATGGCGTTGCCTTGGCCGTTTTTGGGTTGCGGGATTGGGATGTTGCCGAAGCCCGGTGGGTGGATGGTTCGGCTGCGTCAGGCATTTGGCGTTATCATCTTGTTGGTGGCAGGATACTATTTTTACGTAGGATACCAATTGTTTGGCGATGGCGGACAAGTCGCTTCAGATGACGGCTGGCGAACGGACGTCAAGATGGCGTTCGCAGAAGCGCGTGAGGAGAACAAGCCAATCCTGCTGGATTTCTGGGGAATCTCATGCAAAAATTGCGTTGCGATGGATTCGACGACGTTGGCGAATCCCAAGGTGAGGGAACGACTGGACAACCTGGTGTGCGTCAAAGTCCGGGGAGATGACAAGGACGATGGCGTGGCGCTAGAACTCGTCAAAAGTTGCGGAATCATCGGCTTCCCGACGTATGTCTATCTAAGGCCGAACTGAACGCCTGCCGAAAATCCAGCGCGGAAGTTGATTTCTCCTGGGCAATGCGTAAATTTAACAGCGTCTTTTTCCTCGTGCGCATGCGCGGGCGGGTGAATTGTTGTCGTAATACATTGGTTTTAAGCGGGTTGTCGTAGTTGGAATGTCGAAGGGTTGGCTTGACAAAATAAGTCAATGGATCAGTGAAGCGCAACTTCCTGAAGGTGCGTTTCGCTTTGCGTTGCACGATTACTCGTTGGTGCCCATTGCGTTGTCTATGGTATTGAGCTACCGCCGCGACCGGGTTTTGGTGATTGCCGCGGACAGTTCGCGAGCGGAGGTTTTGTGCTCTGGCTTGGGTTCGTACCTGAAGTTGCTTGGAGACGAACGTCCTATCGTGCCTGTCGAGGAGTTGGTCCTGGGGCGTCACCAATGGGTTCCTGAGAACGAGGCTGGTCGCTGTGCCGCGCTTGAGTTGGCGTTGAGTGGTCGTCCTGCGATTTTTGTGTCGACTGTTCCTGCGTTGATGTCTCGCAGCATTACACCTAAAGGATTTACGAAGCGGACGTTCACGCTGCGTCGTGGAGAGAGCATTGACCTGGACGAGTTGTGCCGTCGTCTTGTGGAGTTGGATTACGACAACGAGTTTCAGGTTCAGCAGCCTGGCGAATTTTCTCGCCGTGGCGGAATATTGGACATTTATTCTCCGTTGTACGACGCTCCGGTTCGCTTGGAGTTTTGGGGTGACGAGATAGACAGCATTCGATTTTTCCTGCCTGACAGCCAGTGCTCATTCAAGGACATCGAGGAGGTTCGTGTTGTTCCACGTGGGAAGGCGGTTCTTGAGGCCGAGGAATCCGAGAGCGCGTGGGTGCGTGACTATTTCCCCGGCAGCGTACCCTTTGTGCTGTGCGGTCCCGATTTGATCGAGGCTCATTTGCGCGAGTATAGCGAGGAGCATGTGCGGAAAGTTTGGGCGAAGACCTTGTCGGGTGCGAAGGGGACCGTGAGCTTAATTACGGAGCCTGGCGAAAGTTCGTTGAAGACGCGTTTGGGGGGACCTGTTCGCACGATCGGGGCAGTGAGCCTTGGGGCGGAATTGTCGGCGTTGCTCCCTGAAATGGGCGATGGCGCGACGTTGTGGCATTGGCAGCAATTGCGTGACAGCCTGTTGCGCTGGCATCGTGGCGGATACGAAATAGTTGCGTGTTGCGGAGGTGAAAGCGAGGCTTCTCGATTTGACGAGATGGTGAAGGCAGATCCATTGACAGCCGATCTGCCGATGTCAATCGAACCCAAGTCATTGGATTCCGGGGTTGTTTTGACTGATGCCAAGGTCGTGTTGCTGAGCGACCACGAGCTGTTTGGCCGAAAGTCGGTGCGTCGTCGCCGCCGTCGCCATTTGGAATATCGACGTGACCAGGCGCTGCGTGACACGACTGACTTGGAGGAGGGTGGCTATGCCGTGCACGTCACTCATGGGATATGCATTTACCATGGGATTCGGATGCTGGAGAGCATCGGCGAGGTGCAGGAGGTCATCGAGCTTGAGTTTGACGACGATAAGCGCGTGTACGTTCCCTTGGATCAGGCTCAGTTGGTCAGTCGATACATGGGCGCTGGGAAGGCTGCTCCCAGCCTGAGCAAGTTGGGCGGGATTGGCTGGCGTCGCGCGAAGGAGGCCGCAGGCGAGGCGGCATGGGATCTGGCTGCGGAGATGATTCGGATGGAGGCTATGCGCCAGAACGCGCCCGGAACGAGCTTTGAACCCCAGGTCGAGTGGGAACGAGCGTTCGTGGCGTCGTTTCCATACGAGGAGACTGCGGATCAGGCAATTGCGATCGAAGAGGTCCTGTCTGACATGGCGAAGACGAAGCCGATGGATCGGCTGCTATGCGGCGACGTGGGGTACGGGAAGACGGAAGTCGCCATACGCGCGGCTTTTCGTGCTGTTTTGAACGGGAAGCAAGTTGCGGTATTGGTTCCGACGACGATTTTGTGCGAGCAGCATTTCCAGTCGTTCCGAGAGCGGATGGCCAGTTATCCGATAGAGATCGAGTCGTTGAGTCGCTTCAAGACCAAGGGCGAGCAGGCTGAGATTTTGTCCCGTGCGTCCCATGGCGAAGTTGACATTGTGATTGGGACTCATCGCTTGCTGTCCAAGGACGTATCCTTTGCAAGCTTGGGTTTGTTGATCATTGACGAGGAGCAGCGGTTCGGTGTCGAGGACAAGCAGCAGTTGAAGCAGATGCGTGCGAACGTCGATATCTTGACGATGACTGCGACGCCGATTCCGCGAACGTTGTACTTCAGCTTGTCCGGGCTGAAGAGCTTGAGCACGATCATGACTGCGCCTTCCGATCGTCTTCCCGTGACGACGGTTGTCTCCATGTTTGACCAGGAACTGATTCGCCGAAGCATTGTCCGTGAGTTGGAGCGTGGCGGCCAAGTGTTTTTCCTGCATAATCGGGTAAGCACGATTGACCGGATGCACGAGATGATCAGCCGCTTGGTTCCGAATGCCAGAACAGCCGTGGCGCATGGGCAGATGCCGCCAGGTCGTCTTGAGGAAGTGATGACTCGATTTGTGGCCGGCGAGTACGATGTGTTGGTGTGCACGACGATCATCGAGAGCGGGGTTGACATCCCGAATGCGAATACGATCATCATCGACCGTGCCGACAAGTTCGGCTTGTCCGAGTTGTACCAGTTGCGCGGTCGGGTCGGTCGCCATCATCGTCAAGCCTATGCGTACTTGCTGTTGCCTCCGATGGGATCATTGCCTGCGAATGCCCGCGAGCGTCTGGAGGCGATCAGGCGCTACACTCATCTTGGCGCTGGGTTCAAGTTGGCGTTGCGTGACCTTGAGATTCGTGGTGCAGGGAACATATTGGGGACTGAGCAGAGTGGTCACATTGCGGCGGTGGGCTTTGACTTGTACTGCCAATTGCTGAAGGAAGCGATCGCAAACTTGGAGAAGCGGGATTTGGAGTTGCCACGTCAGGTTGACATGTTTTTTGACAGGACGACGTTTGCTGTCGTGGCATCCGGTGGCAAGTCGTCCTTGGGGATTCCTGCCGGCTATGTTGAGGATCCGGGAGCACGGGTAGATTGCTACAAGACCTTGAGCCGCATGACTCAATTGTCCGAGGTTGATCGGTATGCCGAGGAATTGCGGGATCGTTTTGGACCGTTGCCCGCAAGCGTGGAGTCGCTATTGGATTACACCAGCATTCGTGTCCTTGCTCAGAAGTTGAAGATTAACCGTGTGAATGTCCGTGACCAGCGCTTGATCTTGGAGACGGAACGCGGGTTGGTTCGTGACCAGCGGAAGCAAGTCCCTGTCCTGGAGTCGGCGGTTGGTTCAGACCAGCTGCGCGAGGTGAAGGGGTTGCTGTCAGGGTTGTCCGGAGGTGCGCAATGACGACGTACGTCTGGATGACAGCGGTTTTGTTCGTATCCGGATTATTGGAGATGATCTTGGGTGGGTTTGGAGTATCGCTGCCGTTGTTGTTGCTGGCAGTATTTTACCTGGGAGTATTTCGGCAATGGCCTTTCGTGTTGTGGCTAGGGATATTTCTTGGTTCAATGCTTGAGCTGTGCTATGGTCGCAGTGTTTTGCTGTGTTGGGTTTTGTATCCGCTGGCGATCGGCTTTGCCCATGCTTGGCGTTGGTTTGGCCAGACGAGCGGTCTGTTTCGGCAGAGCTTTGCGGGCGGCTTGTTGGGGTTTGCCAATGGCTTGTGCCTGATGTTGCTTCGCTACCGCGAGTTCGGGACGGTGTCGGGTTGGTTGACGGATTTGTTTCTCACATGCATTTATGGTGCATTGAGTTTGCCCTTGATGTGTTGTGTGTTGGATTGGTTTGCGGGGCGTCTTGCGTTGAAGAGGTACAGTCGGTTGTCATCGGGTCGACGTGACGAATTGGTCTATTACGGCGATGACGAGGAGGGGGATGAAATCTTCTACGACTGATGAAAACAGGTTTTTGCGCTTGCGTCTCGAGCGTCGTGTCCTTTTGTGCGTATTGTTGCTTGTCTTGCCTATATTGCTTTTGCTGATTCGGCTATGGCAGGTACAGGTTGTTCAGGGTCCCGAATTGAGTCGTCACGCTAATCGTCAGAGTGCCCGTCGCATGCGCGTGAGTCCTGTGCGTGGTCGGATGTTCAGCCGTGACGGGGCGTTGTTGGTTGGGAACAACAGCTGCTATGACGTTGTGTTCCACTTGTCAGAGATGCGTCAAGGCGGTGCGTTGTCAAAGACGGTTGAGTATGTGATGAGGTGCGCGAATCGATTGTCGTCATTGTTCGGTCGTCCTCACGAGTTGGTTGAAAAGCGTTTGCGCGACCGTTTGGTGAGTCGCGCTTCGGAACCCGTCGTTGTATTTCGCGGCCTTAACGCTGTTGAGCTTGCTCAGTTGTCGGAGTTGGTTGCGGATCTTCCCGGAGTAGCTGTGCACATAAGGAACGAGCGTTCCTATGAACATCCCGGCTTGGCGTCTCATTTGCTTGGGACGACGGGATGGCGTGTTCCGACGGATGGGCGCGGAAGCGAGGAGTACATGCAATCTTTTGCCCTGGAGGAGCTTGTGGGGACCTCTGGTTTGGAGAGCGTGTACGAGAAGGATTTGGGTGGCAAGGGCGGAGAGCAGTTGCTTCAGGTCGATTACCGCGGCTACTACCATGGCGTGCTGTCTTCGACTCCCGCGCAAGACGGATACGATCTGAAACTGACCCTTGACCTGAAGGCGCAGGCGATCGCGGAAAAGCTTTTGGTTGGGCATCATGGCGCATTCGTGGTGATCGAGGTCGAGACAGGGGCGATTTTGGTGCTGGCTTCAAGTCCGACCTTCGACTTGTCAACACTGACCAAGGAGCGCTATGGCGAATTGGCAACGGACAAGGTAGGGATGCCGCTGTTTAACCGTGCGGTCGACGGGAAGTACACCCCTGGTTCGATTTTGAAGCCCCTGGTTGCCTTGGCGGCATTGGAGCATGGCGCGATCGATCCGTCTTGGCGGTTCGAGTGCCAGGGGCGATATCGTTTCGGCGATGCGAAGATCGATTGCTCCGGTCGTGCCGTGCATGGGGTGATTGACATTGTCGAGGCGATTACGATGTCCTGCAATGGCTTTTTCGTTGACGCTGGGCTGAAGACCGGGGTTGACAATATGGAGGCGATCTTCAAGACGGCGGGGATTGGAGCGCCGACCGAGATTGACTTCTACGAGCATGGGTACGGGGTGTTTCCAAGCCGCGACGGGATGTATCGTCGATCTCGCCGTCATTGGGGGATGGCTGACACGGCGTTTTTGTCGATTGGGCAAGGTGAGATCTCTATGTCTCCGCTTCAGGCGGTGATGTTTTGCGGCGCCTTGGCGAATGGTGGTCGCTTGATGCGCCCGTACTTGGTTGGCGAGGTCATCGACGGCAGTGGCCGCGTAGTCCGTCGCTCTGTTCCCGAGGTTCGTCAGCGCCTTGCTGCGTCCGAGGAGAATTTGTCCATCGTCCGCTCCGGGATGGAGAGTGCTGTGATGATGGTTCGCGGGAGTGCCCGCGTGATGCGTGAAAGCGGGATGGCGGTTGCCGCGAAGACGGGTACTGCCGAGGTGGACAGTGCGGACGGCAAGCACAAGAACACATGGATCATCGCGTATGGTCCGGTATCGTCACCCGAGATTGCATTGGTATGTTTGATTGAGCGAGGCCAGTCCGGCGGAAAGACGGCCGGTCCGATAGCGGCAGAGTTTCTGCATGAATGGAAATCTGAATAAAAAAGGAAGTGGGATATGAGGCTTGAGATGCGTCGTTTAATGTTTCTGGCAATGTGTTTTTGCGTCTATGGATTTGGTGCTGCTGTTGTCCACGTATCTCCTGACGGGAACGACGGGATTGGCGGCTTTGGTCCGTTCAGGACGTTGGAAGCCGCTCGTCGTCGCGTCGCTGAAATGCGCAAGGAGAAGCGTTGGCAAAACAAGCCGATCACGGTCGAGTTTTCGCAAGGCGTGTATCCTTTGACCGAGGAGGTTGTATTTACGCCTCTCGACAGTGGTTCTGAGAATGCACCGACGGTGTATCGTGCCGCCAAGGATGCCGATGTCGTGTTCAGTGGTGGTCGCGAGTTGACTGGGATACAGGTTGCCGCGAACGGCGATTGGCGTGTGTTGTTGCCTGAGGTTGCAGAAGGGAAGGCGTACTACGAGCAATTGTACGTCAATGGTCGTCACGCCACTCGTGCCAGGACGCCGAATGTCGCCAGTCCCGCGGAGTATTTCTACATTGAGCGTCCTGTTGTGCGCGCTGTTGATCCTGCGACCGGCGAACGTGTCTTGATGGAGCGGCGGGCATTTTACGGCGAATTGAACGACCTGTCGATCTTGTCCGGCGTCCCGTTGTCTTCGTTATCCGATGTCGTCATAGTGATGTACCATTCATGGGAGACGTCCCGTCACCGCGTCAGCTACGTTGACGGGAAGCGTGGTTTTGTTGTGTTGAGCGGTGATGCTCCATGGCGCATGATGGACTGGCGGAATCGTCAGCGTTACCACATTGAGAATATCCCGGAGGCATTGGATGCTGCTGGAGAATGGTATTTGGCTCGCGATGGCTGGTTGACATACAAGCCGTTGCCGGGTGAAACCCTTGAAAACACCAAGTTGGTGGTTCCGGTGGCAAAGTCGTTCTTGCGTTTTGAAGGCGAGCCGGCGGCTGGCTTGCTGGTGTCCAAATTGCGGTTCGAGAATTTGAGGTTTTTGTATGCAGGGTACAAATTGCCTGCTAAGGGGCATGGTGCGGGGCAGGCCGAAGTTGACATACCCGCCGTGATTTCCTGCGTGGGGACGGCTGACGTCGAGTTCGTGGGATGCGAAGTCGGAAGCGTGGGAATTTACGGGGTTCAGTTTGGCGATGGGTGCTTCGGAAATGCGTTGAGGCGATGCTACTTGCATGACTTGGGCGCCGGAGGCGTGAAGATCGGAGGCGATGGCAGGCGACCTGCCGATGAACGTTCGGCGACAAGCCATAACGTGGTGGACAATTGCATCATCCAGACAGGCGGACGCATTCACCACGGGGCAATCGGAGTCTGGCTGGGACATGTGTGCGACAATAAGGTCACCCATAACGATATCGGCGATTTCTACTATACGGGAGTGTCCGTGGGATGGACATGGGGATATGCGCCGACGGTCAGCGTCAGGAACAAGATCGAATTCAACCGCATCCACCATATCGGACAAGGCATGCTGAGCGACATGGGCGGCGTCTACACGCTTGGATATGCCAAGGGGACCAGCGTCAGCAACAACCATATCCATGATGTTTACTCCTACGATTACTACGGAGCCGGCGCCCATGGATTGTACACGGACGAGGGAACGACGGAAATCCTGATGGAAAACAACCTGGTGCACCACACGCGAGGCGGTGGCCTCCATCAGCATTATGGCCGTGACAATGTGATTCGGAACAACATTTTCGCCTACGGGATGTTCAGCCAGGTCCAGCGATCCCGTCGCGAGGACCATCGGAGTTTTACATTGGAGCGGAATATCATCTATTGGGACAACGATAGTCCTCTTTTCAATCGTTCCGTGCTTGACGACATGGTTGACATCCACCACAACCTGTACTGGACTACCGGCGGCAAGGTTGATTTCAACACGAAGACATTCGAGGAATGGCAGGCTTTGGGCAAGGGTGAAGGCGATGTGATAGCAGACCCGAAATTCGCCGATCCCGAAGCGGGTGACTATAGCTTGGCTGCTGATTCGCCGGCGCATCAGATTGGCTTCGTGCCTTTTGACTATACGCTGGCAGGAGTGTACGGGCCACCTGCCTGGAAGGCGAAGGCCGCCGCACTGAAAGTCCCGCCATTGGTGTTGACGCCCAAGCCACCGCCAATCAAACTAAAAGTCCTGGATGGCGGCTTCGAAGAGCACTTCCCAGGAGACGAACCGCTGGGAGCGAGCATATACACCGAGAAGAATCCAGGGTTGATCGAGGTGACAACAGAAATGGCGAAGTACGGAAAACATTGCGTGAAACTCCAAGACTCGCCGAAGATGAAATACCAGTTCAATCCGCATTTCCATTATTTGACGAAATTGAAGGACGGCATTGCGGAAGCCTCGTTCAGCGTTGCGATCGAACAGGACATGACGCTGTATGTTGACCTTCGGGACTACACGGTCAAAAAGGAGTTCGCGGTTGGCTGCAACCTGTTGTTCTCCAAGGGGATGCTTGCATTTACGGGTGTTGATGGGAAGCGCACGAGCATTTCGCTGCCTGAAAAGGAGTGGGTTGACGTGGTTGTCCGAGTAGGTGTCGGCAACAAGAAGTCGTCGAGTTACATCGTGACGATTACGCTGCCGGGCGCGGAACCGAAGAGCTATGAAGCCAAGTTGGTTGACAATGAGTTTTCGATGCTGACATGGTTTGGATTCGTTGCCGACGGGACGAATTCGTCGGCATGCTGGCTGGACAACATCGACTGCAAGTTAGTCGGAGACACAAAGTAGCGTTTGTGCGAGGTTTTGGACGGGTCGGACAAGGTCTGATGGGTCATTCATAATTCATAATTCAGCATTCATAATTATGTGCTGTATCGCGTTCAGGAGTCCGCCGTTCAGGTTGTCCAGTGTGATGGCGAGTGCGGCGTCCTTGGTGATTTGTTCGGCATTTCCCATTGCGACGCCGAGTCCGACTGATGCGAGCATGTCCGCGTCGTTTTCTCCATCTCCGATTGCCATCACATCGTGGATAGTGCAGTTCACGTGTTTGCAGAGTGTTTTGATTGCGGATGATTTGGTTGCCTGGCTAGGGACTAGGTTGAAGATATTCGGTTCCGAGAAGACGGTCTGGATGTTGATGTTTTCTGCCTTTGCTAGTTCGATCAGCGCCTGTGCCTGTTGCTGCAGCTTCGGGATGTCGTCTTCCATGGACAGGAAGAGGATTTTGTCGAATTGTTTTTTGGGATCAACGAAGAAATCCTCTGGTTTTTCCTGTACGAATTCGTTGTTTCGCGCGAGGAACATATCTGTTTCTGCGAGCTTGGTGCTGGTGACGTCTGAGCTTGAGAAGAAGACCGGCACGATATTGTTCGCCTTGGCGAATTGGACGATCCAGACGATTTCCTTGTGGGTGAAATAGTAATGGCAGAGTTCTTGATTGGTGGTTGGATCGACGATTTGCGCGCCGTTTCCTGCGATTTGCGGTGTGTCGAGTTCCAGTTGTTCGACCCAGCCCTGGATTGCTGCGTACATTCGTCCCGTGGCAAATGCGAACGGGATGTTGTGTTGCTTGAGCAATTTGACTGCCTGGATGCTGGATTGGGGGACTGACTTGTCAGGCTCAAGGAAAGTTCCGTCGATATCCGAGACAACGAGTTTGACTTTTCCGCTGAAGTTGACTTTTCTGTTGGTGTCTTGTTTAAAATACATGGAAAAAACTTGGCTTATCAGTTTGTTTTTAAGTTAGGATGTGATTTATTATTAAATTTACGTTGCTATTATTAATTTAGCATGGAATTCTCGAATCAAAGAGGTATTTGATGCGGATTGAAGAGATTGACAAGAATTTTGTCATGGGCAGTCTTGAGGGTCGCGAGTTGTTGTTTCGTGATTGCTGGGCAAGTCCCTTTGAGTTGAACGGCTTGGCTTTTTTCTCTGAGGAGAAGGAGTTTTGCCGATTGCCTATAGCTAAGTTGGCGAGCCAGAACGATGGGATTCGCGGCTTGGCTTGGCACACTGCAGGCGCCCAGGTTCGTTTCCGTAGTGACAGCGGCGTCGTAGGATTGCGTTGCGAATTGCGCAACAAGGGCGGAATGACTCACATGCCATTGACTGGAAGCTCTGGCTTTGACTTGTATATTGGCGAAGGGAGTTCGAAGCGTTTTGCGAAAGTATGCCGTCCTGAGTGGGCTCAACTTGAATATAGTGGCTTGCTGTATTTGGGCGCCGGCGGAGTAGAACAGGAGTTTACGATCAACTTCCCGCTGTACAATGGCGTAAAGCGCGTGGAGATCGGACTGTCTCCTGGGGCGAACGTCAGTCCGCCGACTGCGTTTGCCATTGAGAAGCCGGTCTTGTTCTATGGTTCGTCGATTACGCAGGGCGGTTGCGCCGGTCGCCCCGGCACGTGTTATACCCAAGTGTTGTCCCGCCACTTGGATTTCGAATGCTTGAACTACGGGTTTAGCGGAAGCGCCCGAGGCGAGCTGGAGACGGCGGAAATCATCGCGGGCTTGGACTTGAGCTGTTTCGTCATGGATTATGACCACAATGCTCCGACGGCGGATCATCTGTGGAAGACCCACGAGCCATTTTTCAAGTTTATCCGCCAGCGTCAGCCGATGTTGCCGGTCGTGCTTGTCAGCCGTCCGGACTGGCCTTGGAACGTCAGTCCCGAGGGTTGCATCGACCGTCGCAAGGCGGTATTGACAACGTACAACAACGCGGTTGCGGCGGGTGACAAAAATGTGTATTTCGTGGATGGCGAGTTGATGTTCGCAGGCATTGACAGCGACAGTTGCACGGTTGACGGCTGCCATCCGAACGACTTGGGGTTTTATCGAATGGCGCAGGCGGTTGAGCCTGCCTTGCGGATGGCTTTGGGATTGAAAGCTTAATCCTTATTTAGCATAGACTGGAGGAATCATCGATGCATCATTTGCGATTCAGGCAAGTCCACTTGGATTTTCACACGTCCCCCGCGATACCCGGGATTGGCTTGTCATTCGACAAGAAGGAATGGCAGGCGACGTTGCGTGCCGGGCATGTGAATTCCATTACGCTGTTTGCCAAGTGCCATCACGGCTGGCATTACCATTTCACGGAGAAGGGAAAGCTGCATCCGAAGCTTGGATTTGACTTGCTGCGTGCCCAGTTTGACGCTTGCAAGGAGATTGACATCAATGCTCCAATCTACATTTCCGCTGGCTTGGATTGCATGGTTCTGGAAGAACGTCCCGAATGGCAAGTGGTATACGTGAATCCCGATACGCTGCAAACACATGTGGCGAGTCCGTTGGCACCTGGATTCCATCGTGTTTGCTTCAATTCCCCGTACACAGAGTATTTGTGCGAGCAAATTCAGGAGACGGTCAACCTGTTCCCGAATTGCGACGGAATTTTCCTGGACATCATCTCGCAACCTGAATGCGTCTGCCCATCCTGCCTTAAGGTGATGGCTGAGAATGGATTGAATCCGCGCAACCAAAAGGATCGCAAACGCTGCTCGGAAATGGCGCTTGAACGATACTACCAGATGTCGACTATGGCTGCGACGTATGCCAATCCCGATATGCCAGTATTCCACAATTCCGGCCATGTGACTCCGGGAAAACGCAAGATGCTCAAGGAGTACTTCTCGCATCTTGAACTGGAATCGCTGCCAACGGGTGGTTGGGGATACGACCACTTCCCGCTGTCAGCCAAGTATGTCCAGGGGATTGACTTGGATTTCCTTGGCATGACAGGAAAGTTCCATACGACATGGGGCGAGTTCGGCGGCTACAAGCATCCCAATGCGTTGATCTACGAGTGCGCCGCGATGATGGCGTATGGAGCCAAGTGCAGCATCGGCGACCAGTTGCATCCATCCGGAAAACTTGACGAAAGCACGTATCAGATGATCGGCCAGGCGTACGCGGAAGTCGAAAAGAAAGAGCCTTGGTGTGATCATGTGGAGAGCGTGGCGGATATCGGATTGCTGACGGCTGCTGCGGTCAATGCCTCGGCGGCACGTGACATCCCAGGAGACATCGGGGCGGGACGAGTCTTGCTTGAAGGGCATTTCCTGTTTGACGTCATCGACCTGGATAGCGACTTCAAGAAGTACAAGATGCTGATCCTGCCTGACGAGATCCAGATTGACGCGAAGCTGAAGAAGCGCCTGGACACCTACCTGGGAAAGGGCGGGAAGTTGCTGCTCAGCGGAACAAGCGGATTGGATGCCGAAGGAAAAATGATGTTTGACATTGGCGGCGAGGTCAAGGGAAAGAGTCCCTTCTGCCCAGACTATGTTCGCTTTGGCGACGATGTCCGCCCGCCCAGCATCTCAAGCCCGATGGTGATGTACCTGCCAAGCCAACGCTTGAAGGTGACGGACGGCATTAGCCTGGGAGATGTCCACGACTCCTACTTCAACCGTACTGACTACAGGCATTTTTGCAGCCACCAGCATACGCCGAACAGGCTGGAGGCATCAGGTTTTTCTGCTGGCGTGATGAAGGGGCAGATCATGTACCTGGCTCATCCGATGTTCGGGATCTATCGTGGCTGGGGATGCGTACCCGTCGGCGAATTCTTGCGCAATGCGATTCGCTTGTTGCTGGGGGACTCCTGCAGCGTTCGTACGAACATGCCTTCGATGGCTCGCCTGAACGTGATGCATCAGCCGAAGGAGAAGCGCTACGTGTTGCACTTGCTTTATGCGAACACGTTGGCGCGCGGCGGGCACATCAACGTCAATGGCGTGCAGAGTCGCGGGATGATCGAAGTAATCGAGGATCTGCTTCCGTTGCCGAACGTCGAGGTGTGGCTGTCCTTGCCGAAGGGCGTCAAGTCTGCGACTTTGGAGCCGCAAGGCGTGCCGCTGTCGCTGGTTGAGGATGGCACAGGCGTAAGCCTGAAGGTTGACAGCGTGACTTGCCACCAGATGGTAGCGTTGAACTACTGAGGTTCGATTGGGTGTCAGAGAAGAAAACACGGCAAAACGAATCTGTTGAAGGCGGGGGCGATGGGATACGATTGCCTGGCCGCCTGACGAGCATGAGCTCGTCCAGTGCAGGTTCGTTGCGTCGTCAGATGGGTGGTGGTCGTGGCGGTCCACGTGGCTGGCACAAGCCTTTGGAGCATGCGACCGACCGTGCGGGTACGTTCCGCCGTCTTTTGGGCTATTTGCGTGGACGCCTCCCGCTGATGATCATCGTTTCGGCATTGGTAATTTTAGGGACATTGCTTGGCTTGGCTGGTCCGTATTTGCTAGGTCGTGCAGTCGATTGCCTTAAGAAAACGGATGCATCGGGCTTGGCTGTTGATCTGGATCGTTTGATTGAGACACTGGGACTAATGGCTTGCGTGTACGTCTTTAGCACGCTGATCAATTTTTTCCAGGGTTGGACCGGTGCGAAGATTGCCCAGGACACGGTTCGTTTGTTGCGTCAGGAATTGTTTTCGAAGCTGCAGATGTTGCCGTTGACGTATTTCGACAGGCATCCCCACGGGGAGATCTTGAGTCGTTCGACGAATGACATCGAGGTTGTTGCGAACGTTTTGTCCCGTGGCGTGGTTCAGTTTATCGGCAGTGTGATTACGGTATTCGGGGCTTTATTTGTGATGTTGCGCTTGAGTCCGTTATTGACTGGCGTGACATTGTTGACGTTGCCTGGCAGTTTCTTGTTGACGAAGTTTGCCTCGAAGCGTATTCGTGCCAGTTTTATGGAACAGCAGACGGTATTGGGTTTGCTGAATGGTCATGTCGAGGAGGTCGTGTCTGCACGAAAGACGGTTAAGGCCTTCAACCACGAGGCTCAGGCGATGGAGGATTTCACGTTGTTGAACCATGAGCTTCGTCGCGTATGGTTGAAGACTCGTTTTTTGATGGGGTCGATATCTCCATTGATGGGATTTTTGAACAACATCGGGTATGCGTTGTTGGCTGGGTTCGGAGGTTGGTTGGCAAGCAACGGTTCGATTACGGTCGGGGTGATTGCGTCGTTCATCCAGTATTCTCGTCAATTCACCCGCCCTGTGACTGAGATTGCGAACCAGTACAACGAGATACAATCGGCGCTGGCTGGCGCCGAGCGCGTGTTTGCGGTTTTGGACGAGGTGCCCGAGGAACCCGAGGCATTGTCCGGTCGCCTTGATAATGTGTCTGGTCACGTTGAGTTTGACAAGGTGACGTTTGCCTACAAGGAAGACGAGCCTGTGCTGCGTGAATTTTCCTTCAAGGTCTGCCCAGGTCAGAAGATTGCCTTGGTCGGTACGACAGGGGCGGGCAAGACGACAGTCGCCAGCTTGCTGATGCGATTCTACGAGCCGCAAGGCGGTCGGATCTTGCTTGACGGCGTTGATCTTGCGACAGTTCCGCGGAAGGTGTTTCGCCCCTATATCGCCATGGTTTTGCAGGAAACCCAGCTGTTTGGCGGGACGTTGCGTGAAAATATCAGGTTTGGTCGCTTGGATGCCACCGATGGCGAAGTCGAGGAGGCGGCGAAGCTTTCCGGAGCAGATGCCTTTATCCAGCGAATGCCACTGGGATACGACACGGAATTGAGCGAGAATGGCGGAAACCTAAGCCAGGGGCAGCGGCAATTGCTGTCGATTACACGTGCGATTTTGGCAGATCCAACGATCTTGATTTTGGACGAGGCGACGTCGAGCGTTGACACGCGAACGGAATTATTGATTCAGCGTGCGATGGCTCAATTGATGTCGGGTCGGACTTGTCTTGTCATTGCCCATCGCCTCAGCACGATTCGCGATGCTGACTCGATCATGGTGATGGATGGAGGCCGCATTGCCGAACAGGGTCGCCATCGAGAACTGATCGAGAAGCGTGGCGTGTATTGGGAGCTTGAGCAAAGCCAGGCGGCTTTGAATGCTGAATTATGAATTATGTATGATGAATGATTTGTCCGACCCGTCCGCCCCATCCCAGTTCCAAAACCTCCAACCCCGCCATAAAAATGCATGTGACCCGGATGAATGCTGAATTATGAATATTGAATCCCTGCCTTGTGCTACTCGATCTTGAGTGCTTGTTTGATTGTCGGGAGAGTGTTGATGTACATCTGGTAGAATCCGATGTCGTTCGGGTGGCAGCCGTCAACGGTGCAGAAATCCAGGCCTATTGGCGAGAAGAGCATATCGCCGTTGATGAAATATACGTTTTTGTCCCCTGCTGCGACTGCGTTTTCATATGTTTTCTTGATGGTGTCCCGTCGTGCTCCACCATTTGCGGTGTCTGGCTTGGAGAGCATGAGGATTGGAAGGTCGGGTCTTTTTTCGCGTATGATTTTGAAGAAGGGTTCGTGGGTTTTCTGGAGATGCTCGAGCGAGGGGGCGTTGTGGTCGTAATCGTAGACGAACATCGCCGCATCGATTTGCGCGATGGCTTCTGCGACTGCTGGTTCTCCCTTTGCGGAGCCAGAGAAGCCGAGGTTGACTTGCGGGACGTCGAGTGCCCGGCAGATCATCGTTGTGTAGTTGTTGGCGGGTCTTGAGCAGCACCCGCCCTGGGTGATGGAGGAGCCGTAGAATACGATTGGCTTTTGAAGGCGTTGCGGAGTAATCGGCTCGAATTTAGCATTTGGCGCGACCCCGATTTCCAACTTTTTGACGGTTGAGTAGAGCGGCAGGTACAGGATGTAGTCGCGCATGGTCTTGCCGCCTGTCCAGGTAATGCTCCCGTCCTTGGCAGTCCTGATGTTCCTGATGAAGCGTTCCTTGTGGTTGGGGCGGCGTTCGTAGAGGTCGTATCCGGAGACGCCGGTTGCCGGCATGTGTGGCATTGCGGCGCCTGTCGGAGGATCGGAGAGGAGGGCGATGAAGGGTGAGTCTGTCCTGAAGAGGACGGCGCCCCCGGTGGGGTTGTTGGCGAGGGAGAGCGCGCCTTGGTTGACTTGTTCCTTGGTCAAGTTGGTTGGAAGCCTGTAGAGGGGTTCGTCAGGTGATTGCCTGAAGGCGAAACCCTGGAGGACAAACGGGGGCTTGCGTACGTCGGCGTAGACGACTTCGGTTTGGCCGACAGTTGCCTGACGGAAATTTTCATCGATTTGGAGTGCTTCTTGCGCGTATGCGGCGATGAACACGAAGATCAGCAGGGCAGCTAGTTTTCTGGTCATTGTAGTTTTCTCCTGTTGAGCGTTTGTGGGCGTGCAACCTATAGAATGTTAATAGCGTTTTTGAGTTCTTCGAGCTGGATGTCCTGCGCGATCGTGAATTCCCTGTTTCCCTTTGGCAGGATGAAGGAGATTTTTCCTTCTGTGTTTTTCTTGTCTGCCTTCATCAGCTGGAGCGCCTGTTCTGCGGAGGGGAAATCCATCGGGACATTGCCAAGGATTTTTCTGGTTGTCTCGATAATCTCGCTTGCTTTTTGCGGGTCGATCAGTTTTCGTTGCCGTGCGATGTTGACAGCGACGATCATTCCGACTCCGACGCATCGTCCGTGGCTTGTTTTTTCCTGGCACCATGTTTCCATCGCATGTCCGTAGGTATGTCCGAGGTTGAGGATTTTCCTTAGTCCGGTTTCATGGAAGTCCTGGTTGACGACCTTTGCCTTGGCTTGTGCGGAATTGATCGCTACGTCGGCTATTTTCTCGATATCGTTCTTCATCAGTCGATCCAGGTTTTCCAGGATTGTATTTTCCAGGATTTCATCGCATGCGAGTCCAGTTTTATATGCTTCGACCAAGCCTTCGCTGATTTTTTCCGCTGAGAGCGTTCGCAGAGCCGTCAGGTCAAGGTAGATTTCTGTTGGAAGGGCGAACAATCCGACCTGGTTTTTGTAGTGGTTCAGATTGACGGCTGTTTTGCCTCCGATGACCGCATCGACGCAGCCGAGGAGTGTTGTTGAGACGAGAATGAAGTCAATGCCCCGTTTGTATGTAGCCGCAACGAAAGCTGCGAAGTCAGTGACCATTCCGCCGCCGATTGCGATGATCAGCGCGTCTCTGCCGATTCCCAGTGCGAGGAGCTGTTCGAATACAGTTTCTGCCTGTCTCAGGGTTTTGGAGTCTTCGCCTGGCTTGATGACGATTGAGGCGGCATGGGGCAGGGCGTCCCTGAATCGTTTGAGGTGGAGTTCTGCCACGTTGTCGTCGGTGATGAAGACAATCGCCGAGTATGCCTTTCCTTGTGTTTTCGTTCTGGCGTCGAGGGATTTCGCCAATGTGATTTGGGGCGTGAAGGATGGGATCACCGGGATGGTGTGGTCGTCGATTTCCGCCCAGAACGGTTGTGGGTCACAGAGTTTTTGCAGGATATTGTTGATGATGTCCTGTGGTGGCTCATCGGCCTTGACGACGATGTTGCAATCCTTGTAGGCTTGTGCTCTTTTCAGAAGGAGTTGCGTTGCGTGATCGATGGAGATCCAGTTTGGCCTTGAGTCGTCCTTGTTTCCGATTCTACCGGCGATGGCTTCCGGCGATGCGTCCAGGAGGATGATTGTACCTGATTGTTTCATCAGTGTTCTGTTTGTTTCGCTGACTGGGGTTCCGCCTCCGGTTGCGACCACAAGATTGCCTTGGGTTGCCAGGCTCTTGAGCAGTTCCGTTTCACGGACCCTGAAGTCCTGTTCTCCGTAGGTTTCAAAGGCCTTTGCGATGGGCATGTCGAGTTTGCGCTGGATTTCATCGTCCATATCGACGCAAGTCCTGCCTGTTGCCTTTGCGAGGATTCTGGCGATGGTTGACTTGCCTGAACCCATGAAGCCTGTGATATAGATGTTGTTCATTAGAGTTGCCGAAGGGGAAAAGTGCGTTTTTGAGAAATATTAAAGGTACTATATTGACAATTTATTGAGTTGCCAAGTTGGATATTGGTTGTATAGTTTATTTTCGCTATGAATTATATGCTGTAAAACAAAACGATATTCAGGAATGATGTTATGGAACTGTATTTGACGATGCGTCGTCGTGCGGATTTTCCGTTTAATATGGACTGTACTCCTGAGGACATGCCGGTAGACGTTGCATTGCGCGCATTGGACGTTGCAGCGGCATCGAAGTCGCCTCAGATTTTATTGCGTGGCAACGAACCCTTGCTGCATCCTGACTTGGAGATGGTGCTGAAGGGATTCCGGAAGCGTGGGATCATACCCGTTATCGAGACGAGCGGTTTGATGCCGTCCATGGCCAAGCGTTTGATTCGCGAGTACCATTGTCGCCTGATCTGGCGCTTGTATCGTCCTTCGTTGTATAGTCCTGAGGACTTGGAGGAGATGAAGGCGAACTTGAAGGAATTTTCGGATGGGACGATAACGGTTCGTCTTGTCGTGATGGTTGACGACATGTCGGCAGATTACGGCTTTGTCCGGGAGTACCTTGACAACTATGAGTTTGAGGCGAACCTGTGGAGGTTTTCTTGCCTGCACGATCAGGCTGACTTTTCTCCTGTGATGGCATTGATATCGGATTTGATGCGCGAATACATCGGGAAGAACTTGGTGCCGGCATTGGCTTGCGGCGTGATGCCCTGCGCGATGACGGACGCCCAGTTTGGCTTTATGGCGAAGGTTGGTGGCAAGTATGCCCGTTGCATTCCTCATCTCGGCGTTCTTCCTGACGGTCGCGTCTGCCATTGCCAGGCGATGCGCATGCTTCCCGGTCCGCATATTTCCACGTTCAAGAACGAAGGCGAATTGCACCAGTACTATATCGATGTGTTTATTAGCTTGCAGTGGCAGTTGAGCTTCTGTCCCGAATGCAACGGGTGTCCTTGTCTGTCTGCGGGGCTTTGCACAGGCGTCAGCATGGCGAAGAAGGCTCACGGAATGCTTGCCAAGTACGAGGAGTTGAAGGCGAAACTTGCGGCGGAACAGGGCGAATTGTCCGATGAAGCTCGGATGAAGTTGCTGTGGGAGATGTCGGAGGTCTGCATGATCCTGGGGCTGTATCCCGATGCGATCGAGTGCCTGGAGGAGATTCGACGTCAAGCTCCCGAGAACGGGAAGTGCCATTTCTATCTTGGCGTTTGCTATTGGGAGACCGGGAGTTTGGCCGAAGGCGAAGACGAATTCAGGAAGTGCGCCAGGTTGTCCGACAATCCATTGCCCGCCCTGAACGAGTTGTTCAATCGCTTCGTGAAAAACGGGAATACGATTCGAGCCAGATTGCTGCAGGGCGAAATCGAGAAGGAAGAATTGAAGTTGCGTGAGGCGCAGCGGAAATCCTGATCTCGCTCGCAAGCAGTGTCGGACAAAATAAAGGCTAGTTCCAAGGCGCTGGAACTAGCCTGATTTTTGTCATCAGCGCGTATTATTATTCCTCTTCGTCCTCTGCGGCGTCCGGATCGAGGAATCGTTCGTCGATCGGATACCCTTCATCGACATCTTCGGTGATGATGGCAGGCGCCTGTGGCGCGGCTCCGGGTCTTTGCGGCGGGAGCGGCTCGCCTCCGGTGTAGATGATTTTGGATTTGTCCCAGATGTCTTCGAGCGCATAGAATCGTCTGAGTTCGGGCGTCATGATGTGAACGATGATGATTCCGTAGTCAAGGACGAGCCATTGCGAAGACGGGTTTCCGTCTCGTCCCCTTGGCTTGATTCCTTCGTCGAGGAGCGTCCTTCTGATATGCTCGGCAAGTGCCCTGAGGTGAGGCATCGATGTTGCGGAGCTGACGATGAAGAAGTCGGCGAGGATTGACCGTTCACGGACGTCAAACAGCTGGATGTCGGCAGCCTTGTGCTGCTCGAGGATTTCGACGCATCTTTTTGCGATTGGTTCAGTTTCGATAGTGTTCATTAAATCTCCTGGTTGTCGTTATCTTGAATATATTTTATTATCCTTAATGTATTTGTCCACGGCTTCCGGGACGAATTTTTCGATTGAGAGCTTGTCTTTTTCCGCGTTTCGGATTTCTGTCGCGTTTAAAGTCGAGAGTTCCAATTCCGGGTCTTGTATGATCGATCCCATGAGTTTATGCGCATTGACTGCTCCGAATTTCTTTTGCAGCTCGAAGATTGGCGGCGGGAGGCATTTTGGTCTTGGGTAGATGATGAATTTATTTCGTTGGACCAGTTCGGTTGCCCTGTGCCATGTGTGGAGATTGGCGAGGCAATCCATTCCGATCAGCAGGAACAGTTCGCAATCTGTGAAGACGTGCGTCAGTGTCGTGATGGTATCGATCGTGTAGGATGGTTCGTCGGCCTTGGCGATTTCGATGTCCGTGAAGCTGAACTGCTTGTAGGGTTCGAGGGCGAGCCTGAGCATGTTGAGGCGGTGTTCCGCGGATGCTGCGAGTCCATTTTTCTTGTGCGGGTGGTTGAGCGTTGGGACGAAGAGGACTTCATCAACCAGTCCGAGTTCGACGATTTTGTTTGCTATGAGGATGTGGCCGTTGTGGATTGGGTCGAAAGATCCTCCGTAAACCGCGATTTTCCGTCTGGTCGAGTATTGTGGATCCGGTTGCTCTTCCTGGTCCTGTGGCAAGTCGCCCTTTGGAAATTGGCTTTGCCTGAACCTGCTGTTGTCATCCCTTGGCGGGAAATCTCTTTTTGTTTGATAAGTCATTTTAGGGCTTGCTTGTTAAGCTAAATTGATAGGGTATATTACTTTTTTCCTTTCGAACCGAGGAAAGGTTGTTTGCATACTATATCGTAAAGTTTGCAAAAGTTTAGTAGTCATTGGAGAAAAAGGCTTGTGCTAGTTGGCGTAATCGGTGACATTCACGGGAATATAGAAGCGCTGGAAGCGATGGTATCGTTCTTGAAATCGCATTCGGTGACAAGGATATTGTGTGCCGGTGACGTGGTCGGTTATGGCGGCGCTCCTGGCGAATGCGTTGATTTTATTCGCGAGAACAAGATTGCCTGCGTGAGCGGGAACCACGATTTCTACACGTTGCATCCTGAGATGAATCACGATGGTATCCGCGAGGACGCGGTTGAGGTATTCGAGTGGAACCGGCAAGTGATGACGCAGGAACAGCTGGCCTGGTTGGCGAATTTGCCGATGGTCTTGGAGAGCAAGGCGCTTCATTACCAGGTGCGCCATGCTTCATGCCAGCCCTATCCTGCGTGGGAATACGTGGTCAACGAACGACGTGCCGCGATGCATTTCCTGTTTCAGCAAATGCCCTTGTGCTTCAATGGCCATAGCCATATTCCGATATTGGCGATGCATCGTCCTGGAAGCAAGGTGATGTTCGCTCGTCTGCGCAACATGAAGTTGCCCCGCGGGATGAGCATATTGGTCGGCGTAGGCGCCGTTGGTCAGCCTCGCGATGGCGATCCCCGTGCGTGCGGGGTCATCTACGACACGGAGGAGAACAGCATAGCGGTTGTCCGTGTCCCGTATGACGTGGCGGCTGCGCAGAAGCGGATCTACGATGCGAACTTGCCGTCATTTCTAGCGGATCGTCTTTCGGTAGGTCGATAGGTTTTTCACAGAGGAGAAATCAGATGTCGGTGTCCTCCTTGAATCCCGGTTTGATAGAGTTGATTTACGACGCTGCCAGCATTCGTCGTTGGAACGACCAGGTGAATCCGATGGATTTCACGGAATTGGACAAGCAATCCCACAAGATGGTGATTGCGTACATTTTGGCACGTTTCGAGGAGACTCGCGAGGCTGGTTCGATTGATTGGCTCCGTCTGATCGAGGGCGGGATGTTCGAGATGCTTCATCGCATTGTCCTGACGGACATAAAGCCTCCTGTGTTTCACAAGATGATGGCGAACCTTGGGGACAAGTTGAATGACTGGGTCTGCCGGAACCTTGAGGAAAAACTGTCGCAGGTACGTGGTGGCTTTGCAGAGCGTTTTCACAAGTACTTCATGGATCCATCCTATTCGGTGCGTGAGAAACGCGTTTTGAAGGCGGCTCATTTCCTGGCGACGCAATGGGAATTCAATATCTTGTACAAGATGTGTCCGTTCATCAATGGGGTTGAGCAGATTCGCAAAGATATCGAGGATCAGATCGAGGACCATTACGACCTTCTTGGCGTCCAGAAGATTTCCCTGAAGCGCAAGACTGCGGACTTTGTTGAGCTGTGCGGCCAGTTGCGTTTCCAGAAGCGTTGGTCCCAGAGTCCGAGGATACCTGTGACGTCGGTATTGGGCCACATGTTGGTCGTTGCGATGTTGACGTACCTGGCACTGCAGGATACGGATGCCTGCGATGCGCGGAAGACCAATGGCTTCTGGGCGGGCTTGTTCCATGATTTGCCCGAGGTCCTGACCCGAGACATCACGACGCCTGTGAAGAAATCGGTCGAGGAGCTGGATGAGCTGATCAAGGACTACGAAAAGGAACAGATGGAGGAGAAGCTGTTCCCGCTGCTGCCTGCGGATTGGCACCAGGACTTGAAGTACTATACCGAGGATGAATTTTCGAACCGTGCCCGATCAAACGGGAAAATCGTCAGCGGATTGACTTTCGAGGAACTCGACAAGAATTACAACTTGCCCGAGCACGAGGCGATCGACGGTGAAATCATCCGGGGATGCGATCATTTGGCGGCCTTCATCGAGGCGTCGCTGTCGATTCGGCACGGTGTCACGTCCCGCCATTTGCAGGAAGGGATCGACCGGTTGTATCCTGACTACCGCGTAAAGTGGATTGGCCCTGTTAATTTCGGCCAGGCATTTGAGGCCATCGTGCCTGATTTGGATGGCGCTCCCAAGGCTGATACGTTTGTGATTCGTCCTGATCGCTGGGGACGCTTGATGTTGCCGGCGTTGTACGGGATGATGGAAGGACCTCATGGCCAGCGCATCCGCTACGAGTCTCGCGATGGAATCCTCCATGTTGGGAACTGGTATCGTGCTCCCGATTGCGTTTACTGGAAATTCGAGGCTGAAACTGCGGGGACATACGAGTTGACCATCGACCATTCCGTCGAATCTGGAGAAGGCGGTAGCGTGCTTGGCGTGATTGTCAATGGTCGGAAGGCGCAGAAAATGGCTCCCAACGGCAAGCCATTTGCGTCATCTGGAGGCACGATCGTCACCGAGGCTTCCATCGAGTTCAAGAGTCGCTCGACCAACGGGAAATTCCAGAAGCGCAAGCTGGGCATGGTGCAATTGGATAAAGGAATCAACGAAATCAGGTTCCAGCTGGGCAAGGTCGGGAAAACAAAGGGGATCGACCTTCGAGGAGCCATGCTGAGATTGCAAAAGGCATAGTTGAAAAGCAAAGCCTCGTCTCGATATGATCAATCGGTTGCTTGCAGAGAAGGAAAAATGAGGAATTTCATTTTTGCGATGGCAGTTTCGCTTTTGGCTTTTGGCGACATCCATGTCAGGGATTTCGGGGCAAAGGGCGATGGTCGGACTGACGACACGCAGGCTGTCGTGGCGGCGTTCGACCGCCTGAAATCCGAGGGCGGAGTCCTGAAGTTTGCTCCAGGGAAGTACGTCTTCAAAGGGCTGTTGAAGGTTGCTGGACTGTCGAATTCTGTGGTTGACTTCTCGGGGGCGACGTTGCTGAACGCCGAACAAAAAGGCTCGTTCCACTTCGACAAGTGCGAAGGATTGACGATCAGGGGCGGAATCCTGACCTACATGGAGATGCCCTTCAAGGGGAACTTCAGTGAAGAGCATCCGATCTACGTGACGGATAGCAAGAACGTAAGGATTGAAGGAGTTCATGTCCTGGGTTCTGTGTTCATGGGCATTGCAGTCAATCATTGCAATTACGTGTGGGTCGTGAATTGCCGATTGGAACGGATCCTGCGCGATGGCATTCACTTCGTTCATTCCCAGGACATTACCTGCACAGGAAACCATGTGTTCCAGGCTTCAGACGATGCCATCGCACTGATTGACTACGGGCACGGGAAAGCCCAGAGGACGATTCGGGCGATCGTGGCGAACAACATCATCCGGGAGACGTACGCGGGAATGTCGTGCGTCGGGGCGCAGGATGTGATTTTTCAGGGGAACCACGTGGAGCGGACGATCCTTTCAGGATGCCAGGTTACGACGAACGACAGGTTTGCGCGCCCAGCAGACGGGGCGGGTTGCACACGTGTCGCACGGGTGAAGGTCATCGGAAATCGCTTTGTGGAAAACTGCCGCGATTTGGAGCTGAACGGGGTCAAGATCAAGGCGAACGGGCAGGCGTCAACGGGAGCTGCGGCAATCGTCGTCGCATACATTGACTTCAAGGAGGGCTGGGTGCGCGATGGCGACAAGTTCTTCACCAGAATGGGGTACAAGTTCACTAGGACAGAACAAGGCGAGCTGATGGCGGATGCTTCGCTTTCAGAAGAGCTTTTTCCTGGACGCGTGCTGAGCATTGGCGGCAAGAGCGCTTCAGTCACGAGCGCCAAGGTCACCGCAAAGGGAATTCAATTTGGGATTGACCAGGAGATTCCGGAAGGCGTTGAAACATTTGAATTGGGCAGAATCCTGACGGATGTGGACATCGTCGATAACGAGGTCATCCGCTCCTACGCCTGCGGACTTGCTATGTACGGGACGTATCGTGCCAGGATTATCAACAATAGGTTTTTCAACTGCAACAGCTACGACACCCAGTGGACGCAAACGATCCTCGGGGTGATGGGAGGCCAAGATGTGGAGATCCTGGGCAATTGGATCCATGACAATCGGGATCCGAATCTCCACCGCCATCCGCTGCATGTCTCAGCCAGAAACGCTCGAGTGGAAGGCAATAGGGTTGAATGATGAATGCTGAATTATGAATGCTGAATTATGAAGGAGGTAGGAGGAAGAATCAAGGAGGCCTCCGTCCGCCCCGTCCCAATTCCAAAATTTCCAACACCGCCACAAAAATGCATGTCACATGGGTTTTGAGTACGAAACCGATGAATTTTGGGTTTGTTTTTGGAGTGGTTTTAGGGGCGCCAGCTCCTTCGGGATTACGCCGCCGGTCCGAAAAGTGCGAGCCAGATCGGGATTGTGAATGCAGAGACTATGGTCGTCGTCAGGATGGAGGCGGCTGCGAAATCAGAGTCGCCATCGTACAATTCGCTGAAGGCGACGGATGCCACGGAGCAGGGCATGACCGCCACGATGGTAATCAGTTGGCGGATTTCCGTTGGCATCGGAATCAAGCGGATGATTGCACAGACCAGGGCAGGGACGAGAATGAGCCTGATTAGGATCAGCGGCGCATGAAGCCGATGTCGCAAGTGAGAGGTGGTGAGCGTGCCAATCTTGCTTCCCGCAATGATCATCGCCAGGGGAACAGTCCCGTTGCCGAAAATCGTGCCGACGGCCAGCAAGCTGTCAATCGCGTTTGCAGACCAGGGGGTGAGTTGGTACCGTGCCGAGAATAGTTGCTTGAGAGCGATGATGATCAGCGCGAGCAGGATGGCGAACAAGGTCGGCGACGCAAGTTTCTTCAGGCTTGAGGCATCGCATTTGAAGCCTGCGATCGCGGCGATTCCGAAGGTCCAGACGCCAATCTCGGAACCCAGGGAGGACAATGCCATCCAGCCCATTCCTGTTTCAGGCCAGTAGATCAGAACCAAAGGCAGCGGCAGAAAAACGTAGTTGTTCAACGTGCATTGCAGTTGAAACGTGCGGGAAAGACGGTCGGATTCACCACGAGTCAGGCGACTGACGGCTTTGCCAACGACAAACCCTACGACGATGATCAAAAATGCCCCCAGGGGAATCGGCCACTGGGCAAGCAGCGTCGTCAAGGTGTACTTTTGGACCAGCGAGGTGAAGATCGCCACGGGATAGATGATGTAGGTGACCAGAAAGGAGAGCCTTTTGGTGCTGTGGTCGTCCAGGAAGTCCAGTTTTCTGGCGATTGTCCCTGCTGCGAGCATCAGGCAAATTGCGACGAGACGAATAAGGATCAGAGAATAATCTTGTAGGAATTCCATGGTTTTGTGTTATTCCATCGGCATGACGATGATTTCGTCTGGATCTGCGGTGATTTGGAACGTTTTGTCTTTCCAGTGGAGCGTTGCCTGTTGGGGCGTGGCTTGATTGCTGGCGAGAACGACCGCGATTGTTCCGTCCGGAGCCTGGAAGGCATTGTGGAAGATCGTCGGTACTTCGACGCCTCTGTCGGTTGTTGAGTCGCAAATCAGTTTCGGCGGCCTGAGCAGTTTTCCGTGTTGCAGCCACTTGTTGTGGTCCTTGTATGCCTTGACCCAATTTTTTGCGAAGGCGTAGTATTGGTCGTTGGTGGGGAGTAGGGCTTGTTCCCAGGAGCCGTCTGGCTTTGAGACTTCGAGGGTGACATTGTCGACGAGCACGTCGCATTCTCCTTCGACGTGTATCATGATTCTGATGAAGTCCGCATGAATTGTCGGTTCGACGATTCCTTGTATCAATTGCCAATCCGAAGGTTCTTCCGGGAATGAAAGGTAGCAATTATTGCCTTCCCTTTTCAAGTCGCTTGTAAAAGGTGCTGCGTTGATTGCCGCTTTTTGGGTGAGCTTCTTTGTTTTCAGCCATGCTGAGATTCTGTATTTTGCCCCGTTTTTGATCAGTCCCTTGTCAACGCTGCAATTTCGTGAGACCTGCACGGTTTCGCCTGGCTTGTTGACGAGTCTCAGGGATCGTTTGCCGGATTGTGCATCTGTACTGCATGATTCGGCATGGCCGTTCCAGACTTGGTTTCTGTAGCCTCCTACCTTTCCCCATTTTACCGGGAAGCCATTTGTATCCAGGTCTTCGAAGTCGCCGCCTGAAAGCAAGATGGGATCGGCATCTGCCATCCTTGGCACAAAATGCGGGATTTGTCCATCGGCAGCGCAGTATGCGTACCAGAATCTATTCGATGTCCTGGGATTGCTTTGGAAGCAAGGCAGGAATTCATGGTAAACGTAGTTGAATGGGGACGTCCACGGCTGCGCAGGCTGGCAGTTCCTGTAGTCCATGATACCGACCAGGTGGTTGAAGGATTCGTTGGGTTCCTCGACGGCTAGGACGGGTTCCGGCACGACTTCCTTCATCGTCTGGTACATGGTCTTGAGTTGCGTGGTGAAGGCATCGACCATCCATTGCCCGTAGCCTTTCGGATGTCCATGGTGAGTCGCATAGCAAGGCGGGAATGCGCCTCCGACGACTTGGTCAACCTGGATCATGTCGCACCCCAGCTCAGCCAACGGTCTGCAGATATCGTTGTTCCACCAGTTGATTGTCCAAGGATCTCCCGGGCACATTGCGGTGCATTCGCCTTTTTTGAGCCATCCTGGGTTTCTGATGTACATTTTTCCTTCTGGATTGACGATCGCATGTGGTTTGAAAGCCTCGAATCGTTCCCTGTCGTCAAAGGCGAATGTCCCATCTCCTTTTTGGTTGTACGTCAAGGTCCAATGGTACCCTGAAGGCCATGGGAAGGGATGTGCATTGTTTTTGTGCAGGAAATCCGTGATTTCCTTGAAGGTTTCGTTGTTCGGGAAGACCGGGAAATAATCTGGCGTAATCCAGGAGTCGATTTTTTCCCAGCCCCACATGGCGGCGATCAGGTGTGTCTTGGGGAAATCCTTGTTCCAGACTTTCTCGACCCAGTTTTGAATTGAATTTTTTTCAGCGAACCAGCTTCTGTGGAATCTGACCATTCCCGGGCCGTCTTTGAGCCATTGCGGTACGTCCTTGCGATTGATGAAGGCCGTCTGGCACCATTCTTGTTTGAGCGCCCATTGCTTGTAGATATCAGCAGCATCTTGCCAGATTGCCTTGTCTGCGCCTTGTGGCGCCTTGAAGGTGGTCGTGACGATGTCGAAAGGAAGCTTGAAGTTTTTTTCCGTGTAGGTGAGGGTGCTCCATTGCCATCTGATTGCGTCCTTGAGCTTGACGCAAGCGAGTGTTTTCGGATGGCATTTTGGGTCTTGGGCGGCAAGGTAGAGTCCGTTTTTGGCTGATGTTTGGCTTGCGAACTGGAGTGCGAGGGAGCCTGGCTGCCTGGCGGCAATATGCCGGTTCTCCTGCATTTTCGATGGAATCAAGGCTCCGCCCTTGGTTGAACCCATAACGCATTGGTCATTGTCCGGCTCGAAGATTTTGGTATGGATTCTTGGGTAGTCAAGGATTGTCAGGACGAGGTTGTCCGGGATTTCCACCTGGACATTCCATGCGATCATGTCCCCTTGCGGCTTGATGGTGCAGGTGACCTTGAATGGTGGTGCGTTGTCTTGGAAATCTGCGAAGACGATTGTGTTTGGGTCAGCTTGCGTGATCGAGGCTGCGCTACGAGAATTGAGGTACTTGGTTCCGTCTTCCGGCGCTTGGGAGTTGATGTAGGCGATTTGGAAGAGTCCGCCTTGACTTGCCGATTGCTCAACCCAGTCGATTCCATCGGCATCCTTGAAGGATTCCAGGCATCCGTCTTTAAAGGTGGCCGTGGCTTGTCCGCAGGAGATTACCATCGGATTTTTCTGGGCGAAGGAGAGCATGGACGTAAATAGGAGCAAGGTTGCTAGGATGGATTTTTTCATCGTGATGTCGTTCCCTATAAGTGAGTTTTGTATGTAAAGCCTGAGATAAAATACAATTGTCTTTCAACGCTGAAAATCAAGTTTTGCCGGTGGTCAAATGGGTGTAAAAGGGGAATGGGAATGTATATTGAACAAATAGTGTTTTGGTATCTAGTTTTAATTCTAAAAAAAGCAGTTGATGCCTTATGATTGTAGTGCCTTTACAAGGCACGGTCTCCGGGTGGTTTTCCCACCCCAGGCTAAAAGCCTGGGGTTAAGCATCGTTAAGCGCTTGCAGCGCAATGCATTATGCAAATCCTTTTGGCAAGTCCGAACTATCGTCCGTGTCTGGTCCGTGTCCCGCCCGCGTGGATTGCGGACGGCCGGTCCGCGCCAAAGACTTTGCGCCGTGGGCGCATGACCATGCTTAACCCCGGGCTTCAGCCCGGGGACAGGATGCCCCCATGCCGGGCGCCTTGTAAAGGCGCTACAGAAAACTGACTCATTTCAATTCACCAGCATGGTGAACGGAACGAACTTTATAACCATTTAAAAATCAATAAATTAGAAAAAAATCCAGTTTCAACTGCTTTTTTTAGGTTAATTTGTCAAATAAAGGAGCGATTTGTTTTATGTCATTTGAGTATTTCCGTGTAATTCCTCGCGTATTTGAGGTGGGTCGCAGTGCTGAGTTGCGTTTGCGTGCGCTGTATGAGCAATGTAGCTTTGCCGAATATATGAAGTCGGGGCGCCTGTACTTGGAAGTCATTTCTGACGGCGGCATATTGTCCAGCGGGCGCGTTGCCAAATGGGGCGAATACGAAAGCGCAGGAGAGCTGAAGTACAATGCCGAGGACGACAGCGTGTCGGTGGATGTATGCTTCTCCGGCGAAGGGGAATATACCTATCGACTGATGTACGAACCAACTGGTGGCGGACGCCCCCAAATGATCCTTAAGTTTGCCGTGTATGCCCTTGAGGCCGACCTGTTCGCCTTGCGTCCCTATCGCGGCGACCTCCATGTCCATACCAGCTATTCCGAGTGCGGGCGCCGGGACGAAGACCCAAAATTCGTCGCTGCCTGGTCATGTCACGCAGGACTGGATTTCATCGTCATCACCGACCATCAGCAGATGGAGCCCTCCTTGATAGCACGGGATTTCATCAACCAGTTCGGTATCGATTACCAGGTGTTCCCTGGCGAGGAAGTCCACCAGCTGGCCGAAAAACAACCAACGCTGGTCTGCAAAAACAGATTCCTTCCTCCCAACCACTTCGTGAATTTCGGCGGCAGCCAAGGCGTCGCCAAGTACATGAATGACCACTTTGAAGAGTTCCAAGACGAATTGAGGCAGAGGGCTGAAGCATTGCCCGCATCGGTAAGCGAAGACCTCCGAATCTTGCAGGCAGGAGCAGATTGGATGATTGACAAGATCCACGAGTTCGGTGGATTGGCGATTTTTGCCCATCCCTTCTGGCACTCGGAAAGCAGGACGAACTTGCCGAAGCCGCTCAGGGAATACATCCTCAAGCAAGGGAAGTACGACGCGATGGAAGTCGTTGGGATAGGCGATGGCAAGCAATCACGCGAGGACGTCCAGGTTTGCGTGAACTGGTGGATGACCGAATCGATTGCCCGTGGCAAGATGATACCTTTGGTCGGGAATACGGATAGCCACGCCTGTCGCGAACAGATGAATCGTCGCGCGACGATTGTGTTTGCGAAGGATGGTTCGTTCGAGTCGTTGGCGTCGGGAATCAAGAGCGGCCGTAGCGTTGCCGGGACGTTCAATCCCGGCGAAGGTCCCGTGTTGTACGGCGACTATCGGCTTGTTGAGTTCTCCTATTTCCTGACCCGCGAATTCTATCCTGAGCACGATGCCGTGATGGCGCTTGTTGGCAGCGCGTTGATGGATTATCTCCGTGGCGGCTGCGATGCCGACGCCGTCAAGGCGGTTGGCGCCAATCGCCTCGGACGCCTGTTCGCGGAGTATTGGGCGAAATAGCTGGGATGCCAGGTATAATTTGCCTTGCCCCAGGGCGGCACCACCAGTGCGATCGCCCTGGGATGGCATGTCGTGTTCGTTTTGGGGCCAGCATCCTATGAGTTTTAGCCATAAACATCAGGTGATGAAGTGTTTGAAAAGGATAATGCACCTCCCAAGGCTAGGTTGAAGATCATACCTGTTCTTGTTATGGCAAGTTTTATTATCATTCAAATTCTTGCTATATTTTTGCTGTTAAGGTATTTCCAATTTATAGAGATAACAATATCTTCGTGGTTGGTCGTATCCTTGGCTTTTGCTGTCTGCATAGTCAATACCGACGAGGATTCAAACATTAGGATTTCCTGGGTATTGCTTGCCCTTGTCTTTCCTGTGTTTGGACTGCTCTTGTATATATTCTTGCACCTGTTGCCGGGTCGGAGGGCAGTTTCCAGGTTGATAGAAAGGCGAAAAGAAATTGCCAAGCCCTATAACCTTCAAAATGAAGAGGTCTTAAATCACTTGGGGCAGCTGGATATAAGAAAGAAGCAGACTGCGGATTATCTGTACAATTTGGGTTTTCCCGTATTCTCCAACACTGATGTTAAATACTATGAACTCGGAGAGCACTTGTTTGAAGACCTGTTCAAGGACTTGGAAAAAGCAGAAGACTATATTTTCATGGAATTCTTTATCGTGTCCCCAGGACAGATTTTAGATCGAGTGATTGAAATTTTTACCAAAAAAGTCAAGGAAGGGGTCCGGGTTAAGTTCCTTTATGATGGCACAAATGCATTTTTCCTGCCCAAGTCAGTGATTAAAAGATTGCAGGAAACAGGAGTCGAATGCAAGGTCTATTCCCCTGTAAATGGATTTTTGACGACGGTACACAACAACAGAGACCATAGGAAAATACTGGTCATCGACAACAAGGTGGCCTATACCGGCGGCGTAAACTTGGCAGATGAATATGCCAATATATACCAGAGGTTCGGCCATTGGCTCGATACGGGTGTCAGGCTGGAAGGAGAAGCGGTCAAATCCATGACCTTGATGGTCATTGAACTCTGGAATTTAAGAAATGATAGCGATACACATCCGGATTATTTGAAGGCAAGTAGCTCTGTAAAAGTCGATAGGCCTTCTTTCTGCATACCTTTTTCGGAGAATCCCCATGACAAGGACTGGGTCGGGGAAACAGTCTATATCGACATCATCAACAAGGCAAAAGATTATGTTTACATAGCAACTCCTTATTTCACCATCTCCGAGAGAATGGCAGGAGCGCTGAAGATGGCGGCTGAAATGGGAGTCGATGTAAGATTGATCTTCCCTCACAAAGGTGATCATGGCTGTTTTCCTTTGATGGTCGGCAGAAGCTATTATAAGGAGCTTTCTGAAAGGGGAGTTAAAATTTATGAGTATGAACCGGGATTTGTCCATGCCAAAACCTTGGTGTCCGATGATACTACCAGCTTGGTTGGAACTATAAATATGGACTATAGAAGTTTTCATCTCCACCATGAAAATGCCGTCCTGTTCTATGACAAAGTCCTGGCTAAGCGAATAAAGGACCATTGGGACAGGGTTTTGGAAAGCTGCATGTTTATCTCACGGGAAAAATATAGAAGCTTCAATTTGCTAAGTAGGATCACAGGCAGAGTTTTAAGGCTGTTTGCCCCCTTGATGTAAGCAAGAGGGGTGATAATTCGGCGATGTGGGGCCAATGCCCGCTGGAGTTCGACCGATGAAACGTTTCTGCACAGTCGTGGTAGTGTTGTTGATGATGGACACATGCATTGCCGGTAACGAGCGCGCCTTTCGTCGAGTTTGGTTTTGCAGGCATGTTCCTGCTGCATTGGAAGAGGGCGAAGCATCGATCCGGCGCACGCCTGAAGGTTGGCTTGTGGATTTTGGCGATTCGACCACGTCCGCCAAGCTGAATGTCCCTCACTCGTCCTGGCTTTCGGCGAATCCGGATGCAATTGTGTTGACCCTGGAGATTCAGTCGGGTTCGGCGACGGTGATTCCCAACTTGGTGCATACGCCCGGATGGTGGTTTTCTGCACCCGGACAAGAGGCGACCTCGAAGTCTGGACGACTTGTTTTTGACATCAAGTCGCAAAAAGACGCCAAGGGCAGGACTCGGCTGATGAACTTGGAACTGAAGCCAAGTACGCCAAACACAAGAATCCTGCTGAAATCAGCCGACTACTTCCACGAAAACTATCCCGGTGCTTCAGAGCTTGAATTGTCCGTCAATTTTCGCGGGAAGCTTCTGGCGTTGTTCACGGGTACTGAAGGCGATGGCGTGTCGTTCATCCTGAGGAATCGGAGCAGTGAGCGGATTCGTCGCCCGGCGAGTTTCAATTTCACGAATCTCTACGGCGATGTCTATGTCGTGCGGTGCCAGGTTGACTTGGAAGCATGCGGGGAGAGCGTTGTCGTACCCGAAACGCAACCGCCAACGCTTGGCGCCTGGTACGGCGAGCCTGACCAGGATGGCTACAGGGCCAAATTCGCCATTGTCCCGTACAATGGATTGGAAAGACCTGAAAATCCCGAGTTTGGGTTTGCGATCGACAATCATTGGATCAATCCGAATGTTGTCGAAGCGCTGAAGCATGCGGGGATACGTGCGATCAGGTCGATTGTCGGCTGGGAACGGATTCACCCCAAGGGCGCGGATGACTGGAACCTTGACGCGATGGACTCCCGCCTGAAAATGCTTGAAGCGGCGGGGATCCGAATGCGTGAGACGTTGGTCTTTACGCCGAAATGAGCGGTTCCGGACTACCCGAAGACCGCAAAGACCCATAGGAACAAGTTGCCGCCGGCAGATGCCTGGGATGCCTATGTCCGAACCGTCGCCAAGAACTTCGGGCATCGCCTGGAGTTTCTCGAGATTTGGAACGAACCCGACCTGAAGGGGTTCTTTGAGCCGCCTGTCGAGGAATACATTGAGCTGTGCCGTCGTGCCGTGAAGATTGCCCGGGAGGTCAGTCCGAAAGTCAAGATTGCCAGCGGGGGATTTGCCACGATGCACCCTGGGTGGTGGGACGGAAAGCCCGCCAGGTTCCACGAGGAAGTGATGGCGGCGACCAAAGGCTGCTTCGATATCCACAGCTACCACGAACACGGATACTTTCCCCATTACCAGCAAATGGTCGATAACCACTTCATCCCGATGAGGCAGCGGCTGGGCATAGAAATCCCCTGGATCGCAAGCGAAACAGCCATGCATTCGGCCAAGGGAACAGATGCCAAACAGGCCGATTGCCTCTTCAAAAAACTCCTCTTCACATGGGCGAGAGGAGGGAAAAGCTATACTTGGTATGGATTGTTCGACAATGGTTATGACCTCGAGTACAGCGAACATAACTTCGGCACGATCGACCATTTTATGGAACCCAAGCATGTCTATGCGACCTATGCCGCGATTGTCAGGCTCTTTGTCGAAGCGTCCTTCCAACGCCAAATCACCTCGGAAGGCTCACCTTGGCTCTTTGCCTTCACTGCGCCTGATTCGGCATTGCTCGCACATTGGAACGCGGTTTCGACCACAGGCACAAGCATCTATGCCGCAATGCCTGAAGGAACGATGGCAAAGGCGTCAACATTCGATCTCGCAGGCAACGAAAAAACGCTGCTATGCCTTGACGAATCCGCGCTCTTTACAATCACGGAAACTGGACAAGTCGTGAAGCTCTACGGTGCAAAGGGATTCCGGGATGTCCAACCAGTCGCTATGCTGGAGATTCCCGCGGCCATGACTTCGGAGGAACCGGTTGATGGTACCCTCATCTTGCGTAATCCAGTCTCGCGACAGGTTCGATGCACCTTGTCTCCCGATATTTCGAAAGGGGCTTTTTTTCGGGCTTGCCTTCAAATTGCGAGCTTTCATCGAAGCAGGTTCTTCGGGTACCGTTTACGGTTCAATGCCGTCGCGAGTCGCCTGTTGTACGGATTGGCGTGTCGTTTGATGGCATCGAGGCGCCTCTCCACGTCGAAAAATCGTCTTCATTTGCCACGGTTTGCAAGGGAATTGCGTTTTGCGAACGAAGCCCGGACTTTACGCTGGACAATGTCTCGCAAGTCGAAAACAAGTTCCAGTTCGACCCTGAATCAGCCAAGCGCGCATGGAAGTCGCCAGCCGACCTGTCAGCGAAGATTTGGCTGGGTTGCCAAGACGAGACGTTGCACATCAGGGCGGAGGTGACCGACGATGTCCACTGTCCCCATACGAATCCCGATGTCCCTTGGGAAGGCGACGGAATCCAGTTTGCCCTTGGCTTTCCGAAGCAGGACGGGTACTTTGAGCTTGGAGTTGCTCTTGATGCTAAGGGAATTCCATGTCCTGGCTGCTGGATTGTCCCATCAGGCTTCAAGGCAGAGGCGATACGCTACGCAATTATCTCATCTGTCCTAAGGACTTCAGATGGCGTTGTTTATGTGATATCGATTCCCTTGTCGGCATTTGGCGTCAATTCGGCGACAGTTTCGGAAGGTTTTTCGTTCAATTTTCTTGTCAACGACTGCGATGACTTCAAGTCGCGGAAATGTTTCATCAGGCTTGCGCCGGGAATTGGTTCTGCGCAGACCATGGAACATGCGCCAAAAGTCATTTGTAAATGATGAAGGATGAATGGTTGAACCTGAAAAAAGCAGTTGACGGCTTTTTTATAGGAACCACGAATGAACGCGAATAAACACCAATGATTTTTGATATCAATGTTGCTGAAGTCGTTTGTGCACGGAGATGATGACTAGGGGGGGGTGAACGTCATGAGGCTCCTAACTCATTGAAATTCAATCTGTTAAGAATGATAGACTGACATCAGCTTCTTTTTTAGGTTTAAGAAAGGAGATTGAATATTGATGGTCGTCAATGGCTCTAATGATCGATTCAGTGATGAATTACTTCGGCATATCAAAATATGATTGGAGCGGATCATAGAATAGAATTCACTTATAATTTAAAATGGTAAACCCCCAGCTCTGCTGGGGGACTCCTGAAGTTTGACTTTTGCGCCAATGTCCCGCGCGGGCATTGCGTGTCAAGTTGAACAATGCAG
>Ga0123335_1001165_pt1 | contig 43821 bp, 32 predicted proteins | sample BiotimSIPDNA_2_FD_89707 | JGI IMG/M metagenome (GOLD analysis project Ga0123335, IMG submission 89707) | Anaerobic biogas reactor microbial communites from Washington, USA - Biogas_R2 time_0 SIP DNA | ecosystem: Engineered > Bioreactor > Anaerobic > Unclassified | place: Washington, USA...
AAAGCAATGCGGGATTGTTCATGTAGGAAGCACCTCCAGGTCCGCCGATGGCAAGGATAAAACCTCGCCCTACGTGATTTGCTGGGAGGCAACGGTCGCGATAACCTGATGACCTGAAGGTCACGCGAAACGGCTCGAGGTCGCAAGACCGTTCCCGACAACCCGCCGATTCCGGGTCACCACCTCCGTCACTTCGTGACACCTCCGCCTAACCTGAAGGTTACAAGTGCGGAGGACACTAAAGTGATCCATCATCCACTAGCTACGAGCCACGAGCTACGAGCCACGAGCTATGAGCTACGAGCCATCAGCTACGAGCCATCAGCTACGAGCTACGACCCGGTTCAGCGCAAAAGGATTTTTGTGTCGGCATTTTCTTTGACCAGTTTGTCGCCCACCGATGTTCCGCAGTAAACGCAACTGTAGTCGTACTTATCGCCTTCGGCAAGAACCAGCAGCAGCCTTTTCCGCACCGGCACGGCGCGGCGGCATTGCGGACAGTATAATTCCGTGGCGTCGAAATCCTTGTAGGAAGGCTTCATTTGCATAATCTCCCGGTTTTATTAATCATTGAGAGCGGGTTTTTGATCCCCGCATAAACTGCGCGTCCGATACCCTGACGGCTATGCGAAACGCAACGGGTGCTTGTCATCTTTCCCGGTCCGGAATTTTTTCCCAGTCGGCCAGCCAGACGGCCGCTTCGCTGTCGCTCGGCGCCCGCCAGTCGCCGCGCGGAGAAAGCGATCCGCCGGACCCCACTTTGGGACCGTTGGGAACGCAGGAGCGCTTGTACTGGGAGGTTTTAAAAAACCGGACCAGGTAAACGTAAAGCCATTTCTTGATGTCTTTCAGGCTGTAGCGGTTTTGCTTTTCCGGCGGAACGTCCGGCCAGGCCCCTTTGGCTTTATCTTTCCAGGCCAGGTAGGCCAGGAAGGCGACCTTGGAAGGCGGATAGCCGAAACGCGTGATGTAATAATTGTTGAAGTCCTGCAATTCGTAGGGGCCGATGGCGGCTTCCGTTTTCTGGTGCGGCTCGCCGTTTGCTTCGCCGGGAATCAGTTCCGGCGAAATTTCCGTCGTCAGAACCGCAAGCAGGATATCCGAAACCTCCGCTGAAAACTGTCCGGTTTGCGCGACCCACCGGATCAGGTACTGAATCAGGGTTTTGGGCACGCTGGCATTGACGTTGTAATGCGACATGTGGTCGCCGATGCCGTAGGTGCTCCATCCCAGCGCCAGTTCGCTTAAATCGCCCGTGCCGACGACGAGCGCGTTTTTCATGTTGGCCAGGCGGAAAAGATGGGCCGACCGCTGGCCCGCCTGCACGTTTTCAAAGGCGATGTCGTAGAGCTTCTTCCCGCGGATGAACGGATGGCCGATGTCTTTCAGCATCTGGAGGCAGGCGGGTTTGATATCCACTTCGTTGGCTTCCACGCCCAGGGCTTTCATGAGGCGAATTGCGTTTCTGTATGTTTTGTCGGATGTTCCGAAGGCCGGCAGCGTATAGGCCTTGACCTGCGTGCGCGGGCGGCCCAGAAGGTCCATGGTTTTGGCCGCCACGATGAGCGCATGCGTGGAATCCAGACCGCCGGACACGCCGATCACGAGATTGGGAATGCCGGAAGATTTCAACCGCTGCGCCAGTCCCTGAACCTGAATATTGTATGCTTCGTAGCAGCGCGAGTCGCGTTTTTCCGGGTCCGCCGGGATGTAGGGAAAGCGCGGAATATCACGGTCCGGGAGCAGCCTCCCCTGCGGGCAGGATACTTCGTATTCCACTGTCCGGAAGGCGGCAATCCGATTTTTGTGATCGGCTGCGTTTTGTCCGAAGGTGGTAAGCCGCATGCGGTCCTGCGCCAGACGGTCCAGATCCACATCGGCCCGGATCATCTGGTCCGACATGGCAAACCGCCGGGATTCCCGAAGCAGCGTGCCGTTTTCGTAAATCATGGCATGGCCGTCCCAGGCCAGGTCCGTGGTGGATTCGCCGAAACCCGCGTCGGCATACAGGTAAGCCGCAACGCAGCGCGCCGACTGGTTGGCGGCCAGTTGCTGCCGGTATTCGGATTTGCCGATGGTGATGTTGGACGCGGACAGATTGCCGATGACCGTGGCGCCCGCCATCGCGGCGAAACTCGAGGGGGGAATGGGAACCCAGACGTCCTCGCAGATTTCAAAGTAGACATTGAAGTTTTTCAGATTGGCGGCCTTGAAAATCAGATTCGCGCCGAAGGGAATTTCCTTCTGTCCGGCCAGACTGATGGTAGAAGCCGGCGCAGCGGAAGCCGGAGCAAACTGCCTGGCTTCGTAATACTCGCGGTAGTTCGGCAGGTAGGATTTCACGGCCACGCCGAGAATCCGTCCCCGGTAAAAGACCACGGCGCAGTTATAGAGGCGGCAGTCCACAACCAGCGGCGCTCCGCAGGCGAAAACCAGGTTCAATGAGGCGGACGCCCCCCGCAGGGAAACCAGCGCTTCTTCGACGCCGGACAAAAGGGCCGTCTGGTGAAACAGGTCGTCGTTGGAATAAGCGGAAAGCCCCAGCTCCGGAAAGATGGCGAGCAGGGCTTTTTCCCGCGCCGCTTTCCGGGCCATTTCGATGGTCCGGCGCGTGTTGAACGCCACGTCGGCAACCCGGACTTCGGGAATACAGACCGCGGTGCGGACAAAACCCTGCGCGTAGAGATTGAAAAAATTCCGGGCGGTCATGCGGTTATCCTTTCTCAACATAGGCATAGGCGCTGTGATTGTGGATGCTTTCGAAATTTTCCGCCTCGATGCTGTACCAGGGGAAATTGGCGTCGGCATTGAGCTTCACGGCCACGCTGCGCACCAGGTCCTCGACAAATTTCGGATTCTTGTAAGCTTTTTCCGTGACGAATTTTTCATCCACGCGCTTGAGCAGGGAATATACCTCACCGCTGGCCGAATCTTCAACGATTTTTATAAGATCTTCAATCCAGAAGAATTTTTTGAAGCGAACCTTGACGGTGACGATGCTGCGCTGGTTGTGCGCGCCGAAAGCGCTGATTTCCTTCGAGCAGGGGCACAAGGTGGTGACCGGCACGACCACGCCCACCAGAAAGTCCGTTTTTTCGGCGCTGTTTTCTCCGGCGAACAGGCAGCGGTACTCCATCATGCTCTTGGCTCCGGAAACCGGCGCCATTTTCTTGATGAAATAGGGAAACTCGATTTCCATGTGCGCGGACTGGGCGCGGAGCTTTTGCCGCATCTTGTCCAGAATCGTCTGAAACGTCTTGATGTTGATCTGTCCGCGGAAGTCGTTCAGCACTTCCACAAACCGGCTCATGTGCGTTCCTTTGAAATGGTGCGGCAGATTGACGTACATATTGATCGTGGCGTTGACCGGCTGCGTTCCGCGCGCGCGGTCCAGCACGATGATCGGGTACTTGATATTTTTCACCCCGACCTTTTTGATATCGATATTGCGAAAATCTTTCTGGCTTTGAATGTCGATCATTTTAGTCATTTAGGCTGCAGGCTTTTAGGCTGTCGGGAATAAAAATTTTTCTAAAAGCCCAACAGCCTACAGCCTAATCCTCTCTGTAAGTTACCGCCGCATTTTCCGATTCCCAGACCTTGACGGCCAGCAGTTTAATCCCGGCTTCCCGGACACTGTCTTTTAATTCCCGGTAAATCAAATAAGCGATATTTTCCGAGGACGGATTTTTCCCCGCGAAAAAGGGAAGGTCGTTCAAATGCTGGTGGTCCATGCGATTGAGGACATCCTGAAGCCATTTCTTCACCAGGCGGAAATCGATCAGAATGCCTTCGGAATTCAATGCCGGCGCGCCGACGGTGACCTCCACCTTGAAATTGTGCCCGTGCAGCTCCTCGCACTTGCCGCCGATTTCCGCGAGCAGATGGGCCGCGGAAAAGGATTTGATAATTGTGACTTCAAACATGCCGTCCGTCCTTTTATGTATGTTCCGTTTCGCTTAAAGAAAAGTCATAACCTTTTTTCTTGCGTCTTTGGGCACTTCCTATCATAAATCCACCTTAAGGGAAAACAGTTTCCGGAACTGGTGAAAATGGACCGGTGACCGGTGAAAATGACCCATTTTTCCCGAAAAAGGGCCGATTCTCCCAGTGACCCCTGTCACGGGGGAGTGCGTAATGGAGCGATATGTCTCCCGAATGAAAATGACACGAAAAGTGGCATATCAATTGCTAAAGATGTATAAACTACAGTGAAAGGCGTGCAAAAATAAGGCGGTACGAGAGGTGAAAACATCAAATTAATCGTTGAAAAAAACAATTTAATGTGTAAGAGACATAAACACAGTAACAATCCCAAAACACTTATTGTCAAGGAAGGAGGAATTTTATGTTGAAAGCATTTCGCAGAAAATCAGGTCAGAAAGGTTTTACGCTGATCGAGTTGATGATCGTTATCGCGATCATCGGTATTTTGGCGGCCATCGCCATCCCGCAGTTTGTAACCTACCGGCAGAAGGGGTACAACACCCAGGCCAAAGGGGAGTTGAAGAGCTTCTACACGGCATGTCAGGCGTATTTTGCGGATAACCCTGGTACAACGACATGTGCGGTATCTACGGTGTCGGCAACCTTCCAGCCTTCTCCCCAAGTGAAGATTACCGATATTCCTGAGAATCAGGAAATGATTGGAACAAAGGCAAAGCATGACAACGGTCCGATTACGTATGAGATTGTCGGCAGCGGCAATATTTCACCGTGATTTTTTCTATGGACTGATGTTTCATTAAAAGGCTGGTAGATTTGAAATACCAGCCTTTTTTTAAATAAACAATCCTTTTTAAGCGCCGTTCCATCAAGGGGTGAACTATGCAAGAATCATTTTCGCCGAAAGGGCCAAAAGGATTTACGTTGATTGAACTTATGATTGTTATTGCAATCATCGGTGTTTTGGCGGCCATCGCCATCCCGCAGTACGTTGCTTACAGGCAAAAGGGATATAATTCGCAAGCCAAGGCTGAATTGAAAGGTTTCTATACAGCTTGCCAGGCATATTTTGCTGATCACAGTGACAAACAGGACTGCGACATAGCTTCAGTTTCAGAATGGTTCACGCCGTCAAATGAGGTGACGATTTCTCTAGTAAAAGGGCATTCAATGGTGGGAACAAAGGCAAAGCATGATAACGGTCCGGTTACGTATGAGATTGTTGGAAGCGGTGCAATTTCACCTTAAATTAAAGTGATCTAAATCGAAATCAAAAGAAAGGCTTGTTTACTTTTTCATCGGTCTTTCTTTTCTTATTAAAATTTTGTGACATCATAAATAAAAAAGCAATGGATGTTCTATGCCGTGATGTTTCATGGAAAATACCCGGAAAAAAATATTATCATTCTTGCTTTAATTACAGCGATCCTCATTGTATACTGGCAAGTGCAAAAGTTTGATTTTATTAATTATGATGATCAGATTTATGTAACACAAAACTATCAGATACAGACCGGTTTGACCTATAAGACCTTTATCTACTCTTTTACAGATGTCCGAACATCCAACTGGCATCCGCTGACGATACTGTCGCATGCCTTAGATTGGCAGTTATTTGCGAATAAGGCGGGCGGGCATCACTGGACGAATCTGGTCCTGCATATTTTCAATACAATATTATTGTTTTTGTTGCTGAACGCCATGACGGGGGCAATCTGGCGAAGCGCAGCGGTGGCGGCCTTGTTTGCACTTCATCCGATCAATGTGGAATCGGTGGCCTGGGTTGCAGAGCGCAAGAATTTGCTCAGCACCTTTTTCTGGTTTCTGACCATGCTGTTTTACGTCTGGTATGTTCGAAAGCCGGGTTGGAAGCGTTATATACTGGTGTTTTTGTGCTTTGCCCTGGGATTGATGGCGAAGCCGATGCTGGTGACGCTGCCGTTTGTCCTGCTGTTGATGGATTTCTGGCCACTGAATCGACTGAGGATCAATAACGGAAATAATATTTCAGTAGCATCAGTTGCACCTGTAGAGGTGAAAAAAGCCAAATGGACAGCTCTCCTGTTGGAAAAGATTCCCCTCTTTGTACTGACGGCGATTTCAATCAGCTTTACTGTATATGCTGCAAAGAGTTTTGGAACTGTGGCGCATTTCGGTGTTATCCCGCTTTCACAACGTATTTTTAACGCCATAGTTTCCTATGTCATTTACCTGAAGAAAATGTTCTGGCCGACGGACCTTGCAGTATTTTACCCTCTTTACGAGATTTCCATTAAGCAGATGCTTCCTGCAGTATTGTTGCTTTTGATCGTAACTGTGATTTGTGCTCGTTTTTATAGAAAATGCCCTTATCTTTCTGTCGGCTGGCTTTGGTTTCTAGGAACTTTAGTTCCCGTGATTGGAATCGTCCAGGTGGGTTCACAAGCCATGGCGGACCGCTATGCCTATGTGACTTTTATCGGATTATTCATTGCAGTGGTCTGGTTGTTGGCGGACCTGATGCGAACGCGAATTTTACAGATAGTTGCCGGCATCTTACTGGTCATTATTCTCGTCGCTTTATCCATTACGACTTTCTATCAGGTTGCCTACTGGAAAAATTCTTCTATTCTCTTTGAACGAGCCCTGCATATTACAGGAAGTAACTTTCTTGCGCACGTCGTTATGGGGGATGAATTGGTCCAACAGAACAGAATTGACGAAGGCATTAAACATTTCAAGGCATCGATCTCTATCAATCCTCAAAATCCAGCCAATTATATGGGGCTCGTTGGCCTCGGACATGCTTATACCTTAAAGGGCAGAAATGAGGAAGCGATTACAGTTTTTAAGCAGGCGCTGGCGATTAATCCAAATCTCGATGAGGCTTATTATCGGATCGGTTTTGTGCTTTCCCAATTGGGTCGGTTAGATGAATCAATTGCGGCATATCGAAACGCTGTTAAATTGTATTCTGAACACCCTTTGTATCATAGCAATTTAGGAAATGCGTATCTTGCCAAAGGGAATGTTGGTGAGGCAATAAAAGAATTTCAAGCGGTGTTGCGCATTCAACCTGCCAATGTCGTTGCCCATAACAATTTGGGAATGCTGTACATGAATCAGGGCAGAACCGACGAGGCTATGAAACATTTTGAGGAAGCGATCAAAATTCAGCCGCAATTTGCCAACGCCCATTACCGGTTATCGCTTCTGTTGAAACAGAAAGGACTAAACGAAAAAGCCCTTTATCATTTGAATGAAGCGGTAAAGATTAATCCCGAATTCGGAAGCTTGAAAAATTAAAGATGTTCATCGCCCTTTGACAAAGCCCGAGTAAATATTGACGAGAGTTTCCAACGGTTCGATATGATGGCGCACAAAACATATAATTTACTTTTTGCCTTAATTATTTTTCTCGCGGGCGTTTTCGCTTACTCCAACTCCTTCGACTGTTCCTTTCATTTTGATGATGCCAAATTGTTCGGAAGCAGCTTTGTTCAGGCGGGGGATACTTTTGCGGATTGGATGCGACTTTTTCCGAACCGACCGGTCGGTGTTGTGACGTTTTACCTCAATTATTATTTTCACGGCCTTGATGTTTGGGGATATCATCTGGTCAACCTGGTCATTCACCTGATCAATGCTTTCCTGGTCTGGTGGCTTGTCTGGTTGACCCTTTCCACGCCGGCGATGAGGGAAACGGAAATCAGCAGGCACAAAACGGTGGCGGCTTTTCTGGCCGGTCTGCTTTTTGTGACCCATCCCCTGGCCACCCAGTCGGTCACCTACATCATCCAGCGCTTCGCTTCGCTCGCAACGCTGTTCTATCTTTTATCCCTTGCTCTCTTCGTTTTGGGGAAACTCCGGCAGGGTAACCGGAAAGTTTCCTGGCTGTTATTCGGCGGCGCCGTCCTCAGCGCCTTGTTGGGAATGCGGACCAAAGAGATGGTTTTCACCTTGCCTTTCACCATTATCCTGTATGATTTCTGTTTTTTTAAGACCTCTCCGTGGCGATGGAAATGGCGGGACGAAAGTCTGCTGGTTGCTTTTGCCATCCTGATAGTTTTTCTTTTCTGGTCGCTCGGCATCGTGTCCCTGAAAAGTTTCCATCCGGTGGAACCCGGCCAGGGCTATGCCTATCCGATCTCCATGAAGGAATATTTCTTCACCCAGTTCAGCGTGATTCTTACGTACATCCGTCTTCTGATTTTCCCGGTCGGTCAAAATCTGGACTACGATTACCCGATTGCCGCGGCATTTTTCCAAATGAAAACGCTTTTGAGTTTTTCCGCTTTGCTGCTGCTTTTTGCCGCAGGCGTTCTGCTGTTTAAGAAATACCGTCTTATTGCCTTCGGCATCTTCTGGTTTTTCCTGACGCTCTCCGTGGAGTCCAGCATCCTGCCGATTTCCCAGAACGTGATCTTTGAGCACCGGACTTATCTGCCGAGCGTCGGCTTCTTTATCGCCTTGACCGGCGCGGTCTTTTATTTTTTCAAGGATCGGTATCTCAAAGCCGCGATAGTGGTTCTGTTGATCGTCGCTTCGATCAACGTTGCGCTGACCTATGAGCGCAATAAAGTCTGGAAGAGTGAATATACTTTATGGGCCGATTGCCTTCAAAAATCACCGAACAAGGAAAGGTCCAATGAAAATTTCGGGTTTGCTCTTTATAACCTGGGGAAATTTCAGGAGGCCATTTACTACTACAATCGCGCCATTCGCATCTCGCCGAATTACGCCGGGGCTTACAACAACAGGGGGACCGCGTATGCCGGACTGGGAAAGTACGAGGCGGCTATCGAAAGCTACGATCTGGCCATTCGTCTCAAGCCGGACGACCCGATTTACTATTTCAACAAAGCGATGGCGTACCGGGATCTCGGCCGGCATGAGACGGCCGTTGAGATTCTGGACCAGGCGATTCAAAAGAAACCGGACTACATAGAAGCTTACAACAACAAAGGCGCGATTTACGCGGCCGGCGGACAGTATGAAACGGCCATTGCGGTGTACAATGAGGTCGTCCGTCTGAGTCCGAACAACGATACGGGGTACTACAACCGGGCCATTGCCTATGCCGGTCTCGGCGAGTATCAAAAAGCGATTGCGGATTATGCGCAAGTTCTCCGTTTGAGGCCGGATTCGGCGGATGCTTACGTGAACCTGGGACATCTCCAGGTGAAACTGGGCCGGTTTCAGGAGGCGATTGAAAGTTGTTCGCAGGCCGTCCGGCTGAAACCGCGTGATCCCAACGGGTATTACAACCGGGGCGAAGCCTATCTGAAGCTCGGCCGGTATTCGCAGGCGATAGAGGACTTCACTGCGGCTGTCCGTTTGCAGCCGGGAGATTACGAGGCTTACTATCATCGCGGCGCGGCTTACGGAAAGGAAAATCGCACCCAGCTTGAAATCGCGGATTACTCGCAGGCCCTCCGGTTGAAGCCGGATTATGCGCCGGCCTTGAACAGCCGCGCCGCCGCCCATTTCCGGCAGGATGAAATGTTATCCGGCTGCCGCGATGCGCGGGCCGCCTGTAAGTTGGGCGCCTGTCAGACGCTGGAGTGGGCCAAAGCCAGGGGATTTTGTCGCTAGGCAGGCTTGGGCGGCTTTTCTGCGGTTCTGTTTTGCGGGGGATTGCCGCGAGGTTTCCTTCGATCTTGTTTTTCAGGAGCGTAACGTGAAAAGTTCATCCTTTCCATACGAGCGTCCGGTTCAGGCGGTTTTGCTGTTGATCATCCTTGTGTTCGTTCTGGCGACGTGTCTCCTGGCGCTCGCCCCTCCCATTGCGCGCGATGCGCTTATCCATCATCTGGCCATTCCCAAGCTGTGGCTGATCCATGGCGGTTTTTACGAAACGCCGTGGGCCGTCTATTCCTATTATCCCATGAACCTCGATCTGCTCTACCTGATTCCGCTGGCGTTCGGAAACGATGTCATTCCCCATTTTATTCACATGGCCTTCGCGCTCGGAACGGCCTTCCTGATTTATCTGTATTTGAACAGGCGGTCGGGCCGGACGGCGGGACTGCTGGGAGCGGCGATTTATATCAGCACGCCGGTGATCGTCAAACTGTCCACGATGGCCTATGTCGATCTGGGGCTGACTTTTTTTACAACGGCAAGCGTTTTGGCCGTGGCCGTCTGGAGGGATTCGCGCTATGAAAATCACGGCTGGCTTTTTGTATCCGCCGTCGCCATGGGACTGGCGCTGGGCGTCAAGTACAACGCCCTTCTGGCCTGGTTTTTCCTGACGATGGCGATCGTCTTCCTTCATGCCAGGGATACGGGAAAGCAGGGGAAGTCTTTGCAGCGGGGCGTCTTTTTCTTTTTGATTTCGCTTGCGCTTTTTTCTCCGTGGCTGATTAAAAACGCCGCGCTGACCGGCAACCCCTTCTACCCGTTGTTCAAGGGAATCTTCGGCGCTTATGAAACGGTCGGACAGCGGGCCTATTCTCTGGTTTCCGGGCAGGCTTACATGGGGATGTTTAAAACGAGGGAGATCCTCTACGATGAAAGCATCTGGGAAGTCCTGCTGATTCCCATCCGGTTTTTCCTTGAGGGCCAGGATCATACTCCGCGGTATTTTGACGGCGTGTTGAATCCGATCCTCATTCTGGCGGCTCCGTTTGCGTTCATCAAAAGGAAATATACGGCCGATAAACTTCTTTTTCTGGGTTTTGCGGGTTTCGTCGTCCTCCTGGCTTTCTTCCTGGATCAGCACCGGATTCGCTATATTCTGCCGGCGGTTCCGTTTGCCGTCATCCTGACGGTCATGGGGTTGGAAAATCTTTGCAGAGTGGTTTCCGATAAAATGCCGCGATTTCGGGCGGCCGGTCCGGTGGTCATCCTGCCGGCGCTGATTTTTCTGTTCGTATTTAATGCGGCTTACCTGAAAAATTATTTTCAGTCGATCGCTCCCGTCAATTATCTTTTGAAAAAAGAATCGCGGGACCAGTTTGTCGCCAGGCATGACGGCAGTTATCCGGCAATCAAGTACATCAATGAAAATACGGCGGAAAATGCAAAAATCCGGCTTATTCTGCTTGCGGGGCGGGGCTACTACCTCAACCGATATTATGAAGACAACGCTTCTTTTGGACTGGATATCGTCCAAAATCTAGTCAAAACATCCTCTGATGCGGATGCCTTTGCCGCGTATCTGCGCTCGCTGAATTGTACGCATCTGTTGGCGCGTTATGATCTGTTGCTGCAGCACCTCACCCAATACTATCCGCCGGAGCGGATCCGACACCTGAATGAACGTCTGGAAAAAAACGCCGAAATCCTTTTCCAGGATGGACATTACGCGGTTTTCCGCCTGATCCCTTAGCCGGGGATTTCCGTGCGCCGCATTTATTCGTTTGGCGTCCTGATTTGCCTTGACTTTAGTGTTTGATTGGTTTAATAACCGTATTGACTTTTAGTCAGTAATTGACCCAAGCCCATTAGGCGACTAAAAGTGATCCCTCAGGGAGCGCGGAGGTAAGGCAGGTGAGGGCCGGACGCAAAGAAATCCGTGTCCGATTTGCCTGAAAATCCGGATAAACAGACCGTTTTTTTCAGCGTCTGTTGTTTCTTTCCTGAGTGCCTGGAATTGATTCCCGTTCGTGTCCACAGGGCAAAATCAATTTCACTTAGTTTGACTTCTCTTCAATGTGGAAAAGGGAGCCACGGAATGCTTGAAGTCTTCACCAGCACATTTTTCGGTTCATGGCTTTGCAATCGAAAAATTCCATCAGGGGCAATCGCTTCATTTGTCCGTTGCCGTCACCCCTCCTTTTTTCAAAACATAATTCATTCTTTTCACCGTCACAGCATTTTAAGACTTGCAAATACTTCTCGCTGTACTTTCTGCGGCGAAGGTTTTTTGCCGCCGGAAATACCCTAAAGAAAGGATGTGATCTGTTCGCCGTTGTAACGCGCAATAATCAATGAATCGGGGAGGATTCGGTTCATGGAATATCAAAAGAGGTATGAAGGATTAATGGGGGCATAGCTTGGCCTCAAACAAATTATGAGTCTTAAAACCTAAAGGGACTCATAAGAAAGAGAAGGAGGAGAATAATGTCATTAGAGATCAAGAAAGCGGCAGTATTAGGAGCGGGTGTCATGGGCGCGACCATCGCGGCTCATCTGACCAATGCCGGTATCGAGTGTTACCTTCTCGATATCATTCCATTCGAACTGACGGACGCCGACAAGAAGCAGGGATTGACGGAAAAAAGCCCCGCCTGGCGGAATCGCTTTGCGGCGAACGGCCTGGCCGGCGTGACCAAATCCAAGCCCGCCAGTTTCTACACCAAGAAAAACGCATCCATGATCAAAATCGGCAACCTGGAAGACAACATCAAGTTGCTGGCCGATGTGGACTGGGTGTGTGAAGTGGTTGTGGAAAATCTTAAAATCAAGCAGGAACTTTTCGCGAAAGTGGAAAAGGTCGTCAAACCGACTTGTATCGTTTCGACGAACACCTCCGGTATCCCCATCAAAGACATCAGCGCGAAGTTCAGCGCCGATTTGAAAAAACGCTTCCTGGGAACGCACTTCTTCAATCCGCCCCGCTACATGAAGCTGATGGAAATCATTCCCGGCGTGGAAACGGATAAAGCGATCGTTGATTATATGTGCAAATTCAGCGAGCAGACGTTGGGCAAGGGCGTCGTCATTGCGAAAGACGTTCCCAACTTCGTCGGCAACCGCATCGGATCTTTTGATTTGTCCAACGCGCAGCGCATTGCGTTTGATAACAAATACAGAGTTGATGAAACCGACGCTATCGTCAGCAAAGCCATCGGCCGCCCCGGCACCGCGCTTTTCGGGACGTTGGATCTGGTCGGTCTGGATATCGGCATGCACGTGCAGAAGAATCTGTATGATGCCGTTCCCGATGATGAATCCCGCGATATGTTCCTGCCGCTGCCCTTCGCCCAGAAGATGATCGAAAATAAGTGGCTCGGCAACAAAACCAAGCAGGGCTTCTACAAGAAGACCAAAGATGCCAAGGGCAAATCCGTAAAGCTGATGCTGGACATGGAGACGCTGGAATATGTTCCGGCCACAAAGCCGAAGTTCAATTCCATCAGCGCCGCGAAGAAGAAAGAAAACGTTGCCGACTCGATGAAGACCGTTTTCTTCGCTGATGACAGAGCGGGTGAATTTGTTCGTGAATATTTGTGCAAAAACTTCATTTATGCCGCCAATCGCATCGGCGAAATCTGCGATGACATCATGGCCATCGACAACGCCATGAAGTGGGGCTACAACCACAAACTGGGCCCGTTTGAATCCTGGGATGCCGTCGGCGTCAAGGAAGCCATCGAAGTCATGAAGAAGATGAAGCTGAAAGTCCCCAAGAAGGTGGACGAAATGCTGAAGAAAGGGTGCGAATCCTTCTACGCCACCAAGGCGGACGGAAAGTATTACTACGACTTCGAGAAGAAAGGCTATGTGAAGATCGAAGAAAATCCGCGCATCATCATCCTGCCCGATCTCAAGAGCCGCAGCAAGGTCGTCAAAGAAAACGGCAGCGCCAGCCTGATCGACATCGGCGACGGCGTCGTCTGTCTGGAATTCCATACGAAGATGAACTCCATTGATGAAGGGCTGACGGCGATGCAGACTGAAGCTTGCGAAATCGTGGAAAAAGATTTTGTGGGCATGGTTGTCGCCAATCATGATGAGCGTTCGTTCTCCGCAGGCGCCAATGTGTTTCAGGTGCTTACGGCCGCTCAGATGGGGCAGTGGGATCTGATTGAAAAAGGCGTCGAGGCGCTGCAGGGCGTCAACATGAGAATGAAATATCTCTCCAAGCCTGTTGTCACGGCTCCGGCCGGTCTGGCATTGGGCGGCGGCTGCGAAATCGCCATGCACGGCGCGCGGTGTCTGCCCAACGGCGAAACCTATATGGGTCTCGTTGAAGTCGGCGTCGGCGTGATTCCGGCGGGCGGCGGCTGCAAGGAATTGCTGGTCCGTCTGACCGAAGGGATTCCCGACGGTCTGATCGAGCAGGGCTTCAATCTGCAGTATCACATGGGCAAAGCCTTTGAAAACATCGCCATGGCGAAGGTTTCCACCAGCGCGGCGGAAGCGATGGAGCTGGGCTATATCCGCAAATCCGAAAGAATCAACATGAGCCGCGACCAGCAGATTTATGAGGCCAAGCAGCTTGTGTTGTCGCTGGTGTCGGCCGGTTACAAACCGCCAAAACCGGCATTGATTCCCGTGATGGGTGAGAATTTCCGGGGCATGGTAAACGCTATTCTTCAGAACATGTATTACGGCAAGTTCGTTTCCGAATACGATCTGTACGTTTCGAAGAAGGTGGCCTACGTTCTTTCCGGCGGCGACTGCGCTGAAGGAACGTATGTTCGCGAGCAGGAGATTCTGGAACTGGAAAAAGAGGCGTTTGTCAGCCTCTGCGGCGAGAAGAAGACCCAGGAACGCATAATGTACATGCTGACCAACGGCAAACCGCTGCGTAACTAACATTGATCAATCACGGACGCGGCGGGTGAATAAAGCATTCCCCGCGTCTTCATGACATGAAGGAGGAAAATCATGAGTGATGCTGTAATTGTTGAATCCGTAAGAAGTCCGGGCGGTCGTTATAAAAGAGGCGGTCTTTCGCAGACGAGATCAGATGAATATGGAATTCAGGTTCTGAAAGGCCTTCTGGCCAGATTGCCTGAAGTCAAGCCGGAAGAAATCGACGATTTGATCGTCGGCTGTTCCTTTCCGGAATGCGAACAGGGCATGAACCTGGGCAGAATTCTGGCGATGGGCGCGGGACTGCCGATTTCCGTGTCCGGTATGACCGTTAATCGTTTCTGCTCGTCGGGTGTTCAGGCGATTGCCGACGCGACGGCGAAGATCCGCGCCGGATGGTCGGAAATCATCATCGCGGGCGGCTGCGAAACCATGTCGCACATTCCCATGGGCGGTTCGGCGATGCGTCCGCATCCGGACTGGGCCTATGGCACCCTGCCGGATGTCTATATCAACATGGGCAACACGGCGGAAAACGTGGCGATGAATTACAATATTTCCCGCGAAGACATGGATAAGTTCGGCATGGAAAGCAACCGCCGCGCTTTTGAAGCCATCAAGGCCGGCAAGTTCAAGGAAGAAATTATTCCGATCCAGGCTGTGAAATATGCCATTAAAAACGGCAAGCGCGTTCGCCAGTACGTAACGTTTGACACGGATGACGGCGTGCGTTGGCCCGCCACAATGGAAGGTATGGCCAAATTGAAGTCTCCCTTCAAACTGGGCGGCAGTGTCACGGCGGCTAATTCTTCCCAGATGACGGACGGCGCGGCCTTCTCGATGCTGATGACGGCCGAGAAAGCCAAGGCCCTGGGACTGAAACCTCTGGCGCGGCTGGCTTACTACGCTGTCGCCGGCTGCAAATCCGAAGAAATGGGCGTCGGTCCCGCATATGCGATTCCCAAAGTTTTGAAAATGGCGGGCTTGACGCCGAAAGACATCGATGTCTTTGAAATCAACGAGGCCTTCGCGTCGCAGGCGATTTATTCCTGCCGCGTCGTCGGCATTGAAGACCGCTATTGGGCGGGCGATATCAACCCCAACGGCGGCGCCATCGCTCTGGGCCATCCGCTGGGATGCACGGGCGCCAAGCTGACGGCGCAGTTGCTGCATGAAATGAAGCGCCGCGGTTCCAAGCGCGGTATCGTTTCCATGTGCATCGGCGGCGGCATGGGCGCGGCAGCCATTTATGAAATGCTGTAGTTAGAGACCCCTCCAGCGCCAAGCTAAAAGTGTCGCTTGAGCCCTTCCGTCATGAAGGTGTTATGATGGCGGAAGGGCGAGCGGCAGGTTGTTTCTCCTCTTTTATTTGCAGGGGGGAAGTCTTTTTGCTTGAAATGCGGGAAACTTTAAGCTATAGCAGACGGCACTTGGGCGGTTAACTCAGCGGGAGAGTGCTACCTTCACACGGTAGAAGTCACTGGTTCAATCCCAGTACCGCCTACCATGAAACCATCAAGGGATGAGCGATTATCGCTCGTCCCTTTTTTTATCGGATAGGCGCGGGGTGTAAAACGTCATCCGAACCGGATCGGTTGCTGGTTTCATCCTCCGGTCTCCAACAGATTTTTTTCCTGCAATGATTCTTATCAACCGTGATTCGGCAGCGTTGAAAGTGACATACCGTATTTTCAGATTTCCTGTTGACTTGATCCCTCAGCGTAATATAAGCAGTTTCTGTAATTTGCAGAAATACATTTAAAATCTTCTCTTAACGTTGAGGAACCGCTCTCCGGTCGATTTTTTATGATGGACAAAAAATAGTTTGTTTTCCTGGACATCGATAAAACGCCGGTTTTGCTTGTCACACATTCTACGGACGGGAAAGTGATGCGATGATTCGACAAAGAAAAGTTATTGTGGTGATGCCGGCCTACAACGCGGCGCAGACACTCCGAAAGACCTATGACGAGGTCATGGAACAGGACATTGTCGATCTCGTCATTCTGGTGGATGACGGCAGTCATGACGAGACGTCGGAAATCGCCCGGCGGTTGCCGCAGACCCGGGTCCATGTTCACGAGCGGAACAAGGGCTACGGCGCCAACCAGAAGACCTGCTATAAACTGGCGCTGGAAGAGGGCGGGGACATTGTCGTCATGGTGCATCCCGATTATCAATACACGCCGAAACTGATTCCGGCCATGGCGTCCATGATTGCGAGCGGTCTGTATCACTGCGTTCTGGGATCGCGCATTCTGGGCGGCTACGCCGTCACCGGCGGAATGCCCCGCTGGAAATATGTTTCCAACCGCTTCCTCACACTGGCCGAAAATATTTTGATCGGCGCAAAACTCTCCGAGTACCACACGGGCTACCGCGCCTTCTCCCGGGAGCTCCTGGAAAAACTGCCTCTGAAGGCGAATTCCGACGACTTTGTCTTCGACAACCAGATGCTGGCCCAGATCGTCTGGCTGGGGTACACGATTGCCGAGATCAGTTGTCCGACCAAGTATTTTGCCGAAGCGTCGTCGATCAATTTTCGGCGCAGCGTGCAATACGGAATCGGATGCCTTAAGACGGCGCTGCGTTTTCGGCTGGCGAAAACAGGATGGTTCCCGTCGCCGGTTTTCCCGGAGATCAAGCGATGATGCCGGAAAACAAAAATCGTTTTGACGATTTTTTCGGGGATCACCGGTATGTTTCCTTAAAAAATGACTTGTATAATTATCTTTTGAGAAAACGGGCCGTTGAACGGACGCTGCGCAAAGAAGAAAAAGATCTGGTTCTCGAAATCGGCAGCGGCATTTCTCCCGTCATGACGTCCTGGGATCGGATGGTTTATTCCGATGTCTCCGCCTCCGCCATGGAAATGCTGAAACGCATGATGAACGGCAAGGGCCGGTATGTTGTTGCCGATGCCGCGAGACTGCCTTTCGAAAAAGAGTCTTTTTCTCACGTGATCTGCTCCGAGGTTCTGGAGCACATTTTGGACGACCGGGCGGCGTTGAGAGAGATCAACAGGGTCACTAAAACCGGCGGGGCGCTGGTGGCAACCTTTCCTCATCGCCGGTGTTACTTTGCCCACGACGACCGCTTTGTTCATCATTACCGGCGATATGAGTTGTCTGAAATGATTTCCCTGCTGGAGGAGGCAGGTTTTCGTCCCGTGGACGTGCAAAAGGTGCTAGGCCCGCTGGAAAAGATAACGATGCTGCTCGTCACCGCGTATTTGTCCTTTGCTCAGAATGCAGACCGGAAAGAAAACCGGACACAGGAAAAGAGACCGCCGGGTAGCTTTTTGAGGATGCTTTTTAAATCGCTGAACGTCTTTTACGCGGGATTGGCGCGGCTTGACGCGGTCATCATGCCCCGCGTGTTATCAACGGTGTTGCTGATCAAGGCCAAGAAAGTAGGGCCTCCCGCCGCAGCGGGCCGTTTCGGGCAGGCAGGCCATGATGCTTTTCCGGACGTTGCGAAGTAAGCGCTCGGAAACACTCAGGCGATGGTTTTCATCGTCGCCAGGTATGTCCGGCAGAGATAGCGGTAGGCTTCGATGCCGTCTTTGGCGGCGGCCTTGTCCTTGTCCGTCAGGTCGCGGGTGATTTTGGCGGGATTGCCGGCGATGACCTTTCCTGCGGGGACATGCATCCCTTTGGGAACCAGCGATCCCACCGACACGAACACATCTTCCTCGCACACGACGTTGAACAAAACGATCGCGCCGATGCCGATCATGCAGCGCGAATGAATATGCACGTCGTGCAAAATAACACTGTGCGCCACCGTCACGTCGTCTCCGATGACGGTTTCGGAACCCGGGTACACGTGGATGACGGCGTTGTCCTGAACGCTCGACCGGTCGCCGATGATCACCGGCCCGAAATCGGCGCGGATGGATACGCCGGGTGCGATCAGGCATTCGTGGCCGAGGCGGACGTCGCCGATCAGGGTGGCGGCCGGATGGACGAATGAGTCCGCCGGAACCTGCGGTCTTTTGCCGTCGAATTCATAAAGCGCCATAAGCTTTTCCTAATAACTCAGTGAAATGTTGACGGAGCCGCCCCGGCCGAAAATGTCGTGCAGATGGACGTAGCCCTTGAGAGCTTTTTTGTCGTTGACCACGGCCAGGGACGTGATTTCCTTCTTCTGCATGAATTCGACGGATTCGGCAAGCGAGGCTTTTTCGTCGATGGTCTGGGGATTTGCCGTCATGATTTCGTCGATGGTGATTTCGTCGAAGGCGGTTCCCCGGCTTACCAGCCGCCGCACATCGCCGTCCGTGAGAATGCCGAGCAGGTGGTTCTTTTTGTCCGTGACCAGAACAAAGCCGACGTTCATGCGGTCGATCACCGTAATGGCCTCGCGGGCGGACGTTCCGGCGACGATCCGCGGAATTCGATCTCCCGTGATCATGGCGTCGCGGACCGTGGCGCGGAGTCTTGCGCCCAGGCTGCCGCCGGGATGAAACTTGTAGAAATCCTGTTCGCGGAATTTGCGCCGGTCGATCAAAGCGATGGCGAGCGCGTCGCCCATGGCCAGCGTCGCGGTAGAGCTGGAGGTCGGCGCCAGTCCGAACGGACAGGCTTCCTTCTCCACGGAAACGTCGATGACGATGTCGCTGTTGCGGGCCAGCGTGGAGGAAAGCATGCCGGTGAAAGAGATGATGGGCGCGCCGATGTGTTTGACCGAGCTGATGATCGGCAGAAGTTCCCGCGTTTCGCCGCTGTTGGAGATGGCCAGCAGAATGTCTTTCCTGGTGACGATGCCCAGGTCGCCGTGAATGCCCTCCACGGGATGCAGGAAAAGCGCCTGTGTTCCGGTGCTGGTGAGCGTCGCGGAAATCTTCCGCCCGATGAGGCCGGATTTGCCGATGCCCGTGATGATGACCCGGCCCTTGCACGAGTAAATCATATCCACCGCGCGGGAGAAATTTCCGTCGATTTTATCCATCAGGGAGAGGATGCTTTGCGCTTCTATCTTCAGCACTTCCCTGGCGCGTTTGACAGCCGTTCGTTGATGATTCATATCTTTTTCCGCCCGTTTCATCTGTGATGCACTGTTTTCTTCAGGATTCCGAAACTAGCAAAAAAGACCGGACAAAACAAGAATCAATTCGCGCTCCGTTTAACGGCTCCGGTAAAAAAATCATGGTTTCGGCGGCGGCCCTGTGCTAATAAACGGCCGCATGACGACAGGTGAGATCCGAACATGAAAACAGTATTTCTATCCGACGCACATTTGAAGCGCTCCACGGACGATCGCTATGTTCAACTGCTGCGCTTTCTTGCCGATCTGCGCGAGGGGCGGATCCGATCGCTTGTCGATGCGCCGGTCCTCGGCCGGGAAAAGACGCAAATCGACGCACTCTACATCCTGGGCGATTTTTTCGATTTTTGGTTTTGCCGCCCCGATGCGATTCATCCCGAATTTCAGCCGGTCATCAACGCGCTGGCGGATCTGCAGAAAGACGGCGTGCGCATCCATTTGTGCGAAGGCAATCATGACTTTTTCCTTAAGGAATACTTTAAGGATGTGCTGGGAATGGAAGTGTTTGAAGAATGGGCCGCGGTCGATCTCGACGGGCTCAGGGTGCTGGTCTCGCACGGGGACACGGCAGACCGCTCCGACCGGCTCTATCTGATGTTCCGCAAGTTTCTGCGCAGCCGTTTTTTTTACGCCATCCAGCGCCGGCTGCCGGCCTCTCTCCTGTGGACGCTGGCGAATATGACGTCCAATGTCAGCAAAAACTTGAACGATGACAACAGCGAGTACCTGCTGGGGAAAATGCTTTCCTTTGCCGAAGAAAAGTGGCGGGAAAACTACGACGCGGTGATTCTCGGCCACTGCCACAAGCCGCTCCTGCGGAACTTTACGGTGGCGGGGCGGGAAAGAACATTCGTTACACTGGGGGACTGGATCGCCCACTATTCTTTCCTCTACGGAGAAGACAAAAAATTCTTTTTGAGCTTTTATCCCCCGCAATAAACGGCTTTCCGGCCGGGACGATGAAAAACTGGACAGATTCGCCGGTTTATGCTAGGAAACCCGATCTTTTTTAAAGAGCCGGGCTTCCCGCTTTTTTTCCGGACCGTCTGTGGCAGCGCCTTTACGGTTTTAAAAAGGCCGCCCGGGCATCGGACATCATCAGGAGGGTAGGTAGAGATCATGAATTTCGGCGGAATATATCCGGAGTGCCCGCTCAGCAATGCGCATTTTGTCGTTGTTTCCGTTCCCTATGACCTGACCTCGACCTATCAGCCCGGCAGCCGCCGCGGCCCGGCCGCAATCATCGAAGCGTCAACCAACATGGAGCTCTACGACGAAGAGCTGAAAAAGGAAACCTATCTGGCCGGCATCCATACCGCGCTGCCCGTGGCCGTGGATGCGCGCGGTCCCCGGCAGATGATCCAGGCGGTCCGCAAAAAAATTCGCCGCATCGTCGCGCAGGACAAGATTCCCGTCATGCTGGGCGGCGAGCACAGCATCACCCTGGGCGCGGTGCAAGCCGTCGCCGAGCGGTATCCGGATCTCACGGTGCTGCAGCTCGATGCGCACGCGGATTTGCGCGAGAGCTATCAGGGAACGCCCTACAATCACGCCTGCGTCGCCCGCCGGGTGGCCGATTTCTGCCGGCTGGTGCAGGTGGGCATCCGCTCGATGAGCAAGGAAGAGGGGGATTACCTGCCGCAAAGCAAAGTCAAATCCTATTCGGCGGACTATGTCTTTGAACACCCGAAATGGGCCGAGACGGTCTGCAAGCACCTGCGGGGCGATGTTTACATCACGATCGACCTGGATGTTTTCGACCCCTCGATCATGTCGGCGACCGGCACGCCCGAACCGGGAGGCCTTTACTGGCGTGATGTTCTGACGCTGCTCAAAACCGCGGCCGGACGCTCTACGATCCGCGGATTCGACGTGGTGGAACTGGCGCCTCTGCCCGGCGTTGTGGCGCCGGATTTCATGGCGGCAAAGCTGATCTACCGCCTGATGGGCTACATGACCGATCGTCGGAAAAAATAACCGCAGCACGATTTCATTTCAAGGATGGAGAAGCGACATTGAATTTAAACGTACCCAAGAAAATATTTTTTACCAAGGGCGTCGGCGCCCACAAGGAAGAACTGCACTCGTTCGAATTGGCCCTGCGTGACGCCGGCATCGAGAAATGCAACCTGGTCCAGGTGTCCAGCATCCTGCCGCCCGGGTGCAAGGTGATTTCCAAGGCGCAGGGCGTCAAGGCACTGCTGCCGGGCGCCATCACTTACTGTGTCATGAGCCGCTGCTGCAGCAACGAACCCCGGCGGCTGCTTTCCTCTTCTGTCGGTCTGGCGATTCCCGCAGACAAAAAGGCCTACGGCTACATCAGCGAACACCATGCCTTTGGGAGAACGGAAAAGGAAACGGGCGAATATGCGGAAGACCTGGCCGCCGCCATGCTCGCCTCCACGCTGGGCATCGATTTCAACATCGACGAAAGCTGGGACGAGAAAAAGGAAATTTTTAAAATCAGCGGCAAGATCGTCAGCACGCGCAACATCACGCAGTCGACCATTGTCAAGAACCACTGGTACACAACGGTTGTCGCAGCCGCGGTGTTTGTTTTCTAGGCGTTTGCGCGCCTGCGGGCAAATAAGCTCTTGACAAACAAAAGAGATAATGGTCTAAGGTGTTCCGTTTTTAAAAGTCCTGTCGCGGGGTGGAGCAGCTTGGTAGCTCGTTGGGCTCATAACCCAAAGGTCGTAGGTTCAAATCCTACCCCCGCTACCAATAACATCAAGGGTTTGGCGAGTTTCCGCTAAACCCTTTTTTATTGCCGTGCTGCCGTCTTGCTGCCACTCTTTGTCTTTTTCCCGATATTTCGCCTGTAATAATCTTTAAGTGATTTTCTGTGCTTCTCGAATGCCTCCGGATTCATTCAAATGTGGCTGCCGGATTCTAAATACCATTGACACGATTCTAAATTCTGTTACGGTATGGACAATTTTGCGGTTGATCAATTGACAATCTTTGCCGGCGCACATATTTCCGATGTGAATACGTCACGCGATGGTGGATTTATGCTGAAAAACAAAAGTAAAGTCGATTTGTCCGCTTCAAACGATAAAATGCAGTTATATTTAATGGAGCGCGTAAAAGAACTGACGTGTCTGTACGATATGGCGCGCATTGCCGCCGACACGAGTCTCGGCATCGAAAATATGCTGATGGGTATTGTGGAAATTCTTCCGGAGGCCTGGCAATATCCAAAAGAGGCTTTCGCAAAAATTATCTTTGAAGAGCGGATTTATTCAACGCCGAATTATCCGAAAATCGTCCGGCGGCAGAGGTCGACGTTGACCATCAGCGGTAAGTGCCGCGGTTATATTGAAGTGGCCTATCCGAAGAGGCAGGGAGCGCATCATCAGAAATATTTCCTGGACGAAGAACAGAAACTTCTCGACACGGTGGCGCGGGAAGTATCCGCCATGATCCGGCGCAGAGAAACGGAACAGGATAAATTAAAGCTGGAGGATCAACTCCGTCATGCGGACAGACTGGCGACGATCGGTCAACTTTGCGCAAGTGTAGCCCACGAACTTAATGAACCGCTCGGACATATTCTGGGGTTTGCCGAACTGGTCAAGAAATGCCCCGGTCTTCCCGCTCAGGCCATGGCTGACAATGAAAAAATTTTGGCGACATCCCTCCACGCGCGAGAAGTTGTGAAGCAACTCTTGATCTTTTCCCGTCAGACTTCCCAGCAAAAAACGAAAGTCAATCTTAATCATCTTATAAGACAAGGGCTGACGTTTCTGGAATCCCGCTGTGTCAGCGAGGGAATAAAATTACAGTGTCGATTGGGGCCTGATGTGCCGGAGATTGAGGCGGCGCCCGCACAAATGAATCAGGTTTTTGTCAGCCTGATGGTCAATGCCATACAGGCAATGCCTGACGGCGGAACGATATCCATCCGGACGCGCAGGGCAGGGGAGAAAGTGTTTCTGCATATAGAGGATAGCGGCGTCGGCATGAACGAAGAGATTCTGCAAAAGGTTTTTATTCCCTTTTTTACAACCAAGGAAGCGGATGTCGGAACAGGGCTGGGCCTGCCGGTCGTTCATGACATTATCACCGCCCACAAGGGTTCCATAAAAATTGAAAGCAAAGTCGGAATGGGAACGAAATGCAAAATTCAATTGCCGGCGTGAAAGAACCGGACGTGTCAAAAAAAGAAAAGAAAAAACAGTTCGCCGATAAAAAAGATCGCATTCTTATCGTAGATGACGCCCCGGCAACATTGGAATTGCTGGAGAGAAATTTGACGCCTGCCGGATATCGGATATCGATGGCGTCAAATGTTGACGAAGCCCTCCGGGTGATCGACAGCTCTCCGGTGGATCTTGTAATTACCGATTTCAAAATGCCGGGCTTAAGCGGCGTTGATCTCGCCCGCCATGTCCGCGAAAATCACAACGACATGGCGGTTATGATCATCACGGCTTATCCCAGCGTTAAAGGAGCGGTGGAGGCCGTTAAAACGGGCGCGGAAGAGTACTTGGCCAAACCCTTCACCGGCGAAGAACTTTTATCCGCGGTCACAAGGATCCTCCGGAATCTCCACATTCGCAGAACGGCCCACGCCTCGAACAGGCCGCGAATCCATATCCCCCACGGTCTGATCGGCGAGTCCAGGGCAATGTCCAGGATCAGCAATTTTATCAATAAAGCGGCATTGACGTCGGCAACCGTTTTGATTTCCGGAGAAAGCGGAACGGGCAAAGAACTTGTTGCACGCGCGATTCATTACAAAAGCGCGAGAGCTTCAGCGCCCTTTGTTCCCGTCAATTGCGGCGCCATCCCCGAGGAGCTCCTGGAAAGCGAACTTTTTGGCCACATCAAAGGCGCTTTCACGGGCGCCAACGAAACGCGCGCCGGTTTTTTTCAAACGGCGGATGGCGGCACCATTTTTCTCGACGAGATTAGTGAAACAAGTGTATCCATGCAGGTCAAGCTTCTGCGCGTCCTGCAGGACAAGGAAGTCTGCATGGTCGGCGCGACGCACACCCGAAAAGTGGATGTGCGCATCCTTGCCTCCACCAACAAAAATATTCCCGCACTCATAAAAAAAGGCCAGTTCCGGGAAGACCTTTACTACCGGATCAATGTCATTACCGTGGAATTGCCCCCATTAAGGGAGCGGCAGGATGACATTTTTCTTTTAACGCGCCATTTTGCCGATAAATTTGCCGAGGAACTCGGGCATCCTGCTCCTTTGTTTTCAGACAGCGCCTTGCAGGTGCTGCGCAGCTATCACTGGCCGGGGAATGTAAGAGAATTGGAAAATATCATCCAGCGTCTCGTTGTCATGACGGATGGGGACGTTATCGATGTCCCGGACCTGCCCTCTCTGATGCGGTTTTCCGCTTACCAGCCCGCGACTTCCAACCGCACCCTTGCCGCGGTGGAATCCGAATATATTCGAAGCGTGTTGCAGAGCGTAAACAACAATAAAACCATGGCGGCAAAAATTCTCGGCATCGACAGAAAAACGCTTCGGGAAAAACTGGAAAGAGCGAATCTGTCTGCATCGAGGTAGATCTTACCAACGGTTCACAATTATTTCACAACGCGTTATGACCGACCATATTCACTAAAGGCATCACAGACAGACGCCCGGATGCCTTTGTCGTTGAAAGAAAGGAATTCGACAAAGATAGTGCTTTAGAGAAGACGTCCATCCGTTGTGATGTTTTCCCGGATGAACGGATCGGTTTCATCAAAATCGGTTCGGGCAAGGAACGGGATTCAATTCTCAGATCGGCATCCCAGCTCAACATTCTTAACTGAACATCCTCGTCCAGTCCGTCAATATTGTCGCGATTCCAGAACACGGCCGGATCAACATCGCTTTTCTCTTTTCCTGTAACTTCCCGTATTTGGTTAGATGCGCCTCCGTAGATTGACGATCGGCTTCTCATGAAACCGGTTCTTATAATCAGGGTATCTTGCTCTGAGATTAAACTCTGCATTTAAATGCTCGCTTTTAAAATGGATTTGTGAACACAATTCAAATTGGAGACCGCCAACAGGTGTTTTCCCCAAAGGAGATGTTATGAGAGTCAAGACCCGGGAACTTTTTAATGTTTATTCACACCTTGCCGGAATGGTTGCCGCGGTGATCGGGACAATCTTTCTGGCAGTCGTCGCCAGTGATTCGGCCTCCGGCCTTGTCACCGCGCTGATTTATGGAATTTCGGTTGTTTTCCTTTTTGCGGCAAGCACCCTGTATCACGCGTTCAAGAAGGAAGATAACGAGTTGTCCTTCTGGCGAAAAATGGACCGGCTGGCCATCTTTTTCATGATTGCCGGAACCTTTACGCCGATGTGTTATTTCTGCCTGGATGGCGCGTGGAAATGGTCGATGATCGCCTTCCAGTGGAGTCTTGTAGGCTTTGGTGTGATTTCCCAGATTTTTTTCCCCAGGGCGCCCAGGAAACTGTACGCGGTTATCTACCTCTTGATGGGCTGGTCGGCGCTTTTCACCATCAAGCAGATGCTGGCCAATATGTCTGCATCCCAGGCAGTCCTCCTGGTTTCTGGCGGCCTTGCTTTTACACTGGGAGCCATTATCTATGCCATCAAAAAACCCAAAATACTTCCGGGTGTTTTCAGCTTCCATGAAGTTTTTCACGTCATGGTGCTGATCGGCGGCGTCTTGCATTACGCGATGATCTACGGAGTTTACGGCGCTTAAGTCATGACAACGGTTCCTGACCTCACAAAACCAGGCAAGACAACAGACGCGCTTCTGGAAGCCGAGTCGGCGCTGTTTACTCAAGAATATGAAAAGAACTATGCGGCAGGCGAGAGCAAACCGCCGGAAATCGGCATGCCGTTTTTTCTGCGCGCGCCTGATTCCGACACGGGCGTGCTGCTGATTCACGGGCTGATGGCGGCGCCCGAGGAAGTACGCGAGTGGGCGAATTTCCTGTTCGCAAAGGGCCTGACCGTTTATGCCCCCAGACTTTCCGGTCACGGAACATCCTCAAAAGACCTCTCGGTTCGCAACTATCCCGACTGGCTTAATTCAGTTGATCGCGGCCACGCGATTTTGAAAACCTGCTGCAAGAAAATTATTGTGGCCGGCTTCTCCACCGGAGCGGGCCTTGCCCTGCAATCCGTTATCCTGAAACCGCGCGATTTTGAGGCCGTGATTGCCGTCAGCGCGCCGCTGCAATTCAAAAGCTTTTCATCGCGGTTTGCCGAACTCCTCCATGGATTTAATCTTCTATGCAATGATTTGGGGATGAGCAAGTTTGCAAGGAAGTTTTTGAAAAACGATGCCGATAATCCTCACATCAACTATCTGCTTTGCCCGGTCAGCTCTTTTGCTCAGGTAAAAGCGCTCATGAGAAGGGTCCGCCGGTCGCTGCCCGACATCGCAATTCCTGCGCTGGTCATCCAGGCAAATCAGGACCCCAAAGTCGCGCCCGAAAGCGGGCCCGGAATATTTCAGCGCCTGGGCACGGACAAAAAGCATTTTGCCTGGATTGAGTTCAACAGGCACGGAATTGTCCGGGGCCGGATAGCCCTCGATGTTTTTAGAGAAGTGGAATCATTTCTGACGGCGCACCTCATGGGCTTTCCCACGTAGGTTTGTGCAAAAGATCCGATAGGTGTACTGATCCTCTTTCCCACGCCTGTTCTCTTAACCGGCTCATGATTCTTAATATGGACTGGGCCTGATTGATTTCCAGACTGTCCAGATAGCGACAATAAGTGCTGACTGCCGGAATCCTGGCCACCCTGAAGATGCCGCGAAGTAAGGCTTCCAAGCGAATGTAAACAAAATGCCGGCTCCGGTTGAATCTGATAAACATTAGCACGGCAATCCCCAGAATCATGGCATAGTCGCCCAGCTTGGTTTCGCGCGATGGTGCGATATACATCTCATCAAAATGCTTCTCGAAATTAAAAAGATACAGAAACTATCCAAGTCCCCAAAGCCCGCCAAATGGGCTTAACTGCTCGCCACATGTCCCATAGGCTGTTGAAGCATTGATTCTTCTGGCTATCCCGCAGGTTGCATTATATCGTTTACTGACGTGGCTTTACCCGCTATCCTCATTGCACTTTTTTACCATTTGGGTGCCTCCTGTCGCTTTTGGGTTATTGGCGTATCCCTTGATACAACAGGTCTCCCGGATGGTTCATTGCATATCTTTATATGTCCACGCAAGATCCATGAATTAGTATCTTGACTTATTTGATAATTTTTAATAGTCAATTAAGAAATCCCATCAAAAATACCAGTCATCATGCAGGACTAGAAGTAATCCTGCGAAAATATATTCGTCATTAACTTGCCACAAACTTCATTGTTGAAGGTGTGCTATGTTTTTATGGTTTACTGCGCCCGGCAAAAGAAGATCAATTATTCTGTTGATTGCTTTAGTGCTTCCGGGCATCTTCTTTTTCCAGGGAAGCGTCTCATCCAATGATGATCACGCAAGCATCGCCATTGACGATGATCCGCGAATGCTTGCTTTAAATCCGGCAACTAACAGAGCCGTAGTTACCCACCGGCATTCCAATACCGTATCCATCGTTGACCTGAACACCGAAAAGATCATTACAAAACTTCACGTCGGAAGAATGCCCAAGGGCGTGGCAATTGATGCGGAATTGAATATTGCCGTCGTTACCCATCAGGGCGAACGTTCGGTGACCTTGATTGATTTGAATAATAATCGGGTGGCTGCGGATATTCATGTCGGGAATGTCACCGGCGGCATTGCCATTAACTCACGAACACACATAGCAGCCATCACCAGCGCAACTGATTTTCACATCTGCTTTCTCGATATTTTGCAGAAAAAAATTATTGCGAAAACTCCCGTTGGTTTGCATGCGGGAGATATTGCCGTCGACCCGGAACGAAATGCGGCGCTTCTGCTGAACCCTGTGCGGACGAAGCTTATTATGATCGACATGAATACATATCGTATCTGCGATTCAATTGATTTGGAAAGAAGACCACAGGCCATAGACGTCAATCCGAAAACGAATACGGCGTTGATCACTAATTATCACGACCACAGCATTACAGAAATAGACTTATTGAGCAGACGCCATACGTTAATTCATGTTGCAAAGTTTCCGCTGGACGTCGCATTCAACAGCATTGACAACCGGGCGGTGATTTTATGCGACCGCGACAGAAAACTCCTTCTTTTAAATCTCGACACGAGTAAAATCATCAAAACGTATTCACTCCCCCGTCATCCACAATGCATTGCAGTCAACAGCCTAAAAAATATCGCCATCGTGGCCGATGATGAAAAGGACGGTTTAACGATTATCCCCTTGCTCCTTTCTCCCACACTACCCAAGATAAAAATCACATCGCCATTGGACAATGCCCAGATATTGTCCGATACCGTCACTGTTTCCGGCATCGTGAAAAACAGTTCCAATGTAACGGTTAATGGCGTTGCAGCTACTGTAAGCGCTCATACCTTTACAGCAACTCTAACCTTCAAAGCGGGCAAGAACACCATTTCCGCCATTGCCACGGATCAATATGGCCGCACGGACTGCTACAATATCACGGTCGACATTGCCCTTCCGGCGGCCGGAAAAGTAACGGGCGTTGTTTCCAATGCCGTAACGGGCGGGTTATTGCCTTTGGCCATCGTAACCATAACAGATGCTGAAGGAAATACCCAGACGATCGCAACGGGCATCTCCGGAACATTTACCGCCGAGGTGGCCCCCGGCGCTTTTGCCGGCACCGTCATCAAGCCTTGGTATTTGCCGAACTCCTTTGCCGGATCGGTGACCGCCGGAGAAACTGCCATCACGAACACAGCCTTAACCCCCGTTGATCCCGAGATCAGCAATATCTCGGTTTCGGATGTTACCAGTACCTCGGCCAAAATCAGTTGGGCGACGGATCAACCGACACAAGGAGCCGTTCAATACGGCACGACAACCTCTTATGGCAGCGCAGCCTCCGATGCTGTTGAAAATACAGCGCACAGCCTGACGCTCGCGGGATTATCCCCGGCCACGACATATCATTTTCGCATTGCGGCGGCGTCATCAAATGGCACAACCATCTATTCCGGCGACAGTGCTTTTAAGACCAGCGGAAAGATTGATATCACGATCACATCACCCACCGCCGGCACGACGATTAGCGGCAGCAGTGTCATGGTTAACGGGTCGATTGCCAACGCCGTCAATGCGGAAACCGGCGTGACCATCAACGGCATCGCCGCCTCCCTGAACAATAATCAGTTTGCCTTAAACGATGTTCCCCTGACCGAAGGGCAAAACACCATCACCGCGACCGCGAAGGACATTAACGGAACGACAGCGACAAAATCCATTACCGTAAACGCAGCTATTCCGCAGAACTTTATCGAAATGTCCGCGTATCCCGATTCCGGCATTGCACCAATGGAAGTTACTTTAAGAATCAACGGCACGTTCAGCATCGGCAATCCAACGATTACTTTTACCGGCGCAAGTACAGTCGAGCAATTGGTCAGTGACAATCCGGAGGAATACAAATATAAATTGACAACGGAAGGGGTTTATTATTTTACCGCCCAGGTAACAGGCCCGGACGGCAATAACTATGCGGATAAGATTGCAGTGACTGTCTTACCCCTGAATATAGTTGATACATTACTGAAATCAAAATGGACTGGCATGACAGAAGCATTGCAACGTGGAGATCCTTCATCGGCACTGAATTATATTTTACCCTCCAGAAGAGAAAATTATGAAGTCGTCTTCACTGTGTTGAAAGACCATTGGACATCCATTACGGCGTCTTACCGAAGCTTTACCCTGATATCAATGGAAGCATCCGTTGCAAGGTATGAGCTGGCGGCAGTAAAAAATGGAAGAACATACGTATATCAAATTGATTTCAGACAAGATGCATCGGGGCTGTGGTTTGTTGATGAATTTTGACCATAGTAGGTGCGCCACGAACAAAAGAGATCTTGAACTCAGATGGGAGTTTAATATCATGGTGGATATTGCTGCTATCGGGCACTTACAGCAGCAGAAAATAAATCCAGAAATGACTGGTTTGCCCACACGTTCCAGGGAGTGGGTCAGGTCACGCATCTGGTGAAGGAAATGTCCGTGCCGGCGCAGACCAGAAAAATGAAATTCATACCAAGTCATTGATTCCTTATCCGGAGGGTTAGCCATGACGAAGCATTACTCTGTATTCATTTTTGCAACAATTATGTTTTTTTCCTTAGTGGCGGCGGCGCATTGCGGTGGGCTGATCTACAGCAAACCGGAATTTAGCGGTAGAATGATCGATGCTGAAACCAGACAACCGATTGAAGGCGCAGTGGTGGTTGTTCTTTATTTAAAACGACCTTTGATCGGCGGGCCGGGCGGTCCGAATTCTTATGTTTTTCATGCAAAAGAAACGTTAACAGACAAAAAGGGCGAGTTTTATCTTCCTTCATATTCTTCGCTGATACTCTTTACGGAAGATGTTGGCGCTGAATTCATATTTTACAAACCCGGCTATATGGCCGGGTACGGTCCAATGTATATTCAGCCGATTTTGATGGAGAAATATTTTTCAGCGATAGAAGTCGGCAAAGAGACCGAGATTGAAGCCGGTTCATTTGAAGACGGCAGCTATGTCAAATGGAAAGGACCGCTGGGAATTATGGAACTGAAAAGAGCAAAAACAAGTGAAGATTTCGTCAGAGGTAGTCCAGGTGCGCCGTCCTCTGACTACAGATCAAATAAGTTGCCACTCTTATTTAAAGCCATCAATGAAGATCGCAAAAAAAGAGGGTTGGAGGGCGATATACGATGAAACACAGTAAAATGGATAATATCATTTATTTATTAATGGTATTCATAATCTTCTTTTTGTCTTTCACACTGATTCCAATACACTGCCTTGCCCTTGAGATAGAGACACATAGTGCAATTAACGAGTATATTGCGAAAGGAGCATTTTTAGGTGAATATTTGAGAAATCAATTAGGAATGCAAGGTGGTGTGGAGGAAGGTTTCAATCAGAAGAAGGTATGGGAATTATTTCGTGATGGTGGCGAATACGAAGATAATTTTCTCCGCTATTCAAACCATTTTTACAATCCATTAAATGATCAGGGGTTGTTTAGCATTTTTATTTCCGCAAAAGACTGGGCCTTGAAACCTGCTGGTAATCAGTATGCAGACGGTCAATATTCATGGTTTGATGCCAGAGACTATTATTATAAAGCTCTGACTTCAAAGGACAAGGCGGCAAGAGATACTAACTTTGCGGAAACGTTCAGAGCCATAGGCCAAGTAATGCACCTGATTCAGGACATGTCCGTACCGGCGCATGTCAGAAATGATGCGCATGGATTAAAAGGTGACGGTTATGAATTATGGGCGAAAAGAAATATCAAAGATGGAACTCAGGTCAACGCGTATACTTTCCAGGCTCATACGCCTTACAATTCTTCCTTTTTGATTCTTAATCTTTTTGACACGGGTCAATATGATGATGATTCAAATCCCACTGTTACTTTATCGAATAGTGTCGGCCTTTCGGAATTTACCAATTCCAACTTTCTTAGCGCAAAAACTATTTTTCGGCATTTTACCTATCCAAACTGGAGCAACCTGCAAGCCTACGAGCAAGACATGGGATCTGGCAAAACAGTCGTTTATCAGAGAAAAACGGGACCTCTCCCCATCGAGCACTTTGTGCGGGAAAAAATATACTATAACTTACTGCCGTCCACTGATGCCTTCCGGGGATTAAGACTGGACGACTATGTCCATGCCGACTATGCTCAATATCTCATCCCCCGCGCAATCGGCTATTCCTCCCAAGTATTAAGTTATTTTTTTCGGGGACAGCTGGATGCAGTGTTCGGTGATGGCAATATCAAGATCAAAAACGTTTCATCTGAAACAATTTCCAATGGAACATTTGAAATATATTCTGATAATGCCGATGGCCGGCGGACTTTATTATCAAGCGCACAAGCCAACACCATTGCAAACGGTGCGGAGCAGATAATTCCGTTCAATTCGCCCGAAGATGCGTCATCCTATATGCTTGTTTATAAAGGCCAGCTTGGCAGCGAATCCGGCGCTGTTATCGGTAAGTTTATCCCTGTTGAGTCGGTAGTCATTCATATTAGGCTGCATGATTTCCCTACAACTCCTGAAAGACTGCAAGGGGGAGCTTATGCAAAAAGTGTGGCTTTTGTTTGGAATCCCACAACTAGCAGTCCGCGAGGGTCGCCGATGGTCACGGAAATTGCTCCTTCTGGCCAAATTGTTTTTGACGATGCCGTTTTTCAGACATGGTATAATGAAAGAACTGTAGTCGGTAAAGAAATTTTTGGATTACTGGTCGAATGTGGTCTTGAGATAGGGCAGGCATATTCTTTTGCTGGAAGCAAGCCTTCTGAATGCGGTATCTTAATCCCAAATATGTTTGATTCGGTGAATATAAATACAGTCGAAACTATTATCGGTTACTTCGACCCCGAGCATTTTGGAGAAGAGTATCCGATAACAAATGTAAAAGGCACTCAAAATAAAGATATCAAGGCGGTTACGAGACATTTATATCGATATCCGTATCCGCCCTATGATCCTCAATACCGGTTCCGAGAAAATCCATTTCCGAAAAGTTTCTACCGCCCCATCAATATTCCGAATTCTCCTGTTGCGGCCACCGGAGTGCGGACTCACGTGATTAGCTCATCTAAATCTGAAGCTACACAAATGGCTGGTACACCGCAGTTTATTTATGGCGGTAGCAGCACGTCAAGCTTAACATACAAATTTTATAGCGCCTTTGGTGAGATAACATCATTCTCGGGAAATTATAAAACGAAGATTTGGCAGAAGCCGGCGAGCGGATCGCAAGGACCATGGGACATGACACACAGCGAAGACAATTTTATACCTCAGTGGGTCCATAGACTTGATCCAACATGGCCTGGCATCTGGACGCCGCCGATACCGTTTGGAAGGGAATATTTTGATTGTGGCCTGGCAGGGCAATACAGTGAAACCACTCTTGTTAATATCACATGGGTGCAGTTTTCAGCATGCTCATCTGATGTTATTACAGATGCGGCATCGGGCAGTTCCGGTGACGCATATGCCCACTATACTTTTGGACCGAGGAGTGTTGCTGTTCATGCCCAAGCTAAAAGCGTACCGAATGTTACGACCGGATATAATTGGATTGCTGCCGGAAGAAGCAAGGAGCTGGAAACACAAGTCATTGCGGCGATCAATGCAGCTTACAATATAAACGGTATACCGCCAAATGAAGTCCGAGACATCTCGATGACGATTAATATCGTCAAGTAGGTGAAAAATATTATGTAATGAGATTGGACGAGACAGATATGTTGCCGCCGTGAAACGGAAGACGACTGCGCCCTGTCTGGAAATCTGCCTCCGCGATAGCCATGGAAATCACTTTATTGTTCTAGTGTGGGAAATGCATGCGTTTCGATCCACAATGGACATCGGCATGCTGGGCAAGATGAAAAACAGCACGGGTGCCATCATAGCCATGCTTCGGGATGTATGTCTTCAGCCACCTGATCTGATGCGTATCCGCCGATTCTCGATTTGCCGGCGCCGCAAATCCGCGGGTGCAGTGAGAAGAACACGATTGCCGAGAAATTCGAGGCGATGAGCAGGCGGGGCATTATGAACAGTTGCATGAAAGATTTCTGGGATATCCGGTTGCTTTTCCGGCAGTTTGATTTCGATGGCCCGACCCCGGCAGCGGCGATTACAGAAACATTCACTGTCCGCCACACTGTTGTCCCATCTGATCCTGCGGCATTTACGGAAGCCTTTATCGGGGATGAGGCAAAACAGTCTCATCGGTCATGGAGGCAGAAGCCACTGAAACCGGCTTCATCAAATTAGCAGAAAATCGTTCGGCGGTAGAGGTCGGCGCCTACCACCAATGGCAAGCGCCGCTGTGGAATGCGAATATATTCGAAGCGTGTTGCAGAGCGTAAATAACAATAAACCCTGACGGCAAAAATCCTCGGCATCGACAGAAAAACGCTCCTGGAAACACCGGAAAGAGCAAAACCGTCGTAAGCGAGGTAAAACTCTCCGGCGGTTCAAAATTCCCCGGTAGCCGAGCCGATTTTCGGGTTGCCGTCATTGCATGATTTTTGCCCATGACGAAGGTGATATCATCCTAGCTCATTAACATTATTTAAGTAATATCATTCGCAAACAGCATTCCCCGTCTTTAAGAATAATTGGCAGATAAGTTGCTCTCCTTTCAAAACGATCATCTATCGAAAGGGGAGAAAAAATGAAAAGTAGCGCCCGTGCAAGCTTCGAGATGAAAAAGACCGGCAACGCCGATGCCCGGCAACAACAAGGCATCTGCTCTTCGTGTGAAAATTTATCCCTGTGCAGTTTTGTTCAGCCTGTCAGGCAGCCTGTCTTTTTTTGCGAAGAATTCACCAGTGGTTCAGACCGGATTGCGCCGGTTGCGGTGAAAACAAGATCCGACGCGCAGGTCCCGCGCGATACCGGCAAGGGGCTATGCGCCACGTGTGATGATGCAAAGACCTGTCTTTATCCGAAGGACGAATCCGGCATCTGGCATTGCGAGGAATACCGGTGTGAAGGTTGTGTAAAGGAATCCGGAAGTCCGCTGGGTTTGGAAAAAAGAAGCATTGATACAAAAGATATCCTTGAGACCATCAGGAAGCATGACAAAAACAAGGGGGCGCTGATTGCCATCCTGGAGGAAATCCAGGCGGAGTATACCTATCTTCCTGAAGAGGCGCTGCGCCTGGTGTCAAAAGAGACCGGTCGTTCGCTCGTCGATATCTACGGTGTCGCGACCTTTTATAAAGCATTCAGCCTGAAACCGCGGGGCAAGCATTGCGTATCCGTCTGCCTGGGCACGGCATGCCATGTCCGGGGCGCTCAGGGGATCGTCGACGAATTTCAGCGCGAACTCGACATTGCGCCCGGCGAAACAACAGCGGACAACGAGATCACCCTGGAGACCGTCAATTGTCTGGGGGCCTGCGCTTTGGGGCCGACAGTGGTGGTGGACGGACATTATTTCCCCCACGTGAGCAAAAGCAAGGTGAAAAACATTATCGCCAAGGCGATGGCCGGCGTGGAAAAAATCGATGCGGAAACCGACAATCGGATATTCCCCCTCCAGGTTTCCTGCTCCGCCTGTAATAAAAGTTTTCTGGATCCGGATTATCCGCTGGACGGTTATCCCTCGATAAACCTCCGTGTCTCTTACAACGGCACGAAAGGCTGGCTGCGCATGTCTTCGCTTTACGGCAGCCGGTCCAACGCCATGGAACATCCGATTCCAGCCAACAGTTTGTCCAGATTATTCTGTCCGCATTGCGGGGGTGAGCTGCCGAGTTTCTCCAACTGCGCGGAATGCGGCTCCCCGATGGCCGCCCTGCAGGTCCGCGAGAGTTGCTCCTGGGAGGTGTGCACGCGTCAGGGCTGCGAAGGCCACCTGTTAAATCTGAATTCAATGAATATGCAAAAATAACGATGAAGGGAAAAGAGATGAAGACGTTTCAATCTGTCGCTCAATTCAAGACGTATCGCGAATCATTTCCGGCAACTTCGGATCAGACCAAACCCTGCATTGTCATCTGCGGGGGCACCGGCGGCCAGGCCAGCGGCTCGAATGATCTGATCCGGATCATCAAGCGCCGAATCCTGGAACAGGATCTGCACGACAAACTGGACCTGCGGATTACAGGGTGCCTGGGGTTTTGCGAAATGGACCCGTTTATCATCGTCGAACCGGGATACAATCTGTACCCGAAGCTGAAGATGGAGGACGTTTCCCGGATTATCGACGCGGCCGTGAAAGGAGAGGTGATCGAAGATCTCCTGTACCGGGAACCCGGCTCCACGGTCAAACGCTACTCTGAAAAAGAAATTCCCTTTTTCCAGGGGCAGACCCGCATTGTGCTCGGCCAGAACCAGCATCTCGATCCCATCCGGATCAGCGACTATCTGAAAATAGGCGGTTACGCCGCGCTGGAAAAAGCGCTGCAGAAAAAGGACCGGGCCTGGCTTGTTGACGAAATTCTGGCAGCCAAACTGCGGGGGCGCGGCGGCGCCGGTTTTTTAACCGGGAAAAAATGGGAACTGGCCCGCAACATGAAGACCCGCGGCCCGAAATACATTATCTGCAACGCGGACGAAGGAGATCCCGGCGCCTATATGGACCGGAGTATGCTGGAAGGAAACCCCCACGCCGTCATTGAAGGAATGATCATCGCCGCTTTGGCCATCGGCGCCACGCACGGCATCATTTACGTGCGCACAGAGTATCCTCTGGCCATCAAGCATGCAACCATCGCACTGCGAAGTGTCCGGCAACTGGGGCTTCTGGGGGAAAATATTTTAGGACAGGGCGTCGATTTCGACATCGAGATTTTCCACGGCGCCGGCGCGTTTGTCTGCGGAGAGGAAACGGCGCTGATCAAATCCATCGAGGGAAAGATGGGAGAGCCGCGGCAGCGTCCGCCCTTTCCGATTCAAAAAGGTCTTTTCGGTTATCCGACCTGCATCAACAACGTCGAAACCCTGTCCAACGTCCCGTATATCATCAATCATGGCGCCGCCGAATATTTGAAGATCGGCGTGGCCAACAATGCCGGCACGAAGATATTCTCCCTGGTCGGCAAGATCAAGAACACCGGTCTGGTGGAAGTGCCGCTCGGAACGCCGATTCGCAAAGTCGTCTATGATATCGGCGGCGGCCCATCGGGCGAGGCAAAGATCAAGGCGATTCAGACCGGTGGGCCGTCCGGCGGGTGCATTCCGGCCTCCATGTTTGACCTGCCGATCGATTATGACAGCCTGGCCAAGGCCGGGTCCATCATGGGATCGGGCGGCATGATTGTCATGGACCAAAACACCTGCATGGTGGATGTCGCAAAATATTTCATGAGCTTCCTGAAAGACGAGTCCTGCGGAAAATGTTTTACCTGCCGCAAGGGCACGCAAAGGATGCATGAAATCCTGGAAGATATTACTGAAGGAAGAGGCACGCCCGGACATCTGAAACTGCTTGAGGAGCTTGCGCAAACCGTGAAAGACACAACCATGTGCGGGCTCGGCCAAACGGCCGCCAATCCCGTCTTGAGCACGCTTAAGTATTTCCGTGACGAATATGAACGCCACATTATCGACAAACGCTGCGACGCGTTTGCCTGCAAGGAACTGACGGGGGCTCCTTGCCAGGCGGCCTGCCCCGTGGACACTGAACCGTGGCGGTATGTCGCGCTGGTGGAAAAAGGCGATTATGAAGAAGCCTATCGTGTGATCCGTTCGGCCAATCCGTTTCCCGCGGTAAGCTCGCGGGTCTGCGACCGCAAATGCGAGAGCCGCTGCAACCTGGGCGTAAGCGGGGGAGAGTCCATCGGCATCCGCGCCATCAAGCGGTTTGTCACCGACCGGGTGGATCCGTCTGCTTACCGGCCGAAACCGGCCAAGAATAAAGGAAAGGAAGTGGCCGTTATCGGCGCCGGCCCCGCGGGGCTCACCGCCGCCCACAATCTTTCTGTTCTGGGCTACAAGGTGACCGTCTTTGAAGCGGAACAGGTGCCGGGCGGCATGCTGTCTTGTTCTTTGCCCGCCTACCGGCTGCCCCGGGATATTGTGGAAAAGGAAATTCAAACGCTTCTCAACGGCAACATCAAGATAAAGTATGGCCGGAAGCTGGGGAAAGACATGAGCCTGCAGGACCTGCTTTCCAAAAAATTCAGCGCGGTCTTTCTCTCCATCGGCGCGCATGAAAGCTGGCGCTTGGACCTGGAAAATGAAGATATCGAAGGAATCTATCCTTCCATTCAATTTCTGAAAGCATTCAACCTCCGGGGCGAGCAACTGGCCCGTGGACATGTGGGCATCATCGGCGGCGGCAATTCGGCGGTGGATGCCGCGCGCGTCGCCCTGCGCCAGAAAGATGTCACCAGTGTGTCTCTTTTCTACCGGCGTACCCGCGAAGAGATGCCGGCTTACGAAGAAGAAATCGACGCCGCCCTGGAGGAAGGCGTCAGAATAGAAACCCTGATTTCGCCGGTGAAGATCCATGTGCGCCAGGAGGAAATCGACGCGGCGCTCAAGGAAGGCGTTGAACTGGAAACGCTGGTCACGCCGGTCAAAATTTATTCGAAGGAAGGCCATGTCGTCGGCATCGAGTGCATCAAGAACCGTCTGGGCGAGGTGGATGCCACAGGAAGGCGCAAACCCGTTCCGATTTCCGGAAGCGAGTTCAAGGTGGAACTCGACACGCTCATCGTCGCCATCGGCGAAAAGCCCCAAAGCGAGTTTCTGTCCGCGATGGGACTGGATGTGGATAAAGGCGGCCGAATCAAGGTCAACCCCAAAACCTTCGAAACCAGCCTCAAAGGGGTATTTGCCGGCGGCGATCTGGTGACCGGACCCAATACCGTCATTGACGCCATCGCGTCCGGCAAAAAAGCCGCGCAATGCATGGATCGTTACCTGCAAAACCAGCCGCTGGTCGTGCCGGCCGTTCCAAAACTTCCCGGTGTCTTTATCGAACCTGCCGGAATCGACGACACGGAGGCGCAAACGGCAACCCGTGCCGAGCCCGCCGTGCTGCCGCCGGTCGAAAGGCTGAAAAACTTCCGGGAAGTGACACTGGTCCTGACGGAAGAGCAGGCCCGGTCGGAATGTCGGCGGTGCCTGAGATGCGATCTTGAATTCACCAGAACAAAATCCGCGGAAAAGCCTGCGGCGGCCGCAATCGGAGGTGGAAAAAATGGTTAATCTGACACTGAACGGACTGTCCATATCCGTTGAAAAGGGCACGACGATTCTGGAGGCGGCAAAATTTTACGGCTTCCCCATCCCGACGTTGTGCCACAAGGAAGGGCTTTCGCCTTACGGCGCGTGCAGGCTGTGCGTGGTCGAAATCGGCGAAGGCCCGGGCGCGAAACTCGTCTCGTCTTGCACCTATCCCGCTGAAGAAGGCATGAAGGTCCGCACCGCCTCTGAACGCGTCCTGAAAGCGCGAAGGATCATCATTGAGCTTCTCCTGGCCTCCTGTCCGCAATCCAAGGTCATTCAGGATATCGCGTCGCGGCACAACGTGCGTCAGCAGCGCTTCCGGCAGGAGCATGAAGACTGCATCCTCTGCGGACTGTGCGTGCGGATGTGCAAGGAGCAGATGATGGCCGGGGCCATCGGCTTTCGCGGACGGGGGAAAAACCGAAGCCTGGGCACGCCCTTCGACATGAAATCCGATGTCTGCCGGCTTTGCGGCGGCTGCATGGAAGTCTGCCCGGCCTGTCAGGCCCGCTGCACGTTTAATGAGCCGGAAAAGGCGATCTGCGGAGGATGTGCAAATCTCGCGCCGCCGTGCATCGAGAAGGATCAGTTCCACGATATGATGTGTTACATGTCACCCTGCGTGGCCTGTGAAATGAAATAAGCTTAAACCCAGAAAGGAGCAGGATATATGTCTTTTTCAAGAGTAAATACCTCCAGCGCCACCCTTACCAAAAACAGGACAGAAGAGTCTATATCACCGACGTCGGGCATGTGTGTCACGTGCATTGACGGCTGCGTCGGCATGTGTGAAATAGGCAAATCCGCATACCGCGGCCATGAAGTCATCTACCCCCAGCCTTTCGGCGTGATTACCTGCGCCGGCGAAAAGAAATATCCGGTGGATTATTCCCATTTCAATATTATGGGCACCGCCGCCGGCGCTTATGGCATTGAAGCCGACAGCGACAAGGCCATTTTTCCCGCCGTCAACCTGGAAGTGGTTTTCGGCCACGACAGGGGAATCAAGTTCAAACTTCCCTGGCTGATTTCCGGCATCGGCTCCACCAATATTGCCAAGAACAACTGGGAAGGGCTGGCCATCGGGTCCGCTCTGGCGGGAACGGGGCTGACCATCGGGGAAAACGTGGTCGGGATGGACCCGGAATCCAAATTCAAAAACGGCCACATCGTGGATACGGTCGATTTGAAGCGCCGCGTCAAGCTTTACCGGGATTACCAGCGCTTCGGCTACGGCGCCATCATCGTGCAGGCCAATCTTGAGGACACCCGGCTGAAAGTGCATGAATACGCCATTGAGGAACTGGGCGTGGAATGCGTGGAGCTCAAATGGGGACAGGGCGCAAAAGACATCGGCGGCGAAGTTAAAATCAAGGATTTAAAAAAGGCCCAGATGCTCCACGACCGCGGCTATATCGTTTTGCCGGATCCCTATGATTCCAATGTCATCGAAGCCTTTGCCCGGGGCGCCTTCAAGGAGTTCGAGCGTCATTCACGCGTCGGCATGGTCACCGAGGAGTCGTTTGCGGCGACGGTCAAAAGTCTGCGCAAGGCCGGGGCGAAATACATTTTCCTCAAGACCGGCGCTTACCGTCCCGTCGATCTGGCGCGGGCGATTTATTTTGCATCGAAATACAAACTGGATCTGCTCACCGTGGACGGCGCCGGCGGCGGCACGGGTATGAGTCCGTGGCGGATGATGAACGAGTGGGGCGTTCCGCCGGTGGAACTGCATACCCTGGTGTATCAGTACGCCAAAAAGCTGGCGGCCAGGAAAAAATATCTGCCGGCCATTGCCGTAAACGGCGGCTTCACCTTCGAGGATCAGATCTTCAAAGGCCTGGCCATGGGCGCTCCTTTTGTCAAACTGATCGGTATGGCGCGGGCGCCCATTGCGGCGGCCATGGTCGGTAAAACGATCGGCCAGACCATCGATGCCCAGCAGGTGCCGGTTTATGTTGAACGTTTCGGCAGCACCAGGGATGAAATTTTCGTCACGGCCGGCACGCTGCGCAGTGAACTGGGCCATAAAGAATTTGAACAGTTGCCCACCGGCGCCATCGGACTTTACACCTACTATGAAAGACTGGCGCAGGGACTGCGCCAGTTGATGGCGGGAAGCAGAAAATTTGCTTTAAAATATATGACGCGGGACGACCTGGCGGCGCTGACCCGCGAAGCGGCTGATGTCAGCGGCATTCAATACATTATGGATGTCGATAAAAAAGAAGCTGACAAAATTCTCAAATAACCGTCACCGGCCAAAGATTATTCAGCGATACACCATGAAAATTATCAGCGAAGCGCGCTTGCCCCGGCTAAAGGGGCAAGCGCGCGAATCGTGAAAAATCATGCTTCAAAAAGGAAGGCTTCATGACCGGGTTCAATGAGGTCTCATTGATGTTCGACTCACAATATTCCGCGCCGGCGGGCGTATACAACGCGCGCGTTCATGACAAAGTCGACCTTTCCATTTCACGCATCGAAGTTCTGGCCTTTCGAACGACATTCGACGTAAAAAAGAAGCGCGGCCTGGTTCCGGTCAACGTTTCCTTCTTTCCAAAAGAGCAGTTTGCCCGATCGCTGAAAATTATGAAGCCTGTTTTCGCCAAAAAACTCTCTGTCAGTTCACGGGTTGCCGTAGCGCAGGCGGGGGAATCGCTGGGTGACATTGTCGTTCCCAGGGGGAAAACAGGCCTGGCGACGGTTTGCAGCATCGTCGTTAACGGCGTGCTTCTCAAGCACGGCATTTCCATTGATTCCAAATTTGGCGGCATCCTCCAGATGAGAAAGGGTGGGGGATTGCGATTTGTGGAATTGATTCATTACGACAGTTCCTCGCTGGACCCGTCGGAAATATTTATTCGCGGTAAGATGACCTCCATCGGGCAAGTGGTGGCGCAGGGCGACGGCAAAATCCTGGCCAATTTTCGTGAAATCCCCGCCTTGAGCCGCAGTCTGGTGGAAAGCGTGATCGATGACTTCACCCGCGCCGGCATCAATGCCGTCTTGTCCGTCGGGAACATCGGCAATCCCGTTTGCCAGACGCATGTTGACGTGAACAAGATCGGAATGATTATGATCGGCGGCTTGAACCCGGTGGCGGCGGCCTGCGAAGCAGGCCTTCAGGCTGACAATCGCGCCATGTCCACCGTGATGGAATTCGAGCGGCTGCAGGACATTAAGGCGCAATGATTCGACGTTCTGCGCTTTCACTTCCGGATGTGATTTTGAAGGACTTTCTGTGTATGCCGCACAAATCCGCGCGGCCGTTTGTCAGCGCAGGAATTTCTTTAACGCGTCCATCGTCTTTTGCCAGGCATCGCTTTCCAGGGCCTCGTCTGCTGCCGGCCCCAGGTTAAATCCGTGGCCCGCTCCGGGATAGACGTGCAATTCCACTGCCCGCCCTTTTTTCCGCGCCTCCTTCTGCATGGCGCGGATCGTTTCCACCCGACAGCAGTTGAAGTACCGGTCTTCTTCACCCTGCAAGACGACGATCGGGACGTTCCAGGCGTCGACGCAGGATGAAGGGTCGGGCAGCAGCGCGGTGGCGGGATAGTACGCTATTATGCCGGCAATCAAATCCGCCTCAGAGGCGGCGCAGCTGAGCGCTACGGCCCCTCCCAGGGAATAGCCGATCACCGCCGACTTGCCGGCTCCGAGCGGACGATGGTCGGCGACGATTTTTCGGAGCATCGAGCGGCAGGCCTGAGGCCGGGAGAGCGGAAAATCATTTCCGTCGTAAAGCGCGACGCGGTAGCCGGCCTCGGCAAGGCGTCCGGCAAATTTCCCATAAAGCGCCGTGCCGGTTTTGCCGGAAATCATAACGACGAGCGGCCCCCGGCCGGACGGGGGTTCATAAATTCCAGGGCCGGCGCAGGAGACCGCCAGAAAACACAGGGTCAGAATCAGCAGGTTCAGCGGCGTGCTTGTTTGCGTCATGTTTCGTAAAAGCCCAGTCCTTTGATGAATAAAATCAGATGCCGAAATCAAATAACTCCCGGTTCGGTTGTCTGTCAATAAGATTATGAGATAAGAAGAGTCGCTCGCCCCGATGCCGGGCAATTTTCCTGCAAAAGAGTTGCCGCTTGCCGGGAATTCCGACAGGAGTCGGTCACCGGAACTTTTCCAGCGGCAACCTCACCGATGAACTCACAAAGCACGCTTCTGTAGTATTTGAAAATTCCATCAAATGAGCCAGGAGGGCGTACGCATTTATTTCGAAAGAATAGCGGCGGCGAAGGGCGGTGGGAAGGAAAGAGACGCTTGCGGAACGGAAAATCGTGGGCGATTTTCATTTTTCTCCGGTGATTCGGGCTTTCCTGGCGGCTAGAAATGATAACGCAGCCCGACCGCGAGGCCGTGCGTTTTCAGGCGCGTCTCGATGCTGTTGACGGCAATGCCGGCCGGCGCGGTGTTCATGACCATTTGTTGTTCCCGGTCGTGATAAATTGAGCCAAAAATGGTCGTTAGAAAGTGAGCCACTTTGAGGGTGGAGTTGCTGAGAAAAAAGGGTATGGTGATTTTTTTATCTCAGTGTAAGCGAGGTGGCGC
>Ga0123335_1001166_pt1 | contig 43804 bp, 46 predicted proteins | sample BiotimSIPDNA_2_FD_89707 | JGI IMG/M metagenome (GOLD analysis project Ga0123335, IMG submission 89707) | Anaerobic biogas reactor microbial communites from Washington, USA - Biogas_R2 time_0 SIP DNA | ecosystem: Engineered > Bioreactor > Anaerobic > Unclassified | place: Washington, USA...
AATATCTTTTTTTATTTTAAAGTTTTAACAAACTCTGATTTTTTTGCTAAATCGTCAATAAATTCTTCCGAAACAATTTGATGAGTATAAATATTATATACCATTAAAATATTACCTTCTACAAGAAAAACTTCGTCGCTGTTCAATATTCGATACGATATAACTAATTGATTAATAACTAAAACAGTTTGATTATTATCAACATATTGTTTAAACATATTATTTCCTTCTCAAACAGTAAACTTCATCTTTAACCGAAAAAGAATAATCTGTTTTTGATATAAAGTCATTATTTTCATCACGATCAATATGATAAAAATTAATTTTTCCTTCATCATAATAAACATCAGTAGAATAATCACCTTTATAAATAAATATTGGTTGTTCTTCTCCTTTTTTTAAATAAAACTCATCTTTATCTGTACGATAAACAATTATATTTTCTTCAAAAATTAATTTAACAATTGAATTGTTATTTTCAAACTCCATTTTTTCACCCTCCAAGTGTTTAATATTATACTATCTTCTTTGGAAAATACAAGAGTTTTTTAAATTTTTTAAATATAATGCTCCTAAAACTTCTTTGGAAAAAGCCAATTCCCAACTTTTATTTGTTTTTTTAGTATTGTTATTTAATATATTATTAATAATATTACGACTATCGTTAATTCGATTAAGTTTATATTTTCTTTGAGCTTTTAAAAGAAGACGATTAAATCTTCGATAAGAATAAATTTTGGTGTCATCTATTTCATAAATAGTACCTAAAAACTCGATTATTTTTTGAAAATCTCTCAAATTATACTCTTGCTTTAATGTAATTCTTTTTATTAAATTAGTAATCAATCCTTTTTTTGATAAAAAGGATTGGATTAAAATATTAAATTTTCGAGAATATTTTATATAGTTCTTTTCTAAATGATTCTTTTTAAAGGTATATTTCTTACCTTCTAATTTCCCATATACTTTCATAGTATCATTGTATCCATATTTAATGTTTTTTCTCGATAAACGTTTATCAAAAACTAAAAAAGAACCTAGATGATTATTAGGAGAAATATAAATTATTTTTACTTTTTTTGATTTGACTGGTCTCTTAAATCCAATTTCTTTTAAATCAATAGCAACAATCTCATCAGCTCCCAAATCTATTGCTAAATTAACAGGAAAATTATCATAATAACCACCATCAATATAATCTTTACCTTCTATTTTCTTTTTTTGAAACGCTGGGAAACAAGAAGAAGACGCTATTAAATAATGCTTTATTTTATCTACCGATTCTTTTTCTATATTGATCACTTTTGGTTTTAAATCTGATAAATTATAAGTAATAAAACTAAATTTTATTTTAGATTTCTTTAACTTCTTATAATTTAATTTAGCTTCTACTGTTTTTTCTAAATTGTTTGGACTCATTCCATGATCTAAAAAAATTGCTTTAGCATATTTTTTAGCTATTGCTTTTTTACCTTCAGGAGTAAAATAATCACTTTTGATATCTTGATCAAAAACATCTCTGAAACCAATATTTTTCCATAATGAATAAGCTTTGTGATAACTTTTAGTTACCATTAAAGCTCCGTTTAAAGCTCCTACTGAAGTTCCAGTTACAATATCATATTTTATTTTTAATCTTCTTAAAGCTTTCCAAACTCCAATTTGATAAGCTCCTTTTGAGCCTCCACCAGATAAAACAATCGCTCTCACTTTTCTCATCTCCTAGTTAATTTCTTGTAAACGTTTTGGTGCCCAAGTATTTATTATTATAATTTGAACAATATTTAAAACGAAAACAATACTAAATAAAATAATTAAATAATTATTAAGACTAATATATTTTTCAATAAAGGGATAAATTGTTCCTAAAGTCATAATCAAAATTAAAGGTAACACGGTTGCAATAATAACACTTAGACTTCTTTTTACTACTACTGTGTCATCAATTGCATCTAGTTTAGGAAATTTCAAATTAATAATAATTCCAAACATTGAAGAGCATCCTAAAGAAATAATTGCTACTAATATTAAAAATAACATTTCTATCATTGAAAAACCAAAAACAAATGAAAATGCAAAAATAGAAATAATGATAGGAATAATCATAACAATGAAATTAAACATGACCTTAGTAACAATAATACTTTTTAATTTAATTGGTAATGATTTTAAAATCCATAAATTTTTCCCTTCGATTGAAATACTTGCACAAGAAGTATTTGATAAAAAAGCTATGAAGGTAACCATTAAAATAACGACAGAAAATAAATTTAAATTTAAACCTCCTTCTTTAATTAAATTTATAATGTCTTTTTTATCTGTAAAGAAAACTGCTAAAGAACCTATTAACATCATAATTACTCCAAACAAAGTATTAAAAACATATATTGGAGAAGAGAAATATCTCTTAGCTTCTTTAAAAAATAATATTTGTTTAGCTTGAGTATGTTTTAATTTTTTTAATTGAAATTTAGTTTTTGTTTTCTTTTCGTTAAGAAGAGAAAGTAATTTTTTATAATTTAAATTTAGTGCATGTAAAAAGATAAAAAATAATCCGAAATTAATTATTAAACATAATATTAATGATAAATAACTAGATTTAGAAAACATCTCGATCACTAAATAAATACTATAAAATCCATATTTAATAAAGTTTTCTATCTTATCAAAATTATTAACTACATACATTAAAATTGATTCAATATTAGAAAAGATTAAAACAAAGAATAATATCATTCCTAATGACAAAACATATTCAATCCATTTACTGGCATTTGATTTAGTGGTTAAAAATGCAATTAAATAACCAAAAATACTCGCTAAAATGGTTGGTATTATAGGTAAAATAATTAAAGTTACCAGAGACATAATAACAAAATCAAAACTAACCCCTACTCTTACTGCATATGTAATTAACATTGGCAACATAATAAATAATGAGATTAAAAAACTCCATAATAAAGTTATTAAAACTCTACTAATTAAAATAGATTTTGAAGGAATTGGTAATGATAATAACAAATCATTATCTCGAGCTGAATACATAATTGATTTAGTATTAAAAATAGATAATTGAAAGAGAAAAAAACTGATCATAACAAAAAATAAAGGAATTAAATAAAAAGTTAATCCATATTCTTTTGTAGCGTTAATCGCTCCATCTGTAATCATCGTAATAGAAAAAGTCAAAGAGAAACCGAAATATAAAAAGATAAAACCAAAGAAAAGAAGATTAATCTTTTTCATCTTTTTAATTTTTTCAAGATTAATCGTTGATTTAATCTTAAATTTTAATAATTCAAATAATTTATTCATTAATCATTCAACTCCACAAATAAATCTTCTAAACTCTTATCTCCTTTAATTTCTTTAACTGTTCCTGAAGCAATTAATTTACCTTTCTTAATGATAGCAACTTTATCACATAATTTTTCTACTACTTCTAATACATGAGAAGAAAATAAAAATGAAACGCCTTTTTTACACATATCCTTCATAATTTTTTTTAATTTAAAAGCTGATGTTGGATCTAATCCTACAAATGGTTCATCCATAATCACTAATAAAGGATCATGAAGTAAAGCTGAAATAATAACTAGCTTTTGTTTCATACCATGAGAGTATGTAGATACTAAATCACCTAAATTATCAAATATTTCAAATTCACTAGCATATTTATTTATAGCTATTTCTCTATCTTGAAGTGAAACATTAAAAATATCTGCAATAAAATTTAAATAATCAATGCCACGAACATTTTCATAAATATCTGGATTATCTGGAATATAAGCTATCTTTTGTTTACATAATATTGGATCTGTTTTAATAGAATGTTTATCAATTTTTATTTCTCCTTCTTCAAAATCAATAATTCCTACCATTGCCTTAATAGTCGTTGTTTTACCAGCTCCGTTATGACCTATAAACCCATATATTTCACCTTTTTTTACCTTTAAATTCAACTTATCAACAGCTTTTTTGCCACCTTTTCCATAAGTTTTACTAAAATCTTTAATTTCTAACATTTTTGTCTCCCCAATCCAACTGCTTTTGCAATTAATTCACATTTTTTCTGAGCAATAACTGTTACTTTTTTTATACCTTGATCTAAAACTTCATCAATCATATCACTATTAATATATTCATAATACTTATCCTGAATAGGTTTTAAAACCTCAACAATTTTATCTGCAACAGCAGTTTTAAATTCCCCATAATTTTTATCAATAAATTCCGTTTCCACTTCTTTTATCGATAAATCACTTAATGAAGAATAAATAGTAATCAAATTAGAAATTCCTGGTTTATTCTTAACGTCATATTTTATTAAATTATCACTATCTGTAATAGCACTCATAACTTTTTTTCTAACAATCTTTTCATCATCTAACAATAAAATAGAGCCCTTACATTCGCCATCTGATTTGCTCATCTTTTTAGTTGGTTCTTGCAAATCTTTTATTCTTGCTCCAATTTTAGGAACTATTGATTCTGGCATAATTAATTTATTACCATATTTTTTATTAAATCTTTGAACAATATCTCTTGCTAATTCAACATGTTGAACTTGATCTTCACCTACTGGAACATATTCAGCATCATACATGACAATATCTGCTGCCATTAAAACTGGGTACGTATAAAAACCTACTGATAAATTAGAATCTTTAATCTTTTGATCTTTATATTGAGTCATACGATTTAATTCTCCCAAATAAGTATTACAACTTAAAATCCAAGACAAATGAGAATGATAAGGGTTTTCAGATTGCAAATAAATTGTTGCTTGTTTTGGATCTAAACCACATGCTAAATAAAGGGCAACTATTTTTTTGGTTTTTTCTCTTAACTCTTTAGGATCTTGATACTTAGTAATTGCATGTAAATCTGCTACAAAAAAATATGAATCATATTCTTTTTGTAATTCGATATACTGTTTAACTGCACCAATATAACTACCTAAAGTTAATTCTCCAGTTGGTTTAATACCTGAAACTAATTTTTTCATTCAATTTCACCACTTTCTTCACTAATTGTTTTAACATCAACTTTATTTATCATATCAAACCTCTTGCTAATCTTTTGACTAGAAATATGAACATTTTCAACATCTTTAGAAACGGTTTGAATTGTTTTTGACAATTTATCCCAACGATCACTATAACGATTAAAATCTTCACTTAATTTAACTAATTCTTGTTGAATAACTGAAGCATATTTATCTCTTTCCATATTTTTAATAATCATTTGAATTACAGTCAAAGTACTCATTAAAGTTGTAGGTGATGTAATCCAAATTCTTTTTTTATTAGCGTAATCAATAACATCTTGATGATAAGCATTTATTTCAGCAAAAATAGCTTCTGCTGGCAAAAACATAATAGCTTGATCACTAGTTACTCCAGGAATAATGTATTTGCTAGAAATAGCATCAATATGTTTTTTAACATCGGATTTAAAATCTTTTTCATGTTTTTCTCTTTCAAAATTTGATAAATTTTTATCCACCATCAATTGATAGTGCTCTAAAGGAAATTTAGAGTCAATTGCAATTAAACCTAAAGGATTAGGAGCGAATAAAACTGAATCGGCAATCGTACCATTTTCAAAAGTATATTGCATACGATAAATAGTATCATTCTTTTCTCCGAATACATTTGCTAAAATATGTTTTAAATTTACTTCTCCAAAGATACCTCGACTCTTTTTATCTGTTAAGACACCTTGCAATGACACTATGTCATTAGATAATAAATCAATCTTTTTTTGAGCTTCATCAATGCGAGATAATCTCTCTAAAACTGAAGAAAAAGTTTTATTTGTCTTTTCAAAATTTTCTTCAATCTTTTCACTAACTTTCTCATTGATCATCATTAATTTATTTTCGATCTTCTCATTTAATTTAGAAAAATCTTCGTTTAAATTTCTTCCAAAATCACTTTTAAAATCTCCAATTTCTTTAACAACACTATTTTCTAATTTGCCTAATCGTTCTGTAATATTACTTTCATTAATATTTTTCATTACTGAAATAACACTAATAATTAAAATGATAATTAATAATCCTAAAATTATATATTCCATTATTTCACCTCATTAACTTTCAATATTTTTTGAATAACTCTTGAAAAAGCATACGCTACAAGAAGAATAATTATTATTTCTAAGAATATTTTAGGGTTTTGTAAGCTTTCAATCAATCCAGTACCTACATATCCCCAGAAATAAACAATTGAAATCTTTCCAATTAAAATACTAAGTAAAAACTTTTTAGGTTCCATTTTTGATAAACCACAGACAATATTTATTAAAAAAGCCGGAGTAAATGGTAACGCTATCAAAATAACTAGTAAAGAAAATGACATTGATTTTATTCTTTTCATTAAATTATGGATTTTACCATCAATTTTCATATTCCTATATAATATTTTGCTAAATCCTAAACGAAAAGCATAAAAAGAGATTAAACAACCACAAATTGTTCCTATTAAAGAAATGATAAAACCTAAAAAAGAACCAAAAGCTAAATTATTGAAGGCAATAAAAACACTTAATGGCAATATTGGAATGATAGATTCCAATATGATTAAAAAGAAACCAGCTAAGGGGCCAGCACTTTGTAACAATTCAACAAGGATATTAATAATTTTGGTTATTCTTTCTACCATAATTTATTCTCCAAATACAATAATATTATAATATAGTTTGAACTTTTTATAAAGTATTTTGCAGATAATATTTAAATATAGACAAAAAGAAGTTTTTAATATATAATTAATTGAGTTAATCTTTTTATCGTTAACTAAATAGAAAGGAGATAAAATGAAATTTTTTGAAAATAACAATACACAAGTCTTTGCCTTAGGCGGTTTAGGAGAAATTGGCAAGAATATGTATTGTGTAATGCATAATGATGAGTTAATTATTATTGACTCTGGTGTTATGTTCCCACAAGACGAATTGTTAGGAATAGATTACGTTATTCCTGACTATACTTTTTTAAAACAAAATAGTGAAAAAATTAAAGCATTAATAATTACACATGGTCATGAAGATCATATTGGAAGTATTCCTTTTTTATTACAAACAGTGAATATTCCTGTTATTTATGCTCCAAAACAAGCGACAGAACTAATTAAAAAGAAATTAGATGAGAGAAATATTAAATATAAAAATTTAAATACTTATACAGAGGATTTAAAACTTAAGTTTAAATATTTTCAAATTGAATTTTTTGCAACAACTCATTCCATACCTGATTCTCATGGAATAGCAATCAATACACCTAATGGTTTAATAGTAATGACAGGTGATTTTAAATTCGATTGGACTCCAATCGGACCTATGTCAAACATTCATAAAATGGCTGAATTAGGCAAAAAGGGTGTTAAATTATTGATGAGTGATAGTACTAATGCGATGGTTGATGGTGTTTCTATCAGTGAATCAAAAGTAGATGAAACATTAAATGAAGTGTTTGAAAACTGTGAAGGTAGAATTATTATTGCTACTTTTGCATCTAATATATATCGTTTAAAACATATTGTTGAAACTTGTCGTAAAAACAATCGAAAAGTTGCGTTATTTGGAAGAAGTATGGATACATCAATTGAAATAGCTGTAAAAGGTGGATATATTATCGATGATGGTATATTTGTTTCACCAGAAGAAGCTTTAAAATCTAAAGAAAATGAAATAACTTTATTATGTACTGGTTCTCAAGGTGAACCACTAGCAGCTTTATCAAGAATTGCTAATGGAGTTCATCGTCAAATCAAATTGTTACCTAATGATGTTGTAGTATTTTCTTCATCAGCGATCCCAGGAAATGCAGATGCTATTACTAATACAATTAATAAGTTGTATTTAAAAGGTGTTAAAGTTTTCACTAATACTTCTATTAGTGAAATACATACTTCTGGACATGGTAATCGTGAAGAGTTAAAATTAATGTTAAGGTTATTAAATCCTCAATATTTGATGCCTTATCATGGTGAATATCGCATGTTAAAAGCTCACGCTCAATTAGGAATAGAATGTGGCTTACCAGTAGAAAATACATTTGTTTTAGATAATGGTGATGTTTTATCAATTAATAAACATAGTGTTAAAAAATCAGGAAACATTCCTGCTTCAGATATTTATGTTGATGGAAACAGAATTGGCGATATTGGTAATGCTGTTATTAAAGACCGTATTATTATGTCTGATGATGGAATATTAGTTATTATTGCTAATATAGATATTAATAAAAGAGAGTTAGTTGGAAACACTAATATCACAACTCGTGGTTTTGTTTTAGTAAATGAAAGTACAGAGTTATTAGAAAGAATAGAGTTTTTAGCTAATCAAATTATTATTAAAAACTTAAAAAATAAGAATTTAAATTATTCTGAATTAAAACATCAAATTGTACAGGAAGTTTTTCCTTTTATTAAAGAAGAAACAGGCAGAAAACCAATTATTCTTCCAGTATTTATGGAAATCAAAAGAGAATCTAATTAGATTCTCTTTTTCTTTTTATTAATTTTTGATATGTATTTTTTTCAGCTTTTTCAACAATAGTCCTTTCCTCTTCATATAAATAGTAATCTGGATAAACAGTAAACAATTCTTTAAACAATTCTTTATTATTTATGACTTTTTGAATTGTTTCTTCAACGCCAATATTTTCTTTAAATATTTTCAACATTTTTTCTTCTTCTGTATCTAAAAAAATGTTATCTAATAATATTTTTTGAAAATAATATTCTTGTATTGCTTCAGAAATAACTATTCCTTGAAGTTTTTTGTTTCTAGACAATAATTGATGTAAATAATCGGAATAAATAGCATAAGCTTTTTGACTGTTTTGAAAAAAATTATTTTCATATTTCAATGTTTTATAATATATATTATGATATAAATCAATTAATGTTTTTTGATTGTATTCTTTTCCTAGAAAAAAACCTGCTTTCACAAAATTAAAATTTTCAATAAAAATAATAGGATTTTTTTGATAAATATCTGGATTATTGTTCAATAAAACTTGATTTTTACAGTCCAACAAAAGATTTTTTTGTTCTTCTTCTATATGTTTTATATCTCCCTCAATAAGTCTTTCTAATTTTTTATCATCCATAAAAAAATATGAAGCAACAAATTCTTCTGTTTCATTCAAAATAATTGCTAACTCTTCTTGTTCTTGATTATTTCTTTTTTTAATAGAAAAGTTTAACCTTTCATAATATAGACAAATTAAATAATAAAACACATATTTTTTGTTGGATTCATCTATATTACAGCTTTCTCTAAACTCTTCTAAAGTTTCAAAAGAAGATTCTTCTTTATACCAAAGAATATCTTTTAAATAATCCAAAAAATCATATTGTTTTTTTAAATATATTTTCAACCTTATATCTTTATCTTTAGGTTGATCATTTTCTGATTTTTCTTGGAAAAACAAAAAGTTTTTTACAACTTCAATAATAGATTGGGGATCTTTCAAAATTAAATCATATACTTTTTCCAAATTGAAAGCAGGTATATATTTTAAAATTTTATCCACTTGTTTCCTATTCATTTCGTATTGTTTAGTTTTTATATATTCTGTAAGCATATCATCAATAAAAGATTTGAAAAAAGCAAAATTATGTTCTTTTAATTTATCAAGGAAAATAATAAACATTCTCTCTTGATCAGAACTATCTTCTAGTGAATTCTTTATTTTAAAAGTAAAATTAAAATAAAATGATGAGTTATTATTAAATAACATATCTAAATTTTTATCACCTTTTAAATAAGGATTATCTTTTAATGATAAGCTTAATTCTGAAAATAACGAATAAATATATGATTCTAATTTTTCTGATTCAGTTAAATTTGAATAATTAATTATTTCTTCAAAAAATTCTTTTTCATAATAGCCTAAAATATCGGGTAAAGAATCATTTAATGATTTATCAACACAAACTAACAGTTCTTTTTGAACTGTTTTTATATTTGGTTCTTGTCTTTTTAAATTACCAGATACTTTTAATAAAAAACAATATAATAAATCTTTATAATTTTTAGGATATTGTTTCTCTATTTTTTTAAAATGAGAACTTATTTCATCTATTAAAGGTTTATCATCTTTAATAAAAGATTCTTTAATATATTCTTCATAATCTTCAAAATTAACATTTGTAATTTCTTTCATTTAAAAGCCCCCCCGCTTTTATATTTAATTATTTATCTTCAGTTATAATAGCATCTTTTCTTGATAAAGAAAGTCTACCTTTTTTATCATATCCTAAAGATTTAACAAGAATCTCATCTCCTAATTTAACAACGTCTTCAACTTTGTTAACTCTTTCTTTAGCTAATTGAGAAACATGAACCATTCCTTCACATCCTGGCCACAATTCAACAAAACATCCAAAGTCTTCTATTTTCACTACTTTTGCAGAATAAATTTTACCATCTTCTACTTCGCGTACAATATCTTTAATCATTTGAACTGTCTTATCGATAACTTCTTGATTAGTATGATAAACAATTACTCTACCACTATCTTCAATATCAACTTTTACAGCATTAATATCAGAAACAAGATTAACATTAGAAGCCTCTAAAATAATTTTAGTAATCATTTCTCCACCACGACCAATAACTTCTTTAATTCGGCTTGGATTAATACTAAATATCATTGATTTTGGTGCATATTGACTAACTTGTTCTCTTGGTTGAGAAATTTGTTTAGTAATAACATCTAAAATTTCATAACGTGCTGTTTTAGCTTGTTCTAATGCTTCTTTTAAGATTTGTTTAGTTATTCCTTTAATTTTAATATCCATTTGTAAAGCACAAATACCTGATTTTGTTCCTGCTACTTTAAAATCCATATCTCCTAAATGATCTTCTAAACCTTGAATATCAGTTAAAATAGTATAATCTTTATTATCTGTAATTAATCCCATAGCAATGCCTGCTACAGGAGCTTTAATTGGAACTCCTGCTGCCATTAAAGCCATACATCCAGCACAAATACTAGCTTGTGAAGATGAACCATTACTTTCTAAAGTTTCAGATACAACTCTAATTGTATAAGGAAAAGCTTCTTCGTTAGGAATTACTTGAAGTAATGCTTTTTCTCCTAAAGCTCCATGTCCAACTTCTCTTCTTCCTGGCGCTCCATATCGTCCTGTTTCTCCTACTGAGAAAGCTGGGAAATTATAGTGAAGCATAAATCTTTTTTCTGCTTCTAAACCTAAACCATCTAATATTTGATGTTCTCCTAATGCTCCTAAAGTTACTACAGATAAACTTTGAGTTTCACCTCTAGTAAACAATGCTGAACCATGTGCTCTTGGTAATAAATCAATAGCTGTTGATAAAGGTCTGATTTCAGTCATTTTTCTACCATCAGCTCTTTGTTTTTCTTGAACAACAATTTTTCTGAAAATTTCATACTCTAATGAAGAAAAAACTAGTTTAACTTTTGTTAATAATTCTATTAATTCTTTTTCTGTTAATGATTTGTTTTCTTCTGTATATTTTTCAACTAATTCTTCTTTGATTTTTTCTATAGCGTTATATTTTTCTAATTTTTCACTAATTCTCATTGCTTTATTTAAATTGTCTGTTATTAAATCTCTAATTTCTGATTTTAAATCTTCAGAAATTTCTAAAACATTGTATTCCATCTTTTCTTTACCAATTTCAGCAATAATTTCTTCTTGAAAAGATATTAATTCTTTAATTGCTTCATGTCCAAACATTAAAGCTTCTAACATATCTTCTTCACTAGCTTCTTTAGATGAAGCTTCAACCATGTTAATAGCTTCTTTTGTTCCTGCTACAGTTAAATCGATATCAGACAATTCAACTTCTTTAGCAGTTGGGTTAATGATAAATTTACCATCTACTCTTCCTACTTTAACGCTCGCTACAGGGCCATAAAAAGGAATCTCACTAATACAAGTACAAAGTGATGATCCAAACAATGCAGTCATTTCTGGAACATTATCTTGATCTACTGATAAAACAGTATTTACTATTTGAACTTCATTTCTAAAATTTTCAGGAAACAAAGGTCTCATAGGACGATCAATCATTCTCGCTGCTAAAGTTGCATTTTCTGTTGGTCTTGACTCTCTCTTAATAAAACCACCCGGTATTTTTCCTACTGAATAAAATTTTTCTTGATATAAAACCATCAATGGAAAAAAATCAGATAAAACATTAGCAGTTTTTGAAACAACAGCTGTCGATAAAACAACTGTATCTCCATATCTAACTAAAACTGATCCATTAGCTTGTTTAGCTAATTCACCATTTTCAACTGTTAATTCTCTTCCACGAAAATTTAATTTAAATATTTTTTTTGTCATAACTCTCTCCTTTATAAAAAAAGACACTAAAAAACAGTGCCTACTTTCTTATGTTTAATTTTTTGATTAATTCTCTATAACTTTTTACATCGTTTTTAATTAAATAATTTAATAAACTACGACGTTTTCCAACTTTCATTAATAACCCTCTTTTTGAGTGGAAATCATGAATATGTTTCTTTAAATGTTCTGTTAAATCTTCAATTTCTTTTGTTAAGATTGCGATTTGAACTTCTGCTGAGCCTGTATCTTCTTTTGATTTAGCAAACTCTTTAATAAGTTTTTCTTTGATTTCTTTATTTAAAGCCATTTTTCTTCCTCCTTATAATTTAATCCACCTAAATCTTCGTAAAAGTTTGGAGTAAGCTTAAACCAAGATTTGGTAACACATATAATATATAACAATTTAATAAATAAAGCAAGTGATTAAAATGTTTTGTATGGTTTTATTTTAGTTTTATCTTTTAAATAAGTTTTATAAATAGCTATAACTTCTCCAGATTGATTAAGATACTTAATTAAATCACCAGAAAAATCTTTTTCCATTATTTTGCCATTCTTAATTGCTGCTTCTTTTTCTCCAAAAACTTCTTCAAATTGAATTTCTTTTAATGCTTCATTAATACTAATAAGCTTAGTTTTATCATCAAGTTCTTCAATCTTTATAGCTTGCTCAATTAAAAAATCTCCTTGAGTTAGTCTTCTTAAATCGCTCATCGTTCCAATTGTTTTTAATTTTAGACAAATATCTTTAATTAAACTTCTAATATAAGTGCCTTTTGATACTTTAACTTGAAAAGTAATTAAATTATTTTTATAATCAATTAATTTTATATTATAAACCTCAATCTTTCGTTTAGGAAGTTCTATTTCTATATTGTTTCTTGCATACTCATATAATTTTTTACCTTTAATTTTTACTGCACTATAACTAGGAACTTCTTGTTCAGTAACTCCTAAAAATGAATCTAAAACTTCTGATATCTTTTTTTCTGTTAATAATGGTGCTTCTCGTTCCTTAATAGTTTCCCCTGTAATATCTAATGTGTTTGTTTCAATCCCCAATTTTATAGTTGCTAAATAAGTTTTATCATAACTAGTTATTAATTCGCTAATCTTTGTAGCTTTCCCAATGCATAATACTAATACTCCTGTTGCAATCGGATCTAAAGTTCCTGTATGACCTATTTTTTTTGTGTTTAATTTTTTACTAGCAATATTAACAACATCACGACTAGTAACTCCTTTTTCTTTATCAATAATTATTATTCCATTCATTTAACTCACCTGTTTTATTATAACTTAATAAAAAAAAGAAATAAAGTTTTACTTTATTTCTTATATCTATAACACTCACCTTTATATTCAGGATCTTGAGAATATTTTAATGCTTCTTGTTCTTTGTTACGAATAATCTCTTCATATTTCTTTTTTTCTTCAGGTGAAGAAGTTGTTGAGTAAATATAAAGATCTAACGTATGTTTTAATCGAAAATTAAGATAATAATATTGTTCTTTTTTTAAGTCTTCCTCAATATCCTTTTTTTCTTGTTTTAAATTATTTAAATGACGTTTACTATTTAAATCCAATAGAGATAACAATTCTTCTTGTTTGATTGTTTCTAATTCTATTATTTTTTTTAATTTATCAATTGCAGATAAAACCAATTCTTTTTGAGCACCAAGCTCAAATAAATTTTTTTCACTATCTTCTATGTCATGTACAATTAACAGTCTACTTCTAGAACTTATTGCTTCCTTTTCTAATAAATTTAATTCTTCAAATAATTGTTTTTGTTTAATTTCTTCTCTTTGTATCATATCTTCTAACGTTCTAAATTTAGTTTCTTTTACATATTTTTCAAAAATGATATTTGAAATTTTATCGTCTATTTGTTCTAAGTTGTTAATAATTTTGTTGCTCTTTTTTAAAAATTCTAATTCGTTATCTAAATTATGATAACAAACTGATAAAGCGAATTCTTTTTTAGAAAAACAATAAAATCTTTTAAATTTTTCTTCCTCTTTGTTTTTTTCATTTTGATAAAACCAATCAATTGGTTCTAAAGTTGCTCTTTTTATTTCTTTACCATTTTTCATAAATTCTATTGCTAAAAGTGCGCTAGCCATATCTTGTTTCATTTTTTGATTAGCAAAAATTTCTTTTTCATGATTTACAAGAGAAAAATCCGGAATAAGTGTCATTGCCTCTCTTGCTGTTAAATTAAGATTATAGAATTCTCTAATTATAGTATTTGAAAATTCTATTGGATAATCACTTAAATATAAAGTTAATTTTTTTACTTCCATATATTTTTTTATTTTATCAGAAACATTTCCCATTAAGAAAACCCCCTTTTCCTTAGTTGCCTATATAATACTCATTTTTTTAAAAAAATCAAGTCTTTAATAAAAAAAACAAGATAAATCTTGCTTTTTATTGGTTTTCTTTAATTTCTTTTAATATTTTTTCAATATTATTAGCATATTCTAAAGAAGTATCATATATAAATTCTAATTCTGGTATCGTTCTAATTTCTAATTTTCTTTTACATAATTCACTTTTAATAAAACCTTTAGCATTGTTTAAATCTAATAGTACTTTATCCTTTTTGTTAGTAAATATAGTCGTAAAATAAATTTTGGCATAACTTAAATCATTAGCTAATTTTAAATCAGTTATCGTAACCATTTTTAAATCTTCATCTCTAGTTTCAGTAGCAATAATATCACTAATTTCTCGATGAAGAGCACTAGCTATTTTTTTTGTTCTTATCTCATTCATTATTTTTTTAATTCCACCATTTCATAAGCTTCAATAACATCTTTTTCTTTAATGTCATTATAGTTTTCAATTGTTATACCACACTCAAAACCAGATTTTATTTCTTTTACTGAATTCTTTTCTCTTTGAATACTATTGATTTCTCCGTCATAAATAACAATTCCATCTCTAATAATACGAGCTTTAGAATCAGCTTTTAATAATCCAGATAATACATAACTACCTGCAATTGTACCAGTTTTTGAAAATTTAAATATTTGTCTAACTTCTGCTTGCCCCAATACTTTTTCTTCATATTCGGGATCTAACATTCCTTTCATAGCTGCTTCTAAATCTTCTACTACTTTATAAATAATATTATACAATCTCATTTCAACACAATGATTCTTAGCTATTTCTAAAGTTGCATTGTTTGGACGAACATTAAATCCAATAATAATTGCGTTAGATGCACTTGCTAAAACTATATCTGATTCAGTTATAGTTCCAGTTCCGCTACGAACAACTTTAACTTTAATACCCTCAACATCTAATTTTTCTAAAGAATTTTTTACTGCTTCTTCGCTTCCTTTAACATCTGCTTTTAAAACAATGTTTATTTCTTTAGTTCCTTCTTGAATTTTTGCAAATAAATCTTCTAAGCTCATAGCATCAGGTGCTAAACATTTTTTAGCTTTAACTTGGTTTTCTCTCTCTGCTGCTATTTGATGAGCTTGTTTTTCGTTTTCAAAAGCCATAAAACGATCTCCAGCACTTGGAATTGAACTTAATCCTGTTACAAAAACTGGCATTGAAGGTTCAGCCTTTGTAATTTCTTCACCTTTATCATTTTTTAAACTTCTAATTTTTCCACAAGATGTTCCAACTACTATTGGATCACCTAATCTTAAACTACCATTTTGAATCAATAACGTTGCTACTGGTCCTAAAGACTTATCTAATCTAGCTTCGATTACAGATCCTAAAGCATAACGATTAGGATTTGCTTTTAAATTTTTTGTTTCTGCTAATAAAAGAATTGTTTCTAATAAATCATCAACACCCATTCCTGTTTTAGCTGAAATCTTAACAAAGATAGTATCTCCACCCCATTCTTCTGGAGTTAAACCACAACTTGCTAATTCATTCATAATTCGATCAGGATTTACTCCTGGTTTATCCATTTTGTTAATTGCTACTATAAGTGGAACTTGAGCTGCTTGAGCATGGTCAATAGCTTCTTTAGTTTGAGGCATAACACCATCATCAGCTGCTACAATAATAATAACTATATCAGTAACACTTGCTCCACGAGCTCTCATTTCTGTAAATGCAGCATGTCCTGGAGTATCAATAAAAGTTATTTTTTTATCATTGTAACTAACTTGATATGCTCCAATATGTTGAGTGATTCCACCTGCTTCTCCTTCAACTACATTAGCTTTACGAACTGTATCTAATAAAGTAGTTTTACCATGATCTACATGTCCCATGATTGTTACTACAGGAGCTCTCTCTTCTAAATCTTCTTCTGCATCGATAATTTCTAATTTTTCAAAATTAGATTCATCTTGAGTTTCTTCTCTTTTTAATTCTTTTTGATAATCTAAAACTAAAATAGAAGCATCTTCAAAACTTATATTATCATTCAGATTAACCATCATTCCTAAAGTAATTAATTTTTTAACTAAATCAACACCATTAACTTCTAAGGAAACAGCTAAATCATTGACTGTCATTCCTTCTTTAAATAAAATAACATTATCTGTAGATAAATTGTTAGACATTAATTTTTCTTTGTTTTTGTACATTCTTTTTTTATTATTAGCTAATTCTTTACCTTGAATAATTTCGCTTTTTTTCTTTAATTTTTGGACTTTAACAGTATCATCAACTGTAATATTAGTTTTAGAAATTATTTCTTCTACTTCTTCATCTGCTATTTCTTCTTCTGTTTCTTCGTTATTAATATAAGCATTATCTAACGCTACTATATTATCTTCTGTTAATAAGTCTTCTTCTGTTGATACCTCGATTTTTAATTCTTGGCATTTTGATAACACTGCTTTTACAGTTTTACCAATGTCATTAGCATATTCTAAAACACTCATCATAATTGCCACCTCTTTTCTTTATTTTGTTAAATCAATTAATTGTTCATAAATCGATTCAGGCACTTTTATTTCTAAATTACGATCTAAGTTTTTATTATTACGTGCTTTTTCAATTACCTTTAGATCTTTTTTCAAATAAACTCCTCGACCATTTGCTTTTCCAGTTAAATCAATAAATACTTCTCCATCTTTGTTTTTAACAATTCTAAACAAATCGTTTTTAGGATGTTTTTCTCTCGTAATAATACAGGTTCTATAAGGAATCTTTTTCATTACTCACCTTCTTCAAATTTAATATTTATCCCTTCTTCAGCCATTTCTTCAGGATTTTTAATATTAATATTGTAATGAGTTAATCTAGTTGCTAAACGAACATTTTGCCCTTTTCTTCCAATTGCTAAAGAAAGATTATCTCCTTCTGCTACTACAACTGCTTCTTTTCTTTCTTCATTTACAATATAAACTGATAAATCTTTAGCAGGACTTAATGCGTTTTTAATAAATTGTGCAGGATCTTTATCATATAAAATAACATCTATTTTTTCGCCTTTTAATTCTTTTAATATTTTCGAAATTCTTTCTCCTCTTTCTCCAATACAAGAACCTAAAGGATCAATTCGATTGTTATCTGAATAAACAGCTATTTTAGTTCTACTTCCAGCTTCTCTAACCAAATTAAATAAAACAATATGTCCATCATGTAATTCTGGAATTTCAAGTTCTAATAATCTTTTTACAAAACCGGGATGAGTTCTTGAAAGTAAAACCTTTGGTCCTTTTGGTGTGCTTTCAACTACATCAATATAAACTTTTAAAGAATTACCCATTACAATTGTTTCACCAGGAATAATATCCTTTTTAGGTAAAATACCATGAGTTCTTCCTAAATCAATATAGTAATTAACTGCATCTTCACGAGAAGCAATCCCTACAACTAATTCATCTTGTTTACCATCAAACTCTGCCATGATACTTTCTCTTTCAGCTTCTCTAATCTTTTGCATAATTACTTGTTTCGCTGTTGAAGTAGCTACTCTTCCAAAATCTTTAGGTGTTACTTCTTCTTCGATTATGTCTCCAACTTTTATTTTTGGATAATCTTTTTTGGCATCTTTTAATTCGATTTCAACAATTTTGTTTTTTTCTTCAATCTCTTCTTCTGTTAATTCTTCTTCACTTTCCACTTCTGATTCTTCTGTTAATTTTTCAACTACAGTTAATACAGAATAAACCTTAATATCTCCTGTTTCACGATTAATTTCTACTTTTACATTTGTTTGAGAATTAAAATTCTTTTTATATGCTGTCGCTAAAGCTAACTCCATAGCTTCAAAAACAACTTCTTTAGATATGTTTTTTTCTTTTGATATATTATCAACCGCTGCAATAAATGCTAATCCATCCATGTTATTCTTCTCCTCCTTTTTCAATTGAACAAACATCTAAAATATATGATTCTTTAATGTAATCATCTTTATCTAAGATAGGATTAATAATTTTAGTCGCTAAAAGACAATCATCAATATTAATCAATGTATCTTTATCAATTGTTATTCGTAAAATGTTTTCTCCAGATTCTTTTGTGTACAAAACTTCAACTAATTTTATTTCTACTTCTAACAATTTTTCTTCTAATGATTTAAATATTTTTTCTTCAATCATATTTTCTCCTTCAATTTTAAAGAGTGAGATTTCTCTCACTCTTGATGTCTTGATAATTATAACATAGTAATCAAGTTTTTTTCAACAAAAAAGCTATTTTTTTGTTATAATTATATTATTCAAGGAGAATCGTATGAAAAAAATAGGCAAATCTTTATTAATTATCTTTTTTTATGTAACTTATTCATCGTTATCACTTATACCTTTAATATTGTTAAATATCAATATTGAAACAATGCCTGATATTTTATATTATTTATATTATTTAATAATGCAATTTATTTTTATCCTTTTTCTTTATTTTTTCTTTCAAGATGAAATAAAAAAAATGTTAGTTGATTTTAACAATAAATATAAAGAATATTTAGAATTAGCAATTCGTTATTGGGTTGTAGGCTTAGTTCTAATGATTATTTCTAATGTTATTATTAGTTCTTTAACTCCTGTAGAATTACCAGAAAACGAAGAGGCGGTTAGAGGCTTAATCAATGTAATACCTATTATTATGACCTCATTAATTCTTTTTACCGCTCCTATTATTGAAGAATTTATTTATCGAAAAGTTTTATATGATCTAATACCTTTTAAAATTCTATATATTATAATCAGTTCCTTAACCTTTGGTTTAGCTCATGTTTTAGGTATGGCTTCAAGTGCACTAAGTTATCTGTATATTATTCCTTATGCAATTTTAGGAGCAGTCTTTGCAATAGCTTATGTTAAAACTAAAAATATTTTCGTAACTATTTCTATGCATTTTGTTCATAACTTATTTACAATAATAACAATCTTCTTAATGAAATGAGGCGTTTTATGAAAAAAACTTATTTACTAATAATTATTATCATAATTATTATAATTTTAATCTTATTATATGCTCGTTATATCGGAACAAGTGGCTTAATCGTAAAAGAATATAAAGTAATCAATAAAAATTTGCCTAATGATTTTGATGGTTTAAAAATAGTACATTTTACTGATCTACATTATGGTAGAACAACTGATGAGGATGAAGTTACTTACCTTATTAAAAATATTAATGATTTAAATCCTGATATTATCTTTTTTACAGGGGATTTAATTGATAGACACACAAAGCTTACAGACAAACAAGAAAAGTTCTTAAAACAAGCTTTAAGTGGTTTAAATGCTAAAATAGGAAAATATTATATCCGTGGTAATCATGACACATATTTTAAAAGTTATTTTGAAATAATGGATAAAGCCAATTTTATTAATGTTAACAATAATTATGAGATTATTTATAGTTCAAACCAAGATAAAATCTTTATTGGAGGAATTGAAACTGAAGTAGAAGGAAATCCCGACTACTCATTAATAGAAGAACATTTAAATAATGAAGAAAATAATTACCCTTATACTATTCTTTTACTACATACTCCGGATTACTTTGATAAAATTAAAAACTTTAATTTTGATTTGATTTTAGCAGGACATTCTCATCAGGGACAAGTAAGGTTACCGTTTTTAGGGTCCATCTATAATGCAGTGGGTTCAAAAAAATATAATGAAGCTTATTATAAAATAAAGAATACAGACTTTTATATTTCGGGAGGTATTGGTACATCTACATTAAGTTTTAGATTCTTCAATCGACCTTCATATAATTTATATCGTATAACAAAAAAATAGCTTTAAGCTATTTTTTTAATGATTCAATTTCTTTTTTTAACTTATTGGCTTCTGCACCAAAAATTATTTTTAATTGATTATCTACTTCAACGATACCTTTAGCTCCTAACTTTTGAATTGCTTCTTTATTAGCTTTACTAACATCATTTAAAGTTACTTTCAATCTCGACATATTTACCTCAATATTTAAAATGTTTTCTTTACCACCTAAATATTCAATTAATTTATTAGCTTCAATATGAAAGTCTTTTTTGCTTGCTTTAATAATAACTAAAGCAATAATGATTAAAGCAATAAAAATAAATAGATATTGTAAATAATATTGAATTGACATATTCATCACCTGTAATGATTATACAACAAAATTATAATATTGTATATTACATATTGTTTTCAATAAGTATACTGTTTTTATAATTTATTTATATAAAAAAAGAAATAAAACTTATTTTATTTCTTTTTTATTCTTTTTTGGTGGAGAATATCGGATTCGAACCGATGACCCTCTGCGTGCAAGGCAGATGCTCTAGCCAGCTGAGCTAATCCCCCATTTGAAAAGGTTTGTAGGCTTTAAACCTTCTCCTCTTTGCAACTTTAACAGTTGCGTATTGATTATAACACAACAATTTTAAATTGACAATATTATTTTTCAAAAAACACTTTATAAGTGTTATAGTTTATGATATTATTGATAAAGAGGAGGATGAAAATGGAAATAATTAGTATATTGTTAGTGATTTTATTTTTTATAATTTTACCTTCAATTAAACAAATCGATCAATATGAAAGAGGAGTTAAATTTACTTTTGGTAAATTCACAGGTATTATGTTACCTGGATGGAGATTAGTAATACCTATATTTCAAACTTACAAAAAGGTTGATATTCGTACTAAAGTAGTAGATGTACCAGAACAAGATGCTATTACTAAAGATAATGTTTCAGTAAAAATAAATGCTGTTGTTTATTACAAATTATTCGATGCTTCTAAAGCAATTATTGAAGTTGAAAATTATTTTTATGCAGTAAGTCAATTAGCTCAAACAACTATGAGAAACATTGTAGGAACAGTTACTTTAGATCAATTATTAAGTGAAAGAGAAACAATTTCTGCTAATATCCAAGATATTGTTGATAAAGCGACAGATGATTGGGGAGTTAAAGTAGAAAATGTTGAGCTAAAAGACATTTCACTTTCAGAAGAAATGAAAAGAGTTATTGCACGTGTTGCAGAAGCGGAAAGAGAAAAACTAGCTGTTATTAAAAAATCTGAAGGAGAAGCTGAAGCAGCTGCTAACTTAGCTGAAGCAGCACATATTTTATCAGAAGCTCCTGGAGCTTTACATTTAAGAACTTTAGAAACAATTAATGATGTGAGTTCTGATCAATCAAATACTATTTTCTTTGCAATGCCAGTAGAAGTTTTAGAAGCTTTTAAAGGTATTTCAAATATTGGAAAAAAATAACAAGCAATAAAAAAAGCAATTATAAATTGCTTTTTTATTTGCTAAATTTTAATACCTTAGCTATTTCCATATAATTATCTACAAAAATAAATTCTAAGTTATTTTTTATTTCTTGAGGGACATCATCGATATCTCTTTTATTTTTACTTGGTAAAAATACTTTTTTTATTCCACTACGATGAGCTCCCATAGTTTTTTCTTTTAAACCACCTATTGGAATAACTTGTCCTCTTAAAGTCATTTCTCCAGTAAATCCATAACTACTATCAATAACTTTATTAGTAAAAGCGCTGATTAAGGCAGTTGTAATTGTTATTCCTGCACTCGGTCCTTCTTTCATAATTGATCCCTCTGGAAAATGAATATGAATATCATTTTGTTCAAATAAACTATAATCAATATTAAACGCTTGATAATTAGCTTTTATATAACTTAAAGCAATATTAGCTGATTCTTTAATTACTTCTCCAAGTCTTCCTGTTAATACTAACTGACCTTTTCCCTTATATAAAATAACTTCAATAGCTGACGCATCTCCACCAAATTGGGTATAAACCAATCCGTTAGCGACTCCTACTTTTGATTCTTTTTCTTCTTCACTATAAAAATATTTTCTTTTTCCTAAATATTCTTCTATATTTTTTAAAGTTATAATATATTTATCTTTCTTTTCTTTTAGTTTCTTAGTAACAACCTTACGACAGATTGTCGCTATTAAACGTTCCACTTCTCTAACTCCGGCTTCTCTCGTATAATAATTGATTATTTCAAATATTACTTTATCAGAAAGTGAAATTACATCTTTTGTTAATCCGTGTTCTAATAATTCTTTTGGTAAGATATATCTTTTAGCAATATCTAATTTCTCATATTCTGTATAACCTGATAATTCAATTATTTCTAATCGATCTCTCAATGCATAAGGAATATCATAAACATTATTAGCGGTTAATATAAATAACACTTTTGACAAATCATATTCTTCTTCAATAAAATTATCATAAAAAGTTGAATTTTGTTCTTTATCTAACACTTCTAATAAAGCACTAGCGGGATCACCTTTGTAATCTTTAGTCATTTTATCAATTTCATCAATTAAGAAGACAGGATTAGCAGTTCCAGCTTTTTTAATGCCCGCTATAATTCTTCCTGGATTTGAACCAACATAAGCACGACGATGTCCTATTATTTCTGCTTCATCATTAACTCCACCTAAAGATATTTTTACGAATCTTCTATTCAAACTGTTGGCAATACTTTTAGCTAAACTAGTTTTCCCAACACCTGGAGGTCCTGCTAAACATATAATTGGTGACTTTGTAGCAGACTTCATTTGTCTAACTGCTAAAAACTCTATTATTCTAGTCTTTATATTATCTAATCCATAATGAGAACGATCAAGTACTTTTCTGGTTTTTTCTAAATTTTTATTATCTTGAGTTATTTTTATCCAAGGTAAATCTAATAACCACTCTATATAGGTTCTAATATTAGCCATTTCTGGAGAATTTTGAGGTAAAACTTCATATTTTTTGATTTCTTTTTTTAATCTTTTTACAATTCTTTCTGGATAATTACCAGATTCTAATCTTTTTCTTAATTCATCAGTGTCTGTGTCTTTAGCGTTCAATTCTCCTAATTGTTCTTTAATTATTCGCATTTTTTCTCTTAAAACATATTCTTGTTGAGATTTAGTTAATTGTTTTTGAACTTCACCTTCTATTTGATTATCAATATCTTGAAGTTGTTTTTCTTTTTTAATATCTTCTAAAAGCATTAACAATCTTTTATAAGGATTAATAGTTACTAAATATTCAATCTTTCTTTCATAAGAAGTCGTTAAATAAGAACTAACTAAATCAGTAGAACGAGATATATTAGTACTTTCTTCAATTTCAGAAACTATACTGTTACTTAATTCGTGATTGTTTTCAATATATGTGATAAATTCATGATTTAATTTTCTAATTAAAATCATTTCATCTTTAGGAGTAATAGCAAATTGAGTTGTGTTTTTAATATCAGCTCTAATCATATTTTCTTCTTGAAAATATTCTGCAGCTTTTACTCGATTTGTTCCCTTTATAGCAACTCTAAGAATGTTATTTTGAAGATCCATTTTCAAATTTATTTTACCTAAAACACCTATATTAGGTAATTTTTCAAGATTAATTTGACTATCTAAAGGATCTAAAACTGGTACTAGTAAGATTTCATCATCATAATCTTTTTCTGCTAAAGAAATTAATTGTTTATCTATATCTTTTACAAAATCTATTTTAATTTCAGAATAAGGAAATAAAACAATGCCTTTTAAAATTAAAACTGGTATCTTTTCTATGTTCATTGTTTCACCTCCAATTTAATAATAACCTTATTATAAGAATTTAAATGTTTTTGTCAACAAAAAAAGACCATTATGGTCTTAGTTGTTTTCTAATAAGAAATTAATTATTTTGCGAATTTTGATATCTCCACTTAAAGCTTCTTCAACACCATCTAATTTTTTAATTTCTTCTTCACTTATATTATACCTTGCTGCTAAAGCAGGAATTTCAATATCTATTTCTTCTTTAGTTACATCGATTTTTTCTAATTCTGCTATTTTATTTAATACTAAAGATTGTAAAATTCTTTTTTCAGCTTGACCTCTATATTGTTCATGGAATTTTTCATGAGTTGTCTTTGTCATTTCCATAAATTGATCTAAAGATAAACCTTGCATACTTAAATTTTGTTCAAATTGTTTGATCATAAAATGAATTTCTTCAGTAACCATTTCTTCAGGTAATTCTATTTTTAATGATTCAATTATTTTATTTAAAATACTTTCCACTTTCGCTTCTTTTGCTTTTTCTTCTTTTTCAATTGTTAATTCATTTTTAACAAACTCTCTTAAAGTTTTTTCTGAATCAACACCTTCAATACTTAAATCTGCAAAAAAGTCCTTATTAATTTCAGGTAATATTTTATGTTTAACTTCATTAATTTTAACTTCAAAAATAACTTTTTGACCTTTTAAATCTTCACTAGGATAATCTTTAGGAAAAGTTACTTCTATATCTTTAGAATCTCCACTTTTTAATCCGATTAGATTATCTTCAAAACCCGGTATAAAAGTATTACTTCCTATTTCTAAAGGATAATTTTCACCTTTTCCACCTTCGAAAGGAACTCCATCTTTTTTACCAAGAAAATCTAAAACAACAGTATCACCAGTAACAATTGCATCTTCTTTTAAACTGATTTCAGCATATTTTTGTTGTAATTCTTCAACACCTTTATTTATTTCTTCTTCTGTAATATTAATTTTTTCGCTTTTAATACCTAAGTTTTTATATTTCTTAATTTCAACTTCAGGTTTAGTAACAATAGTAAAGACAACTTCTACTCCATCTTCATCTATTTTTTTTACATCAACTTCTGGTTGAACAATTGGTTGTAAATTTGATTGTTTTAAAGCTTTTTCATAAGCTTTTGGTAAAGCAAAATCAATTGCATCCATATATAAAGATTCTTTACCCAATTTCTTCTCATAAATATCTCTTGGAGCTTTACCTTGGCGAAAACCATCTATTTTAACAGTTTCAACATTCTTTTTAAATGATTTTTCTAAAGCTGCTTCCCATTCTTTTTTTTCAATTTTAACATTTACTTCTTGTTTTCCCATAAATCCTCCTATTTAATTTCAATTATTTTGATTTCATATTTTCCGTTTGGACTATCAACAGTTAAAATTTCACCTTTTTTGTGTCCTATTATCGATTTTGCGATTGGTGATTCGTTAGAAATTTTATTTTCACTTGGATTAGTTTCTTTACTTCCAACAATAGTGTATTCTTCTTGTTCTTTGTCTTCTGTATATTCAATAACAATTGTTGAACCAATACCAATTTCATCTTTACGATTCTTTTTAATTATTATAGCATTATCAACTAAAGCTTCTAATTCTTGAATACGCGATTCAATAATAGCTTGTTCTTCACGAGCCGAATGATAATCAGCATTTTCTGATAAATCGCCTAAAGCTCTAGCCTCTTTAATTGCTCTAATAATTTCTGGTCTATTTTCAAGTTTTAAAACTTTTAATTCTTCTTTAACATTCTCTAACCCTTCTTGAGTTAAATATATTTCTCTGTTTTTATCATCTACCATTTTGGTACACCTCTTTTTCTAAAATATCATTTTAGATACTACTACAAATAAGCCTTAATGTCAACTCTCTATCCTTATTCTCATCATATCATTTTTTTCTAATAAAATCGGAATAGGAAGACGAATAATTTCTTGAGGATGTCTTGCAGCATCTATCTTTTCATGCTTTTCATTTTTAATATATTCGATCTTTGTTTTATAACATTTAAGACTAGGTCCAAAGAATTCAACTTCATCTCCAACTTTGAAAAAATTCCTTTGTTCTAAAACAACTTCTTTATTTTTTTTATCATAATCTAAAACAATTCCTAAGAAATCTTGATTAGATTTTTCTTCTCTACCTAAATAATATTGAGTATCTTTGTTAGGTTTAGTTTTATAAAATTGCTCTTTCACTTCTCGATTAGCACATCTTTCTAAGACTTTTAAATTAAATTTATCTATTTTTTGATTATTATTTAAAGCTTTTTCAACGGCTTGGCGATAAACATGAACAATAGTTGCTAAATAATATTCCGAACGCATTCTACCTTCTATTTTGAAAGATTTAACTCCCATCTTTATTAATTGTGGAAGATAATTTATTAAGGATAAATCTTTAGGCGCTAATGAAAAGTCTACTTTTTTGCTTAAATTATTATTTTGATTATGTAATAAGAAATTCCATCGACAAATTTGACTACAACCTCCACGATTTGAATCTCTATTAGTTAAATAATTAGATAATACACAACGCCCACTATATGCAGAACACATTGCTCCATGAACAAAAACTTCTACTTCTAAAGATGTTTTTTTAATGATTTGTTTAATATCTTTTTTTGAAGCTTCTCTTCCTAAAATAATTCTTTTAACACCTTGTTTTTCCCAAAAAAGAGCTGCTTCATAATTTAAAGTTGATTGTTGAGTACTTAAAAATATATCTAATTTAGATGCTTTTTGTTTAATTAAATCAATTAAAAATGGATCGCTAATAATTACAGCATCAACTTTAGCTTTTTCTAAATCTTGTAAATATTTCTCAATATTTTCTAAATCCTCATTGTGAAATATAATGTTGATAACAACGTACACTTTTGCTTTTTGTTTGTGCGCTAAGAGACAGGCTGTTTTAATTTCATCAATTGTAAAATTAATGTTATTAGCCCTCAAACCATATTCAGTTCCACCTAAATAAACAGCATCTGCTCCATATTGCAAAGCTATCTTTAATTTTTTTAAATCTCCAGCAGGCGCTAAAATTTCAACTTGCTTATTTCTTTTCATATTTCTTCACCTTATAGATTGTTTTTGTAAATAAAAACCCTTCGTTTGGTTTAATAGGACTTAGTTTAATGATTTTATCATTAATTGTTTTTAGTTCTTCTTTGTTTTTTATAACTTTGCTAAAATAGTTAACTACTTTTTTAAATTTATTAGATTCAACTCCTAAAGAACTTAATAATAAATAATCAATTTTATTATTTAATTTAGGTAATATTGAATAAACATTAATAAAATAATCACTTAAAATAATAGTATCTTTATTATTCTCATAAATATTAAATTTTCTTTTAGAAACAGGTTCTTCAATTATATATTCTTGTTTTTTAATTGGTAATTTTAAAAACTTCAAATAACTAGTAATTAAATTACGATGAGAAACAAACATTGGTAAATATCCATATCCTTGCATTAATAATGGTGTACTAGTTTGAGATCTTATAGAAAGTATTTCATCTAAGGTTATTTCTGTACTAAGTAAAACTCCATTTAAGCCCTTTTTTAACCAAAAGTCAGCTGTTCGGTAATTGGTTATTAGGTGAGAAGAAAAGTGAATTAAAGGTATGTTTAAATCAGTTTTAGAACACAACTGATAGACAGCTGGATCATCAAATAGAATACCCACTACTGAATTGTTGTTTATTAATTTTAAATAACTCTTTAACAAAGATAAATCACCATTAGTCATCAATTTATTTACCGCTATAAAAACTTGTTTATTAGATTTGTTAATTAAATTGATTGTTGATTTAAAATTCCTTTTGTTTATAACAAAAGGAATATACCAACTTAACTTATCAATTCCAACAATAACTATGTCAGCTTTAATTTTATCTAAATCATTCAAATTCTTCGGTAATATAACGATCTTCATTTGTTATCACCCTTTTTCTAGAAACAGCTATTCCGTCTCCTATTTTATAAAATTCTGTTTTAAATTCTTCGTGTCCTTCTAAAAATAAAATATATTTTTTAATTTTATCTACTAATTGTCTTAAGTTTTTCTTTTCTATTCTAATATTTTGTTCAATTAAACCATGAAAATAAATATTATCACTAATAATAGTTCCTTTATCATTAAGATTTTGAGAATATTTCTCAAAAAAATTAACATATTGTCCTTTAGCAGCATCAATAAAAATTAAATCATATTTTTCAGTTAATTCTAAATTTAAAGCATCTCCTAAAATCAAAGTAATTTGCTTATCTAATTTAAATTTTTTAACATTTTTAACAGCTTCTAAATATCTAACTTCATCTTTTTCAATCGATACAATCGATACACCAGGATTGCTTAAAGCCATATTAATAGCTGAATAACCAATAGCTGTTCCTATTTCTAAAATAGATTTTACATTTTTACTTTTAATATAATCAACTAAAAATTTTAAACCTCTTCGTTCCATAATGGGAATATTATACTCTTCAGCATACTTTTCCATTGCTCTTAAATCATTTAAAATGATGAACATCTCCTTTTATTTTGCCAATATCTCTATTATTTCTTTAGTATCTAAACTAGACATAAGATAATAGGTGCTTGGTTTTATATTTTTTATTCCTAATATTTTTAAATATATTTTATAAGTTGTTTGATTTCTAATTATTTTTTCTTGATAAAGCTTTTCGCCAACACATTCTAAATTACAACCATCCTCAACAATAAATTCAATTGACTCTTGATTATCATTTAAAGGTCTAGAAAAAAATTTGAAAGTTAAACCACTTACAATTATTAAAATTGCAAAGAAAAAAAAGAAAAATTTTGCTACTACCAAAAATTTTTTCATAAGTTAGTAAAAACGAGCTTATTGCTCGCTTGCTTCTCCTTCTTTTAAACCTTCAAGAAGATTTTCAATAATTTTCCATTCTTTCTCCGACTCAATTGGTCCAAATGTTCCATCTGGATTTTTTGGATCATAAGTAGAAGCAAAAACTTGAATATTTCCTTCTTCATCTAAAAGTGGTTTATTTTCAGCATCTAAAGTTTGATAAACAACATAACTTTTATTTGTTTCATCTGAATCAAAAGTGAACATTACTTCTGCTTTTTGTTCTTTCCCTTCTTCATCTAATACTGTAAAAAAATCTCTTTCTTCCATTTTAATCTTCCTTTCTATTCTTATCTAAATATGACTGTAATATGTAAGTAGCTGCTAATTTATCAACTTTTGTTTTTCTTTTTTTACGAGATACATTAGCATCAATTAAAACTCTGTTAGCTTGGACAGTTGTCCATCTTTCATCTTCTAAAATAACTTCTATATTTAATTCATCTTCTAAAATCTTTTTAAATTTTATACTTTCTTCAGCTCTTGGCCCAATACTATTATTCATGTTTTTAGGAAATCCTAAAACAATCTTAGAAACCTCTTCTTTTTTTATTATTTCTTTTAATTCTTCTAAACTCGTCAAACTATTTCCTTCTTCAAAAAAGATAGTTTTATAAGTAGAAGCGATAAAACCTAATTTATCACTAATAGCGATGCCTATTGTTTTAGAGCCTAAATCTAATCCTAATATTCTCATTATTTATCTCGAAAATAGCTTTTAACTAAACTTTCAATAATTTTTGAACGTTCTAATTTAGAAATTTTACTTCGAGCATCTAAGTGACTAGAAATATATCCAGGATCACCACTCAAGAGATAACCAACTATTTGATTAACAGGATTATGTCCTCTTTCTTCGAGAGCTACATAAATTTCTTGTAAAGTCTTCTTGATTAAAGCTTCATCTATTTCTTCAACAGAAAAAAGAGTTGTTGTCTTTGAATCCACTCTATCACCTCAATTCCTTTATCATTAATATGATAGCATTTTTAATGAGATAATGCAAGAAATTGCTTATTTTAAAACAGCTTTTATTCTTCTGATTCCTGCTGCAGAACTTTCTTCTTTTATTATCTTAAAAGTTCCTAATTCACTAGTGTTTTTAACATGTGGTCCTCCACATATTTCAGTAGAAAAATTATCGATCGTATATACTTTTAAGTTTCCCTTATCATATTTATTTTCAAATAATCCAATAGCATTCATCTTTTTAGCATCTTCAAATGTCATTTCTTGGCAGATTACTTCTTTACCAGAGTTAATAACTTCGTTAACTTTTATTTCTATTTCTTCAAGTTCTTCTGGAGTGATTTTTCTTTCAAAAGAAAAATCAAAACGAAGTCTTTCTGGAGTAATATTACTTCCTCTTTGTTCTACGCTTTCACCAAACATATTTCTTAAAACAGAATGTAATATATGAGTTGCTGTATGATATTTAATGTTTATTTCTGAACTATCAACTAAACCACCTTTAAATTTTTGGTCTGCACTGTTACGTGATTTTTCTTGATGATGTTGATAACATCTTTGATACCCTTCAATATCTACTTTTTTTTCTATTTCTTGAGCCATTTCAATAGTGAATTCAATTGGAAATCCAAAAGTATCAAACAAACGAAAAGCATCTTCTCCAGAAATAATCTGATTACTAGTTCTTTCAACCATCTTATTAAATTCTTTTGTTCCTTGAGTTAAAGTTTTACTAAACAATTCTTCTTCTTTTTCTAAATTGTTTAGAATAAATGTTCTATTATTAAGCAATTCACAATACCAATCTTGATATTGATTAATAATTACTTCGCCTAAAACAGCCAAAACTTTATGATCGATTCCTAGTTTCTTCAAATGTCTAATAGTTCTTCTCAGCAATCTACGTAAAACATATCCTTGATCAGTATTACTAGGAACAATATGACTATTATCTCCTAAAATAAATACCGCTGTTCTTAAATGATCCATAATTATTCGATAACTTTTTTTATTTGATTCATATTTAACATTAGATATTTGATAAATTTTTTCTTTAATTAAATCAAACAAATCAATATCATATACTGAATTTAAATTATTTAATACCATTAAATTTCTTTCAAAGCCCATTCCTTGGTCAATACATTTTTTTGTTAGTTTTTCATATTCTCCTGTTTGAGTATGATTATACTGCATAAAAACATTATTACCTATTTCCATGTATTTGCCACAATCGCATGCTGGGCTACAATTTTCGGAACAAGGTTCTTTTCCGGTGTCATAAAACATTTCGGAATCTGGTCCGCAAGGACCAACTCCAGTCCCTAACATCCAAAAATTATTTTTTCTTGGTAATTTATATATGTGATTAGGTTCAATTCCTACTTCTATCCAAGCATCATATGCTTCTTTATCTTCAGGTATTTCTTGATCGCCAGCAAAAACAGTTACAAAAAGCTTTTCTTGAGGAATATTTAGATAATCTTTACTTGTTAAAAACTCATAACTCATTTTTATGGCTTCTTTTTTCCAATAATCACCTAGAGACCAGCAACCTAACATAGCAAAACAAGTTAAATGACTAGTGTCTCCTACTTCCTCAATATCAACTGTTCTAATACATCTTTGTACATTAGTTAATCTTTTCCCTTGAGGATGTTCTTCTCCTAAAAAATAAGGAGTTAATGGTTGCATACCAGCAGTTGTAAATAATACTGTCGCATCATTTTCTGGGATCAAAGATGCTTCAGAAATAATTTTGTGATTATATTTTTCATAAAAATTTAAATACATATTTCTAAATTCTTGACTATTAATTTTTTTCATTATTTTACCCCCTTATTAATTTATTCAACTTTTCTTTTAAACCTTCAAGATTGCTGTCATTAAGAAGATATTGATTAAAATCTTTATACTCGTCTAATGATGTTTCAGTAATATGTTTTTGTTGTTCTTGTGTTAAATCAGAAACAAAATTAAGACGATTAATTCTAATAGTTTTAACTTCAGGATAAACAGTTTTTAACAATTCGATTTCGATAGGAAAACGAACATCATCAATAATGATAACATCAAAAAAATATTTCATAATTTCTATATCTTCAACCATTCTTTTAACAAAAAAATCATCTTTACCTAACATTTTGCGAATAACATCGGTGCCTAATTTTTGTAATAATTCTCTAGGTTTTGTTTCTTCTCTACCATCCCAACCAAAAAATTCTTTGGCATAATGTTTGATATACGTACTATATCTAGTTATTATAACTTTTTTATTTAGACTTTCATAAATTTCTTTCATTATTAAAGCAGAGGTAGTTTTTCCATGACGTGCTTTACCTGAAATTAAAATAATTTGTGGTTTATGATCAAAAATTTCCATGTTTCACCTACTCTTCTTTACTATAACTCATTAAATTATATTTTTTATCAATAAAATTAGCGATAACTTTAATTATAGCCATTAAAGGTGCTGCTATAATCATTCCTATTATTCCAAAGAAATATCCAAAAACTAATAAACCAATTAATATAGTAACCGGATGTAATTTCATAGTCTTACTCATAACTAAAGGATGAATAAAACTTCCTTCAATAAATTGAACAATGAGAATACTAATTGTCGTTGCAATTCCAATACCAACACCTTGAGTAAATCCTACTAAAATAGCTGGAGTCGCTCCAATATATGGGCCTAAATAAGGGATAATATTAGTAATAGCACATATCATACCTAATAATAAAGGTGCTTTTAAACCAATAATCATAAAGATGATTGAGCTTAAAACAAAGATTAATAAAGAAGTTGCTAAAGTACCTTTTACATAGCCTAATAAAGAATTATTAGTTTCTTTATAAAGTGTATATGCATCTTTTCTCATTCTCTTAGGTAAGAAATTTAATAAAGTTTTTTCAACACTATCAAAATCAAACAACATATAAAAACCAACAATAATACCAATTATTAATGTTCCTATTGCAGAAAAAGCATCTCCTAAAAAAGTTAAAATGTTTTTAGGTAATTCTACTGTTAAAGATTCAATAAAATTTGTTCCTGATAAGACAACATCGTTTTTAAAGTTTTCTATATTAATAAATTCAATATTTTTAAATCTATCAATAAAATCATTAACCCAATTTATAGCTTCTTTAAAAATAGCTGGTAAAATATTAACAAAATCATTCAATTGATCTAGTAATAAAGGTAACATTCCAACAATTAATAAATAAGTAAAAACTAAAAAGGCGGCATAAACGATAATCGTACTTAATATTCTGTTTAATCCCTTTTTTTGGAAAAATTTAACTAAAGGATTTAATAACCATGCTAGGAAAATACCTATAAAAAACGGTGATAGAATTTGTAACAATAAAATAATAAAATCAAAAACTTTCCAAGCATTTAAAATTAATGTTATAGCGTATATTCCTACAACAAACAATAAAACTAATAACACCTTTAAAATCTTCTTAGTTAATAAAACAACCTCATTAACTTCTTCGTATGCAATTTTGTCTTTTCTAAATAATTTCATTTTTATCTCCTCCTATTAAACATTAAAAATAATCTTAAAATTTCCAATGCGCTAGCTGCAACAGACGCTACATAAGTCATACCTGCTGCAAACAACATCTTTTTTGTTTGTTTCTTTTCTGCTGTGTCTACAAAATAATATTCTTCTAAAAATTTAATTGCCTTTTTTGAAGCATCGAATTCAATTGGCAAAGTTATTAGTTGAAATAATAAACTTGTTCCAATTAAAATCAAACCAATAATTAAAACATTAAAGATTGATGCAAACAATCCTATTAAAAGAACAATATATCCTATTTTAGTAGAAAAATTAACAATTGGTACCAACAAACTTCTTAACTTTAATAAAAATTGATTTTGAGTATGTTGTAAAACATGTCCACACTCATGAGTTGCTACTGCAATAGAAGCTATACTAGTCCCTTCATATATTTCTTTAGACAAATTAACTGTTTGATTAGTCGGATCATAATGATCTGATAAAGTTCCATTAGTTGGTAATATTTTAATGTTTTTTATATTGTTAACTTCTAAAAACTTAGTTGCAATTTCTAAACCTGTAGTTTTTTTATAATTAGTTATTTTTTTATATTTTTGATAACTTGCTTTCACAAAAATTTGTGAACCAATAATTAATATAAAAGCTGATATATATAATAAATATTCCAAGTCAATCACTCCTTATTTTCAATAATTGGCCCATCTTTTGTATCTTTAATAACAATATTTTTTAACAATAAAGTTTCTCTTATTTTGTCTGCTTTGTCATATTGTTTATTATTCTTATAAGTTTCTCTTAATTCGATCAATTCTTTGATTTCAGAATTAATTTCCAAATCGTTATTTTGATTTAAATTTAATGATAAAACTTGATCAAAATCTAAAATTAAAGATTTTTTTGTTTTATCAGAAAGTTTTTTTTCGTTTAAAACTTCATACAAAACAGTTAAAGCATTAGATGTGTTTAAATCATCTCTTAAAGCTGATTTAAATTTATCTTTATATAAATCAAATGCTTCTCTATCTACATTTCCAACTTCAGAAAGATTTTTAACTTTTTGTAATAATTTTAAATAAGCCTTTTGAGCTGTTTCTAAAGATTCATATGTAAATTCTAATTGTTTTCGATAATGAGACCCTAAACAAAAATAACGATACGCTAAAGGATTAAATCCTTTACTAATCAATAAATTTAAAGTTAAAAACTCTCCTTTAGATTTACTCATTTTACCACTTTTATCAGTTAAAAACTCTCCATGTACCCAATAATTACACCATTGATGTCCTAAATAAGCTTCACTTTGAGCTATTTCATTAGAATGATGAGGAAAAACATTATCTACCGCTCCACAATGAACATCAACATATTCTCCAAAATGTTTTAAACAGATTCCTGAACATTCAATATGCCAACCAGGATATCCTTCTCCCCAAGGAGAATCCCACTTTAATGAATGGTTATCGAATTTTGAAGAAGTAAACCATAAAACAAAATCAAAAGGATTTCTTTTGTTTTTGTCCTCTTCAACATCATCACGAGCTCCAACCATCAAATCTTTTTGATTAGATAATTGATAATAATTAGAAGCTTTACTGATATCAAAATAAATATTACCATTAGAAATATAAGCATAATCATCAACTATTAATTTTTCAATAATTTTAATGTATTGATCAATATTATCAGAAGCTTTAGACACTATATTAGGTTTTTTAATGTTTAATTTTTTTAAATCTTCAAAAAAAGATTCAGTATATTTTTCAGCTATTTCTAAAACACTTTTGTTTTCTCTAATAGCTCCTTTTTCCATTTTGTCTTCACCAGTGTCAGCATCTGAAGTCAAATGACCAACATCAGTAATATTCATTACTCGATTAACTTTATATCCTAAATAGATTAAAGTTTTTTCAAAAACGTCTTCGAAAATATAAGTTCTTAAATTACCTATATGAGCGTAGTCATAAACAGTTGGACCACAAGTATACATTTTTACATTATTTTTATCTTTAGGTACAAAGTTTTCTATTTTTTTACTTAATGTATTATATATTTTCATCCTTGTTTCCTCCGTCATAAAATCTATTACTATTTTAACATTATTTAAAAGATTTTACTATAAAAAAACTCTTAATTACCTTATATTAAGAGTTTTAACGTGACCAGGTTTTTCTAAAAACATTGGAGAACCAATATCTTCAATTATTTCCGTAAGTAATACTTCATTTTCAAAAAAAGTATGTAGCTCTTGACTGTTAGCGACATTTATTTGGATTAATTCTATTTTTTCTTCAAGATCATCATTATTATGAGCAATATAATTTGGATCGATTTGTGGTAAATATTGTCTAGAATACTTAACTAAATATCCTAATCTTTTATTGCTAAATGCTGAAGGATTAGCGATTAAATCTTTTAGTTCTTGATAAAAGCTAATATATTTTCCATTAAAACCAGAATTTAACAAACTTTTTCTTGAATCTAAAACACCAATTATATTATTTCTATTTAATTCTGATTTTAATTTAGAAACTCCTTCTGCTAATTCTCTATCTCCTAAAACAATATAATCAAAATTAATACTTGCACATTTGATTATTGCTTTTAAAAGTTCTATGTTCTTTGACACTTTTAAAACCTCCCATAAAGATAATTTAGCATACTATTTAAATAGTTGCAAGTATGCTATAATAAAGACATATAAACATTAGATATATTATGAAAAAAACTACTAAAAGGAAGTGCTCTTTATGAATGAACCTTTAGCAATTTTGATGCGTCCAACTAATATAAATGAAATAATTGGTCAAGATCATTTAGTAGGAGAAAATGGACCAATTCGTAATTTTATTGAAAATAAAAGAATGTTTTCAATGATTTTATATGGAGGACCAGGAATTGGAAAAACAAGTATTGCTGCAGCTGTTGCAAATACAATGAATTTAAAATATAGGTTTTTAAATGCGACAATCAATAACAAAAAAGATATTGATATTGTTATTGAAGAAGCCAAACTTTATCATGGGTTGATTTTAATTATGGATGAGATTCATCGTTTAAATAAAGATAAACAAGATATACTATTACCAGTTTTAGAATCAGGATTAATAACTTTAATTGGGTTAACAACTGCTAATCCATATCATAAAATTAATCCCGCCATTAGAAGTAGATGTCAAATTTTTGAATTAAAACCTTTAACTAAGGATCATATTATTCTAGGTTTAAATCAAGCTATTAAACATAAATCATTAAAAAATATAAAAATTGATGATAAAACTATTGAATATATTGCTGAATTATCTTCAGGAGATTTAAGAAATGCTTATAACTTATTAGAAATAGCTTATTTTTCTTCAAAAAATAAAAAAATAACGATCGATATTATTCAATCAATAAATAGTAAACCTATCTTTCTTTATGATAACAATGAAACTAATCATTATGATTTATTGAGCGCTTTTCAAAAATCAATTAGAGGTTCTGATGTAAATGCATCTCTTCACTATTTAGCTAGATTATTATTAGTAGAAGATTTAGATAGTATTTATCGAAGAATGACCGTTATAGCCTATGAAGATATCGGGTTAGCTAATCCAGGAATGGGACCAAAAGTAGATGCCTGTATTAATGCTTGCGAAAGAGTAGGATTACCAGAAGCAAGAATTCCTCTTGCTGTAACAGTTACAGAATTAGCATTATCTCCTAAATCAAATAGCGCTTATTTAGCTCTAAATAAAGCTTATGCTGATTTAGAAAGTGGAAACATCGATCCGATTCCTAATACAATTAAAATAAGTTCAAAAATTTATAAATATCCACACGATTACAAGGGTTCTTATGTTAAACAACAATATTTACCCAATAATTTAATAGATAAAAAATATTATACTCCTAAACTAACTAGCAAATATGAACAATCTTTAGCAGAAATTTATGAGAAGATTGAAAAATTAAATAAAAAAGACTAATTAATAATCAGTCTTTACTGTTAAATTCAGAATTATTTTGAGTGTTTTCTTTATTTTGGAGCAAATGACGGGAATCGAACCCGCGTCTCCACCTTGGCAAGGTGGCATTCTACCATTGAACCACATCTGCGTTTTAATAGCTAAAAACTATTAAAATAATATCATTTAGAAAATTTATTGTCAATTATATGGTTTTAATTGAATAGTCGTTTCTTTAATATTATCTCCTCGATAATATTTTATTTTTATTTCTTCATCAATTTCATAAGAATATATTTCATATTTTAATTCTAAAGTGTTTTTTACTTTTACATCATTAACACTAATGATAACATCACCTTTTTTTAAACCACTTTCAAATGCAACTGAATTGGCACTTACATTTAAAACGACTGACCCATAGGTTATTTTTTCTGATAAACTAATTTTATTTAAAAATAATATATATTTATCAATAATATCAACTAAAGTAACTCCTAAATAAGGCCTTTTTATTTGTTCTCCTTTTTCTAATTTGTCAATTCTTTTAAAAGCATCTTCAATTGGAATGGCAAAACCAATTCCTTCAACATTATTAATCATTAACTTAGAAGAAGTTATTCCAATAACATGTCCTGACAAGTCAATTAATGGTCCACCACTGTTTCCTGGGTTAATAGCGGCATCTGTTTGTATTACTTTTAAAACCGCTTCATAAGCATTGTTTTCTATTGGATAAGATATCATTCTATCTTTAGCTGAAATACATCCCATTGTTGTAGTACCACTATAGTCAGAATTGAAAGGAGATCCAATAGCATATACAGTATTACCTATTTCTAAATTTTTTGTATCACCTATTTCTGCTACTGAAATAACATGTTCAGAAGATATTTTAATAATAGCAATGTCTCCAACTTCATCATATCCTAATAATTCTCCAGAAACTGTTTCATTGTTATTAAAAGTGATCTTTATTTCATCTGTTTTTTCTACAACATGATAGTTTGTCATAACATAAGCATCTGTTTCATTTTTTTTATAAACAAAACCAGTTCCATTTGATTTAACTTTTTCATTATTATATGTTATAACAACTACAACTGAATCATAAGCTTTCGCTACTGCTTTGGTTCCAGCTTCTTCTATTTTATATACAATTGGTTGAGGATCATTTGTTAATTTTTTATTAGATAATAAAAACATAGCTGTTAAACCTAACCCAAAAGATATAATTAATAATGTTAAAATAATTATTTTTTTTCTCATATTATCACCTATAAATCCATTATTTGTCGCCAATTATTAGGGAAACCTATTCTATTTAAAATCTTTTCTACTGGAATAACATCTACTTTCCCATCTAATAAAGCTATTTCATAATCTATCTCATAAACTAAATGTCTGAATTCTTCCTCACTAAGCATATATTTTAAAATAATAACTAATGAAAAAAGATCGTTTTTTCCATAAATATATTCTTCATCTTCGTTTTGAATATTTAATTTAACATGATAAACATTATCCAATATTCTCATTTGAGTACGATTATCAAACAAAATATCTTCATGAGCACAAACATTACGATAATTAGCTAACATATTTAAAAATATAGAAAAAGCATCTATTTCTAAATGATAAAATTCTGCTAAAGATAACTTATCTTCGACTTTTAAAATATTATAAAATTCACTAATAATACCAAAAGATAATACCTTAACTAAAACCCACATCGGAATATACCCATGTTTGTTTATATAATGCATGGTTGCAGAATGCTGATGTCCATTAACTTTGATTTGTCTTTTCATCTTACCAATTACATCTCTAACTTGCCTACGACGAGAATGATCACTAGTAAAATTTCTTTCGTTTAAATAATCTTTTTCTTTAACACCATACTGTCTAGAAAGCTGATAACTAAATAAAGATTTTAAATTGTTTTCTACAACTAGGATATTTTTAAAAAAAATGTTTCGAATATTACGATCAAAAACAAATAAAGCATATAATTCTCTAAAAGTAGTACCTGGCAAAAAAGTTTTATCAGTTTTTGATTTTAAAAAGATTCTTCGATATCCAATAAGAAAGAAATAATTTTCTCTTAAAACAACTTCTTTAGCCAATTCTTCATTTTCAATTATCAAACCTTTTTCTTTTAAAATTTCTATTTGTTCATCTAATGTTTTAAATACTTTTTTACCTTGCATGATCTATCACCTATTATAAAGTATAACATAATTTATAGAACAAAAAAAGCACAATAATTGTGCTTTTTAATATTAACGTTTTGAGAATTGTGGAGCTTTTCTTGCTTTTTTAAGTCCATATTTCTTTCTTTCTTTTTTACGAGGATCTCTCGTAATAAAACCATGAACTTTTAATTGCTTACGATAAGAATCATCTTTATCTTTATTAGGTTCATCAAATTCTAATAAAGCTTTAGTAATTCCTAATCTAATTGCTCCTGTTTGTCCAGAAAATCCACCACCAAAAGTATCAACTTCGATATCAAATTTGTTTTCCATACCTACTACTACTAAAGGTTGTTTTAAATCCATAACAAGTGTTGGAAAAGGCATATATTCACTAACATCTTTACCATTAACAATAATATTCCCTTTACCTAGAGTCATTCTTACTTTTGCTATAGAAGTTTTACGGTGTCCTGTTCCAGTATAAATTTTTTTATCTACCATATTTTCACTCCTTATTTCATTTCTAATACTTCTGGTTGTTGAGCACTATTTTGATGTTCTGATCCTTCGTAAACAAATAATTTTTTATACATTTGTCTTCCTAATCTACCGTTAGGTAACATCCCTTTTACTGCTCTTTCAATCATTTCGTTAGAATATTTATCTCTCATAACTCTAGCTGTTCTTTCTCTTAAGCCGCCCGGATAACGACTATGGTTATAATAGATTTTCTTATCTAATTTTTGACCAGTCAAGTTTACTTTAGATGAATTAATAACGATTACATAGTCACCGCAATCTACATGAGGTGTATAAGTTGCTTTATGTTTACCTCTTAAAACTGAAGCTATTCTTGAAGCTAATCTACCTAAATTAACTCCTTCAGCATCAATTACATACCATTTACGAACTATGTCTTCTTTTCTTTGCATAAACGTTGTATTCATGTCTTTCTCCTTCCATTTTTTTGTAAATTATATTTACAAATATGGGATTAATAATGTACCAATATCAATACTACTAAAATTTAAAAAATTTGTCAATTAAAAAACCTTATTTTATAACAAAAAAGAAGTAATTTATAATTACTTCTCAGTTATTGTAATTGTTACTCTTTTTGTTTTAGGCATATAGTTTAATCTTAAGTCAGATTTTTCAATTTGAATATCCACATCATAGGTTCCTTTTGTATAACCTTTTAAATCAACATATGCTTTTATTGTTGTAGGATCTATAGCGTTTATTACAGATTCTACTCCTTTTACTATAACAGTTACAGTTCTTTCGTCAAGATTTTTAATATTTGGCACTAAATTAGTAGACAGATTTTGACCACTGATACTAATATTAGAAAATTCTTTAGAAACTTCATCACCTAAAACTAAATTAACATTAACAACATTTTCGGTTATATATTTAACTCCTAAAGGTTTTTTAATTGTTAAATTATAAGTTTTATTTTCTTTCAATCCTTCTACATCTAAAGGGATTTCAATAGAGTTGATTTTTGCCAGCACTTCTTCGGGTCCATAAATTTCTAGTTGATTAAGATTAGAATCAAATTCGGCTATTGCTTTTCCAAAGCTCAATTCTCCTTTTGGCATGAAAATCAAAGGAACTTCTTTTTTTGGAGATGCTATTTCAATTTGTGCATTTACTTTTGATGGGACTATTTCAATGTTTATAATTTGACCTTTTTGATCATACGCTACTAAAGGTAAATTTACCGCTTCTTTTGTTCCAACTGTTGGATCAACAATATTATCAACATCTATTAAAACTTTAACAGATGACACCTTGTCAATTGTATCTTGAGAACCCTTAACAATAACCTCATCTCTATCAATACCAACTTCTGATATTAATAACTTAGAATCTAATTTTTCACTATTTAAAACATCATAACTAATAGTTCTAGCTTCAGATACCTTAGGATAAATAGTTATAGTAACTACTGAAGGATCTAATTTATAAGTAATTGTTTCTAAAGCTTTAGTATATTTTAAATTAACTTTATGAGTTCCAGGCTTTAATCCAGTTAAATCTAATGTAACTTCATTGGAAGCGATTTGTTTAGCTAAGTAAAGATCCGAACTTCTTCCAATTAAAGTTATATCAACTTTTTCAGGTACTCCTTCTAAAACATATGCTTCTTCATTATAATTAACTGCTACTTGTTGATTATATAAAACCTCGGCATTTGTTTCTTGAATTGCGATAGATTCAGTATCAACTAAAATAAAGATAATTAAAGATAAAATTAAGCTAATAATTAGTAAACTACTTTTTTTGTTAATTAACTTTTCAAAACTCCTATTATCTTTGATAAATATTTTTTTAAAAGATACAAATAATTTTGTAATTGGTACAATAATGTATTTATCTATTCTCTTAAATAAACCTAGAAAGAAATATTTTATTTTATGCCTTATCTTCATTTTTTTCCACCTCGGTTTCTTCTTCAGTCATAACTTCGTTTTTTGGTTTTAATTCTTCTAATAAAATTTCTCTAAAATCATCAATTGTCAAATTATAACTTAATTCTCCACCAATAGCAATTGAAATTCTTCCGGTTTCTTCAGAAACGATAATAGAAATACAATCGCTTTCTTCACTAATTCCTAAGGCTGCCCTATGTCTTGTCCCTAATCTTTTAACAACTTTCATATCAATACTTGTTGGGAAAACTGCACCTGCACAACTAATTTTTTCTCCTTGAATAATAACTCCTCCATCGTGAAGAGGATTATCAGGAAAAAAGATAGAAATTAACAATTCGCTAGTAATGTCTCCATATATTTTTTTAGATCTTTCGATATAATCTCTTAAACTAATATCTCTCTCTAAAATAATTAGTGCTCCTATTTTTTCTTTCTTTAAATAATCAACAGCATTAGTGATTTCACTAACAATTCTTTCTCTTTCTCCAACACTTAATATTTTGTGTCTTCCTAAAAGTTGCGTTTTACCAATTTGTTCTAAAACGCCTCTAATTTCTGGCTGAAAAATAATTATAAGTGCTAAAGGACCCCACATTATTACATATTCTAATAATAATCCAATGGTTGTTAATCCTAAAAGATTACTAATTACTTTAATTAATATTATAAATAAAATTCCTTTAAATAATAAACTCATTTTTACATTATTTCTTATATTTTTTAATATAAAATATAAGAAAAGCCATACAATTGCTACATCAATAAGTTTCATAAAAGTAGAAAATATAAAATCTAATGTCATCTTTTTTCCTCCAATATAATCTATCTTATTAAATTATATCACAAAAATAATTTTAACTAAATAAAAAAAAGTTCTTAACGAACTTTTTAAATTGTTTCTATTTCATCTTCTGGATCTAAATCAGAAGGATTAGCATAAGGCATATCAATTTTTTTGTCTTGAATATTGCTTAATTCTCCGCTATTTTCCTCAGTTGAAATTGGTTCAGAAAAACTCATTGTTTTTTCTAAATCTTCCACTGGTTGCTCTACTGGTTGTTCTACTGGTTGTTCGAATCCAAATGGTTTGTATTCTGTTTCTTGTGCTGGTTGTTCAACTTTTGACGCTTCCACTGGTTGCTCTACTGGTTGTTCTACTGGTTGTTCGAATCCAAATGGTTTGTATTCTGTTTCTTGTGCTGGTTGTTCAACTTTTGGTGCTTCTACTGGTTGTTCGAATCCAAATGGCTTGTATTCTGTTTCTTGTGCTGGTTGTTCAACTTTTGGCGCTTCCATTGGTTGCTCAAATCCAAATGGCTTGTATTCTGTTTCTTGTGCTGGTTGTTCAACTTTTGGCGCTTCCATTGGTTGCTCAAATCCAAATGGTTTGTATTCTGTTTCTTGTACTGGTTGTTCAACTTTTGGTGCTTCTACTGGTTGTTCGAATCCAAAT
>Ga0123335_1001168_pt1 | contig 43789 bp, 45 predicted proteins | sample BiotimSIPDNA_2_FD_89707 | JGI IMG/M metagenome (GOLD analysis project Ga0123335, IMG submission 89707) | Anaerobic biogas reactor microbial communites from Washington, USA - Biogas_R2 time_0 SIP DNA | ecosystem: Engineered > Bioreactor > Anaerobic > Unclassified | place: Washington, USA...
ACCAAGTATATTTGACCGAAATGGGTAACCCCGACTTAGAAAATCATACATTCTGTTTCTCAAGAATGTATAGATTTTGTTAGTCGTTCCGCCATTATTTTATTTTCTAATGGCGGATTTGGGATAAAAATATTGTGTGATTGATGCAATAAAATCCCATGTATTATTATCAGTTCCCCAGCTTATAGTAAATGGCCTGCTAACTATTTCTTGCTCTATCCAATTAATGATATGCTTTTTTATTAATCTGATCTCATAGATATCTTTCCTTAATTATGTCAACTTTTATTATTACCTGCTTACCAAAGTTAATTTTTTTTACAGGTGTTTGAAATTTCCTTGCTTTAAATGGTTCGCTGTAATAATCGATTTTTGGCCTATTTTGCAACTTTTTATTTTTTATGTGATATATGGCACACTTGTGGTAATAATCCGAGAAAAAATATTGGATTACTATTATGAACAAGTTACATATAAATTCTTTTTCGCTTAAATACACATTTATTCTATTTTTCTTTTTCTTTTTATCAAATAATGCTTTTAGCATCCAATACGAAATGGATGTTAAAGATATTAATCATAAAAACAATAATGAAATTGAGTTTTATGTGACAATAAGAGGCGTTGAAGCCCCATTTAATCTTACTTCTTTTCAAGTAGCATTGCGTCTGAATAATCTTGAACAGCTTGGTGAAGATGTAGTATTTTCGTATATTGACAATAGTTCTGAACTTACAAACATTCCAGCTTATGGCATTCATGCAAGTAACTACGACGGACTTCCTGAAGTTACTTTTGCTGCATTACCTGGGAATGATGTAATTGCTGAATCTCCTAAAACAGTTGGCAAATTCTTAATATCAAGCAGTTCAACTGATTTAAGCGAAGTAAATTTAGAATGGGACTTTGAGGGCATTAATTCAACAATAATCCTTGGTGATAATTTCAGCAATATTACATCACCCGAAAATCATTTTACACAAGGGGATTATACCGGTTTGGATAATTCTGTAGAAATACCTTCTGTGTTTTCTCTTTCCCAGAATTATCCAAATCCTTTCAATCCGTCAACTACAATTTCTTTTAACCTTCCTTCAGAATCGGAAGTAAATCTTTCGATATACAATATTTTAGGCCAGCTAGTAAAAACCTTGGTAAATAATCGTCTTCAGGCAGGTTCATATTCTGTTAAATTCGAATCCTCATCCGGTTCAATTGCAAGCGGCGTTTACATTTATCGTATTTCAGCAAAAAGCGGAAATAATGAATTTTCTGAAACCAGAAAAATGATTCTTACAAAATAGTATCATCCAAATCGGTCATTTCAAATAATATAACATTATAAAAATATTAAACCCAGATCGGTCATTACAAATTATGTAATTATTAAAATACCAAGTATATTTGACCGAAATGGGTAACCCCGACTTATCCCGATTGGATCGGGATGTTTCTCAAGAATGTATAGATTTTGTTAGTCGACCCGTCCGGCTTTGACGGATCCGCCATTATTCTATTTTCTAATGGCGGATTTGGGTTAAATGACCGATTTTGGTAATCCCGGCTTAATAATAGTTAGTTTTTTTAGTCGATTTTAGTTGAGATTGTAACATTGCTGTAATATCTTCTTCATATTTTTCGTCTGGACAATAAAAAGGAAAATATGAAGATTGCTCACATTTCGGATATACACCTTAGTTACAGATATAAAAGCCACAACTTCGATAAACTTATTAAAATTCTTGAATATGTTTCTGGCAATAGTTTTGATCACTTAGTAATTACCGGAGATATAACGCATACTGCCCAAAAATACGATTTTCAGAGTTTAAAAGAGATTCTTAAAACCTTCGGTATGTATAATAATCAAAAAACTACTATAATTATTGGCAATCACGACATTTTTGGAGGAGTTGTTACTGCTGAAGATGTTTATAATTTCCCTATTAAATGTAAAAATACAGACTATAAAAAACAGGTAAATAATTTCTTTAATCACTTTTCGGAATTATACGAGAATTGTTCTTTTCCTGATCCTGAAAATGTATATCCATTTATAAAAACTGTAGGAGATGTTGCATTTTTTGGACTTAATTCTATTGCAGAGTATTCTTATATAAAAAATCCTTTGGCTTCTAATGGGAAATTATGTAAAAAAGATTTTACAGTATTAAAAACCGCAGTTAATTCTGTTGAAATAAAAAGTAAATTCAAGATAGCCTTAATTCATCATCATTTTTCCAGATTTAAAAAAGACAATGTTCACTTGAATAATTATTTCTGGAACAAGATTGAAAAAAACACAATGAAGCTGCGAAAAAAGAATAAAATATTAAAATTGTTTAAAACGATGGATGTAAAATTAGTTTTACACGGTCATATTCATATTTATTCTGACTATTTGAAATCGGGAATACATTTTATAAATGCTGGTAATTCAATAGAAAACGGCAATGAAAAGGAACTTTTGATTAATATGATAGAAATCGATAAAAATAAAATGACATCAAACCAAGTAAATCCTTTAGAGAAAAGGATTTTTTCTCATATCAATTATTAACAGCAGATTTGAGTTTTGAAGAAATTATTATATTATTTATTTCCTTCAATAAAGTTTCCACATCGGCAGATTTTTCAATTATTGCCCTGAAGCCCGTCCCTTGCAATTCGGCGTGAATTTCTTCTTTGTTCATAAAATATCTTAACCGAAGCTCTGAATGCCGAAAAGATGAAATAAGAATTGAAGGAATATAAATTTGTTTTTCCGATAAAATTATTATTAAATCTATACCGCTTGAATCGGGTAAAATTACATCGCTCACAATTATATCCGGAATACAGACGTTATCAATAAAGTTTACTGCTTCAGCAACTGTTTCTGCTGAGCTAATCTTAAACCCGGCTTCTTCAAGAATTATTGAAAACAATTCTTTTTGATATGAATCCGTTTCTACTAGTAATATTTTTACATCTTCATTCATTGCAAAGAATACTCTACAAATGTGCCACTTAATATTTAATGCTTTTTTTATACAAAAACAGCATTTAGTATTTAATAATAATAATAATCTGATGAAATTATTTTTGCCGATGTAAATATTTGTTTACGTTTTTCTTAAATATTAATAACAATACAAATACTACTTACTACTACTTATAAAAGTGTTTAACCCATACCATAATAATTGTATGGGTTAAAAAACTCTTATTTCAGCTTATTTAATTCATCCATCGTAAATAATGGAATTAGTTTTAATCCTGCTTTAGCAAGATTTTCAAAAGCTTTTTCTTCGCGGACAATTACACACATAACTTCATTAATTTTTGCACCGAGTTTACGCAATTCTTCAACGCTTTCAATTATCTGTCCGCCTGTTGTTACAACATCTTCGATAACACAAACATTTTTGCCTGAAAACACAGTACCTTCGGCAAGTTTGCAAGTACCATAGGTTTTAGCCTTTTTTCTAACAAAAACAGAAGGAGTTTTTGTTTTGAATGAAAGAGCGGTAGCTATAGGAATACCTCCCATTTCCAGTCCGGCAAAAATCTGGCAACCATCTGGAACAAGTTTTACCATGTGATTTGCAATTTCTTCCAGCAAAACAGGATCCGATTCAAATAAATACTTATCAAAATATTCATTCGATATCTTTCCTGATCGCAATAAGAATTCACCTGTAATATGCGATGTTTCGTAAATTTTTCTTCCTAATTCTTCCCTGTTCATATTTCCCTATTAAATAATTATTAGATATTCGAAGATAATAAATAAATTATTTCTATCTGAATTTGATTTTTTGTTTTTTTTATTAGCTCGAAATAGATATTTTTGTTTTATATAATTTATTATTTATGCCTGAAATCACAATTTGATTTAGATATTTATATTAACTTTGCAATAAAAAGATAAGGTTAACTTATTATGGGAATGTTAAAAAGACAGTTAGGTAATATTTGCATTTTTGAAATTAACGAACATGTTGCTTCATCTAAAGTTGCCAGCAAGTATAAAGATTCTTTATTAGAACAGCTTACAGGAAATGAGCAGGCAATAATTATTGATTGCCGCAGAATTTCGTATATAGATACAGTATTTTTAGGTGCAATGGTATTTGCACTTAAAAAAGGCGCTAAACAAGCAAAAATCAGTTTTGTTAATGATAAAGCTGACAGTCAAATTTGGACAATTTTTGAGACTAACAATTTAAAAGCATTCTTTAATGTTTTTGAAACTCTTGACGATGCAATAGGTTATATTCACCTGCCCGAAAATAAAAATTTAAAAATAGCTAACTAAAAAAAAGGCAGCTTAGCTGCCTTTTTTATTTCACTTTTATTTCTAATTCTTTCGGCTTAGCTTCTTCAGCCTTCGGAATTGTAATATTCAATGAGCCGTTCTTGAATTCAGCATTTATCTTTTCGGCAACAACTAATTTTGGAAGAGCAAACGAACGATAGAACTTTCCATAAGTCCGTTCAACACGATGATATTGGGCATCTTTTTCTTCTTTATCTTGTCTTCTTTCACCGCTTATACTTAGTTGTCCGTCAGTATAAGAAATTTTAACATTCTCTTTTTCAACACCTGGAAGATCAAGATTTAATTCATAGTTATCTTTGTTTTCAGTTATATCAGTTAGTGGACACCAAACTGCATTTTCGTATGCTTCTGTATCCTGCTTACCACTGTTGAATCCGAACTTTGATTCCATTTCACTGAACATTTTGCTGAATTCTTTTTCGAGACTCAAAAGTTCTCTTGCCGGGTTCCATTTTACAAGTGTCATTTTATAATCCTCCTTTTTTTGTAGTTTTATTTAATTTCTATTGTTCTTGGTTTAACTCTTTCGTGTTTAGGCAGTTTAATCTTCAACTGTCCATCAACAAGTTCTGCTTCAGTTTTCTCAATTTCAATGCTGTCAGATAAATTATACTTCCTGTAATAATTCGATACTTGCGATTCTCTTAAAATATAATTCTGTCTGTTTGCGTTTTTATAATCAATTCGAGCCATAAGAATAAGGGACGAATCTTCAACCTTTAATTTTAAGTTTTCCTTCTGCACACCTGGAATATCAACTATTAAAACATAATCGTCATCTGTTTCAAAGATATTTGTAGATGGTTCCTTCCACTCTTCTGTTTCAAAAGCTTTTTCCCAGCTTACACTTTCTTCAACTTTCATCAGAATATTTTCTTTTTCCATTTTTTTTCTCCTTAATTTGATATGCCCAATTAACCCAATTGGCGTGCCAATTCATATTAATTCCTGTAAATAATTATTTTATAATAACTTATAACACATTATACATTTTATTTGTTATTATGTCATTATTTCTTATATGTGGTAATAATGACAGCTTTTTTAATAATTTATGTCATAATTATTTAAGGCAGGACAATATTACAGATACTCAGATATAACTTTTAATTATTCCCAATGCCTGAGAATAATATCCGTATCCGAATAAATTTAAGTGATTAAGTATATGATATAGTTTGTAGATATTTTCTCTAAAAAGATATCCTTCCTGTAGCGGATACTCTTGATTGTAGGCGTGATAGAATTCGGGAGGGAAACCGCCGAAAAGTTTAGTCATTGCTAAATCGGCTTCTCTGTTTCCATAATAGACGGCTGGATCAATAAGACAAGCATTTCCGTTTTCGTCAACAATATAATTTCCACTCCATAAATCGCCGTGCAAAAGTGAAGCTTGTCCTTCATCCAAAATAATTGAATCAATTCGACGCTCTAATTTTTCGAAACTGTTTTTTAGTTCCTTGCTAAGATAACCGTTTTTTTCGGCAAGCTTAATTTGAAAAAGTAGTCTGTTGGTGAAATAAAATTCTGTCCACGAAGAATTTTTAGGCAAATTTTTCTGAGGAGTTTCCCCGATAAAATTGTCTTCATAAAATCCAAAATATTCCGAATAATATTTATGCATTTTAGCAAAGTTTTTTCCAAAGTCGGAATAAGTATTTTTTATTTTGCTGCCAGATTCAATAAATTCAGTAATAAGGATGTTTTTGTTGCTGTAAATAACTTTAGGAACTCGGATTGCACCTGATTTAGAAATTTCTTTCAATCCGTTGGCTTCTGTTTCCGAAATAATGGTTCTGCTGTAGATTTTATATAATATTTTTCTTCCGTCCTGCATTATTATCTTTTTTACATCAGCAATGCAGCCGCCCCCGAGAGGTAGAATTTGTTTCACTTCACCTTTTATTTCTTCCGGCAAAAAGATTTCACATTTCATTTTCTTTTTTAATAAATGATAGGAAATTTTTACAACTGTCTTCCAAAATGTTGAGAACATTTTCAAAACCCTGCGAACCGCCGTAATATGGATCTGGAACTTCTTTCACCCGCTTATCAGAGGAAAACTGAGTTATCTTAAAAATCTTTTTCCGGAATATTCCGCTAGAATCAATATTGAATATGTTCTTTAAGTTATCATCATCCATTGCAACAATATAATCGAATTTCATCAGGTCATCCGGTCTTATTTTTCGGGAAATGCTTGTAATATTTATTCCCCTGTTTGCTGCATGAGTTATCATTCTTTTATCTGCTTTCTCTCCTTCGTGATAACCGATAGTACCGGCTGAATCGCAATTAATTTTATCTGAAAGTTTTTCTTCGTTAACAATTTTTTCCATAATTGCTTCAGCAGCCGGAGAACGGCAGATATTTCCCATACAAACAAAAAGAATATTAAGCATAAAATACCTTTTAATAATAATTAAACTTATATTTTTTTTAACTTTGCGAAGTTAATAAATTTTTGGATTGTTTTGAGAACATTTTGTTTTTGGCTATTCTTATTCACATTCAGCATTAATGCTCAGGATAATTATCCTAAACGTGAAATGCGCGGAACCTGGCTTGCTACAGTAGTTAATATAGACTGGCCTTCATCATCAAAATTATCCTCAACCGACCAGATTCTGGAATTAATAAACATTTTCGATAAACTTGATTCGGCTGGAATTAATACCGTTTTTTTTCAGGTAAGAACCGAATGCGATGCGCTTTATAACAGCAATTACGAACCTTGGTCTTATTGGCTTACCGGAAAACAAGGAAAAAATCCCGACCCTTATTTTGACCCTTTGGAAACTGCAATTGCATTAGCTCATTACCGCGGCATGGAACTTCACGCATGGTTAAATCCATACAGAGCAGTAAGAAAATCCGGCGAATACGCTCTTTCAGGAAATCATATTTCAAAAACTCATCCCGACTGGATACTTTCATTCGGCGATCTTAAAATGCTTAATCCCGGAATTCCCGGAGTAACCGGATATATCAATGATATAATAAAGGATATTATCGAAAAATATGATGTTGATGGGATTCATTTTGACGACTATTTTTATCCTTATTCTCCACAGATACAAAATCAGGATGCTGTAGTATTCAAACAATACGGAAAAAACTTTACGAATATTGATGACTGGCGGCGAAATAATATTAATTCGATGATAAGTAAGGTCAGCAAAACAATAAAATCACATAATCCGGCTATTAAATTCGGCGTAAGTCCTTTTGGAATAGTGGAAAATAAATACGCTGGGACAAAAGGATTTGAATCGTATAATCAAATTTATTGCGACCCGCTAAATTGGATTGAAAATAATACAGTTGATTTTCTTACTCCCCAAGTTTATTGGGAATTCGGAAATAAAAATGCACCTTACGATAAACTCACAAAATGGTGGGCTGAAGTTACTTCTACGGTAAATTTATTTATCGGGCAATTTTCAAGCAAATATTCAGCAAAAGATTATAAAAATTATAAAAAAGAAATTCCCGATCAAATATTATTCAATAGAAAAATTGAAAATGTTGAAGGTCAGGTTTTATTCAGCGCAAAATCAATTTTTATGAATTACGGCGGTTTATTCGATAATCTAAGAAACAATCTTTTCAAATATCCTGCTCTTATACCAGTAAGCAAAAATGCAGCCAGTATTCCGCCGCCTCTACCCCCTGTAAATTTAAGAATTGAGTCAACAAATAATAATTTTAATATTTGCTGGGATAATCCGGAAATAAGCAGCAGTCTTGAAATTCCGGCTTATTATGTTATTTATGGATTCCGAAAAAATGAAATCCCTTCGGTGAATAATCCTGAAAATATTCTTGGAATTGTAAAAAGGATGAACAAAAACTGCTTTGCAATCAAAAATCTGGGAATAAAAACTTTTATTATAACATCTTTGGACAGATATCAAAAAGAAAGTTCTGCAGATGCAATTATTAATGCGGAATAACTTCGGAACTTTTATTTCAATTAAAATAATCTTAATTTTGAGCTGATATTATTTATGCCGAGGTAATAATTGCAATGATTTCAGCAATAAACTCTTTAAATACTGCTTTACCGTTTTTATATTTTTTCCTCTTTTTTTCTTACGGATATGAATTCATATCGGAAGAAAATAAATTCAGGAAAGCAAACCGTATATATCTGATTATTGTATTGATCACTCATTTCTTTTATATAATTTCGCGAACTATAGAATTTAATCATCCTCCGATAACCGCAAAAGCCGAAATATTTACTATTATTGCGTTTTCAGTTGCATTAAGCTATTTACTGCTGGAAATATTTTCAAAAGTTTCGGGTACCGGAGTTTTTATTATTTTTATCTCTTTTCTTTTTCAGGTTTTCTCTTCCTTGTTTATTGAAGATCTTCTGGAAGTTCCTGATATTTTTAGAAACAAGCTTTTAGGAATTCACGTTGTAAGTGCTATACTAGGATACTCGGGATTTACAATTTCGGCAGTTTACGGAATTTTATATCTTATGCTTTACAAAGATATTAAAATAAGCAATTTCGGATTGATATTTAACAGACTGCCAAATTTAGAAACTTTAGAGCGTTTGAGTTTCATTTCTGCTGTAATCGGGTTTATGCTTCTTTCTCTGGCAATTGTTATTGGTCTTTTTTGGCTGCCTTGGGCTTTCCCGGATTTTAGCATTTGGGATCCCAAATTGCTTGTTTCGTTGTTAATCTGGATAATTTACGGATATGTTATTTTTGCAAAATGGTTTAATGATCTGCCTAGTAAAAAAGTTGTTTTGTATTTAATTGCCGATTTCTGTTTCGTAATAATTTCGATGATACTTACTTCATTTTTTACCAAAAGCTTTCATTATTTCGGTTAAAGGATTTTTATTATAGATGGATCTTTTAGGAATTTCAATAAATCACAGGACTGCTGATATTTCTTTACGCGAAAAACTTTTTTGTTCGCCGGAAGAAATCAGAAATCTTATTCCCGAATTAAAAAAAAATATCTTTTCCGAAGGAGTTGTTATTTCAACCTGCAACAGAACAGAAATTTTCGGAATCCCTGTTTCGGACAATATTTCTTATAGCGATATTCTGAATTTTATTAAAGACTGGAAAAAGATTAATGATATTACAGAAAAAAATATCGAACGTTATTTTTCGTGCAGCGCAGTAAAACATATTTTTAATGTAAGTGCCGGTATTGATTCTATGATTCCCGGGGACAGCCAGATTTTAGGCCAAGTAAAGGAAGCATTTACGATTTCTTCAGATAATAATTTTTCGGAATTATTTATTAATCGTCTTTCGGATACGGCAATTAAAGTTGGGAAAAGAACAATCAGCGAAACCAAAATAGGCGAAGGAGCTGTTACAATAAGTTACGCGGCTGTTCAGGTAATCGGAAAAATATTTTCAAACCTCGATAAAAAATCGGCTCTGGTAATCGGCGCGGGACAAACCGCAAGTCTTGCTGCAAATCATCTTAAAGATAAGAATATTGGTAAAATCTTCATAACAAACAGAACCTTGGCAAATTCAATAATTCTGGCGGATAAAACAGGAGCAGTAACAATCCCTTTCGAAGAATTCAAGTTACACCTTCATAAATTTGATATAATAATCAGTGCAACCTCCTCACCCGGTTTTCTCCTTTCGGAAAAAGAAATTAAAGAGTCGATGATAAAAAGGCGGAATAATCCGGTTTGCATTATGGATATTGCCCTTCCCCGCGATATTTCCCCCGAAGCCAGGGATATTGAATACGTTTTTTATAATGATATCGATTCATTAAAAAATATTGTTGACGAAAACATAAAAAGACGTAAAACTGAAATAATCAAAATCGATAATATTATAATGGAAGAAATGATTTCATTTCATAATTGGTGCAATAATCTGAATATTGTGCCGGCTATTAAATTATTGCGCGAGTTTTTCGAAGATATAGGCAACGATGAATTAAATAAAATAAAAAATAAAGTTACCGAAGACGACTATATTAAATTGGAAGCTATGACAAAAAGACTTATCGGAAGACTTCTTCATAATCCAACTATGAAGTTGAAAAGCATTTCTGAGTCGTCCTTAAGCGAACAAGAAAAGCTTAAAGAGACTGCAATTATTAAAGAAATTTTCGGACTTAATGGAAAAATTGAAAATAAAGCATTAAATTAGCATTGCTTTTTAGAACTATAGGGGTTCAAATTGTCGGATAAAACGAAAATTATTATTGGTTCACGCGGAAGCGCCTTAGCGCTTTGGCAATCGAATTTTATAAAGAAAGAAATTGAAAACGCTAATCCCGATGTTGAAATTGAAATTCAACTGATAAAAACAATGGGAGATAACATACTTGATGTTCCGCTTGCTAAAATAGGAGATAAGGGACTTTTTACTAAAGAACTTGAAAATGAGCTGCTAGCTGGCAATATTGATATTGCAGTGCACAGTCTCAAAGATTTACCAACTGATCTCCCGAAAGGTTTAAAATTAGCGGCTGTAACAAAAAGGCACAACTGCGAAGATGTATTAATTACAAAAAATGCAGGAACGGCAATAGAAACCTTACCCCAGGGAGCAACAGTCGGTACAGGATCCCTTAGAAGAAAATGCCAGATTAAATCTATAAGACCGGATTTAAATGTTGTTGATTTAAGGGGGAATGTCCCAACAAGAATCAAAAAGTTCCTTCAATCAGACTGGGAAGCAATAATCTTAGCGCGCGCCGGCGTAGAAAGATTAAATATGGAAAAGTACATCAGCTCTGTTATCAGTGTTGATCAGATACTACCGGCTGTAGGACAAGGAGCTTTGGGGATTGAAATAAAGAAAACCAATAAAGCGGTTGAAAAGATACTTAAATCAATTCACGATGATGAAACTTTTGCAGCCGTTACAGCAGAACGAGCTTTTCTGAAAGCGTTAGACGGCGGATGTCAGGTTCCAATAGGCGCATACGCCCAGGTACGCCCCACGGGACTTTTTATGGAAGGTTTGGTAGGAAGCATAGAAGGGGATAAAATATTTCGCAGTAAGATGCGCGGAAGTAAGAAAGAAGCTGAAAAATTAGGTAAAAATCTTGCTGAAGAATTACTGAACGCAGGTGCAAAAGAAATATTATCAGAAATTTATAATCCGGTTCCTTCAGAAAAAAGTGTTTAGCAGCAAACATCAAAAATGTATGCTTTTAACGCATGGTGAATGCGACTTCGATTTTTTTTCGCAATCAGTTTTAAATTCCGGAATAAGGCTGCTACATTTTCCTGTAATTAAAATAAATGAAATTGTAAACAAGCTTTTCCCCTTTTCAAGTATATCCGAATTAAACAAATTTGATATAATTATTTTAACTTCTGTAAATGCTTCAAAGATTTTCATTTCAAAAATCAACGATGCACGTTTTGATCTTAGTAAATTAACACCGGTTTTTGCTGCAGTGGGAGAACGGACTTCAGAATTCTGCAAAAAGAATAAAATTAACATTTCAATTTCGCCCAAAAGCGATTTCAGCGGCGAAGGTCTTTTTGATGAGTTAAAAAAGATAAATCTTCTAAATAAAAATATCCTCATCCCCTGTTCTAAACTCTCGAGAACATTTCTGCCAGATAAATTGAAAGAAAGCGGTGCATTTGTAGAAGTTGTACATACTTATGATATTGATTTGCCCGATAAAAACATTATTGATGAAGCAAGTAATCTTATAAAAATTTATCCTCCTGATGTTTATATGTTTACCAGTCCTTCAACTTTTTGTAACTTTGTAAAAATATTAAAAATCGATGATGTGAAAACCTATTTTTCCGCTTCAGCTATTGCTGCTATCGGAAAAGTAACTAAAGAAGCGATAGAAAATTTTGGCGTTGAAGTAAAAATAGTTCCGGAATTTTCGACTGTTGATGAACTTATTAAAGTTTCTGAACGCTTTCTATTAGAAAATTAGATGTAGGATTATTGCGGAGGTAATTTGAAAATCCTAAAAAATGATATTTTTATAAAAGCCTGCAAAAGAAAGCCGGTTGAAAGAACACCAATTTGGGTAATGCGTCAAGCAGGAAGATATTTGCCCGAATACAGAGAAATCAGAAAGAAATATGATTTTCTCACAATGTGTAAAACCCCTGAACTTGCATCCGAAGTTACTATTCAGCCTGTTAATTTAATAAATGTAGATGCTGCTATTTTATTTTCGGATATCCTTGTTATTCCCGAAGCGATGGGTTTGGAACTTAAAATACTTGAAAACAAAGGTCCGGTTTTCTTAAATCCGGTTAGAGATAAAAATGATTTTTTAAATCTTAAAAAGATTAATCCTTTTAAAGACTTAAAATACGTACTCGATTCAATTACAATTACAAAAAACATTTTGAACGGAGAAGTCCCTTTAATTGGATTCAGCGGATCGCCTTGGACTTTGCTTACTTATATGATTGAAGGCGGAAGTTCTAAAAATTTCGGAAAAGTAAAAAAACTTATCTATGATGAACCGGATTTTGCACATCTTATTCTGGATTTTCTTGCTGATGCTGTTACTGATTATTTAAATGCAAAAATTGAAACGGGAGTTGATGCAGTCCAGATTTTTGATACCTGGGGAGGGATTCTTTCCCCCGATATGTTTAACGAATTCTCACTGAATTATATAAAAAAGATTATATCGGGTATTAAAATAAAAGATAAGCCTGTAATTGTTTTTTCAAAAGGAGCTTATTTTGCTTTAGAAAATATTGCTGAATCCGGAGCTGATGTTATTGGTCTCGATTGGACTTCGGATATCGGAAATGTTAGAAAAAGAATCGGAGAAAAAGCAGCTCTTCAGGGAAATCTTGATCCGGCAGTGCTTTATGCAAGTATCGATAAAATCAGGAAGGAAGCTTCTAAAATTATTGATTCATTTGGATATGGTTCCGGACATATATTTAATCTCGGACACGGAATTCACCCGGATACAAATCCTGATAATTTAAAAGAGCTGGTTCGTTTTGTTAAACAATACAGCGTAAAATATCATAAAAGCGAAAACTAAAATGTTTGGAATTGACGTTAAACTTATAAACAAATACGATAAACCCGGTCCCCGTTATACAAGTTATCCTACAGCACCTCAATTTACCGAGGGATTTACTGCAAGCAATCTTTTGGAAGAAATCAAAAGCACTAATTCGGGGAATAATCTTAAAGATATTTCTCTCTATTTTCATCTGCCGTTTTGCGATACTCTTTGTTATTTTTGCGGCTGCAATATGATAGTAACACGCAACCGTGATAGAATATCGAAGTATTTAGAATATTTGGAAAAGGAAATAGACATTTATTCCGATCTTATAAATCCTTCGCGCAAAATTAAACAGCTGCATTGGGGAGGCGGCACACCTACTCATTTAACACCCGATGAAATTCGCAATCTTGCCAGTGTTATTAAACAAAAATTTAATTTTGATGATAATGCTGAAGCAAGCTGTGAAATTGATCCCCGAGAATTAAGTTTCGAGCATCTTCTTGCATTGAGAAATTCAGGCTTTAACCGTATTAGTATGGGCGTTCAGGATTTTAATCCGCTTGTACAAAAAACCGTTAACAGGATTCAGCCTGAAGAATTGACCTTTAAAGTTATTAGTTGGATTAAAGATTTGAAATTCTCAAGTTTTAATCTCGACTTGATGTACGGACTTCCGCATCAAACTGTTGACAGTTTCGGAGACAGCATAAAAAAGATAATTGAACTTGAACCTGACAGAGTTGCCTTGTTTAATTATGCTCATGTTCCTTGGATGAAAAAGCATATGGAGCTTATAAATGTGGAAGATATTCCTAACCCGGCTGAAAAACTTGCAATTCTTGAAATGTCGATTAATGAACTTACTTCTGCCGGATATGTTTTTATCGGAATGGATCATTTTGCTAAACCCAGTGACGAACTTGCAATTGCACTGAAAGAAAAAAGACTTTATAGAAATTTTCAGGGTTATAGCACTCATTCTGAACTTGATTTATTTGCTCTCGGTATCACAAGCATAAGTCAGATAGGAAAAACATATTCGCAAAATGTTAAAACGGAAAATGAATATTTTAATTGTCTTGATACAGGTATTTTACCTGTTTTGAAAGGTTACAGTCTTAACGAAGATGATATGTGCCGTAAAAAAGTTATTATGAAACTTATGTGCGATTTTGAATTGGATTTTTCGAAAATTGAAAATGAATTTAAAATTAACTTTGAAGATTATTTTTCAAAAAACTTAGAAAATCTTTCGGAAATGATTAATGATAATCTTCTTAAAATTGAAAACAGAAAAATAATTATTACTGAAAAAGGCAGACTGCTGATCCGGAATATTGCAATGAATTTTGACGGTTTTATTGAACGAAACCATGATTCTGCCCGTTATTCCAGAACAGTATGAAATGAAAGGGGAAAAATGAAAGCGGCAGTAGTTTTATTGAATCTTGGAGGCCCCGATTCTCTTGAAGCGGTTGAACCTTTTTTATATAATCTTTTTTGCGACCGTGACATTTTTAAAATTCCAATCGGACAGAAACTATTTGCAAGAATAATTTCTAAGCGCCGGGCTCCTATTGTAAAGGAAGAATACGAACTAATCGGAGGAAAATCTCCTATAAATGAATGGACTGAAATACAGCGTAAAATGCTTGAAAAAGAGTTAAAAAAAAATGATACTGAAATAGATGTATTTTCTGCAATGCGTTACTGGCACCCTTTATCTAAAGAAACCGCAGAAAAAATGGAGCGCAAGAATTATGAGAAAATTATTCTTCTTCCATTATATCCCCACTTTTCTGTAAGCACAACCGGTTCTTCTTTTAATGAATGGAAACGTGTTTACAAAGGTGATAAAAGCAAAATAGTATACGTTAACAATTATTTTGATGAAGATGATTATATTAAATCCTTAAACGAAAGAATCGAGGAATCCTTAGTTGAATTTCCTGAAGAAAAACGAAACGATGTACAACTCATTTTCAGCGCTCATGGAACTCCCGTTAGTATGGTAAAAAAAGGAGATCCTTACAGTATTCAAATTCAAAAAACAGTTAATAAAGTTATGGAATTAAGAAATTTTACAAATGGTCATCATTTGTGTTTTCAAAGCAAGGTAGGTCCGGTTAAATGGCTTGAACCTTCCACAGAAAATATGATTAAACAACTTGCAGGAAGAGGATTGAAAAACCTTCTGATTATTCCAATCAGTTTTATTTCGGATCACGTTGAAACGCTTTTTGAACTTGATATTGAATACCGTAAAGCTGCCGATAAATGCGGTATTGAAAATTATGTTGTAATGAAAGGATTAAACGATTCCAGAACTTTTATTTCGGCATTAAAAAACATTGCACTCACATATTTAAAACAATAATTTATGGCAAACTCAGATATAAAGATTGGAATATTGGGAGCAGGTATTTCGGGTTTAGCTGCTGCGTATTGGCTTTCGAAGGATGGTTATGATGTAACAGTTCTCGAAAAAAACAATTATACCGGCGGTGCTATGATTTCTCATTCTGAAAAAGGATTTATGGCTGATCTGGGTCCGAACAGCGGACTTGAAACATCGCCTTTTATCCGGAAAATTGTTGAATCTGTTGGGCTGGGGAATGAAATGATTTACGCAGATTCTGCCGGTAATAAAAGATACATCCTTAAAAACAATAAACTATATGCATTAACACCCAATCCGATAAAATTTTTCTCATCTGGCTTATTATCTTTTAAAGGGAAACTCGAACTGTTGAAAGAACCTTTTATAGGTAAATCGGAAGACGGATATTATCAAAGCATTTCTACATTTGTAAAGCGCCGCTTGGGAAGCGATTTTCTCGATTACATAATAAATCCTTTTGTATCGGGTGTTTTTGCCGGCAACCCGGATTTCCTGAGTGTAAAATCTGCTTTCCCTAAACTTTACAGACTTGAAGAAGAATACGGCGGACTGATTAAAGGAACAATCAAAGGCAGCAAAGAAAGGAAACAAAGAAATGAAAACAGTAAACAGAATGCAAAGATGTTCTCGTTTAGAAACGGAATGCAGAGTTTTCCAAACTCAATAGCCGATAAGCTTATAAAAAAGCCTCTATTAAACTGTGAAATTAAAAACATTAATTACCAAAACAACTCCATTTCTGTTAGTTCCGAACTTAATGGGAAAAATCAGGATTTTAATTTTAATATTTTGATATCAGCCATTCCTGCATATAATGCTTCGAATTTGTTCAAAACACTTGATGATAAACTTGCTGAACACTTATCTCAAATTTATTATCCACCTGTTATGGTTCTTTTTGCAGCTTTTCGTAAAAAAGATATTTTAAAAAAACTTGACGGATTCGGTTTTTTGATCCCAGAAAAAGAAAGAAAACAATTTCTTGGAGCTATATGGAGTTCAGTTATTTTTACTGACCGCTGCTCCAAAGATCTTGCCGCGTTTACATTGTTTATTGGCGGAGCCCGGCAATCGGATATTTTCAAAACTCAAAATGATCTTCTTATAAATGAAGTGCTGGCTGAGTTCAAATCTTTAATGCAAATTAAAGAAAGCCCTGTGTACCTGAAATCATTTTTCTGGGAAAAAGCAATTCCTCAATACAACATTGGTTATATTGAACACGATAAACAATTCGAACATTTTGAAAACACTCATCCCGGAATTATTCTCAGCGGAAATTACCGGGGAGGCATTTCTGTTGGCGACTGTATAAATAATTCTAGAACAGTATATGATAAAACACTGAAATATGCCGGAGATTATTTTTTTAGTTTATAGTTATTTTTTCTATTGATCAGTAATTTTAAATAAATATTTGATTCTAAAACATTCATTGAGTTGATTATGTACCCTACTACAAGACTTAGGCGTTTACGTTATAATCCTCTAATACGGGAAATGATTAAAGAAACTCATCTGCACAAAACAGATTTGATTTATCCACTTTTTGTTGTTCCAGGCAAAAATATAAAAAAAGAAGTCAAGTCGATGCCGGGCGTGTTTCAAATGTCTATTGATATTCTTGTTGAAGAATGCAAGGAGATTTTCCAGCTTGGTATTCCTGCGGTAATATTATTCGGAATTCCCGAACATAAAGATGAAACCGGTTCCGAAGCTTATTCTCCCGATGGGATTATTCAGCAAGCAATAAGAAGTATTAAATTAAGCATAAAAGATTTGGTAGTTATTACTGACGTTTGCCTTTGCGAATATACATCGCACGGACATTGCGGAATTTTGAAAGGCGAAGAAATATTAAATGACGAAACCGTCTCTGTTCTTGCAAAAGAAGCAGTAAGCCACGCGGAAGCCGGAGCTGATATTATTGCTCCTTCGGATATGATGGACGGAAGAGTGTGGGCAATCCGTAAAGCTTTAGATTATAAAGGATTTACTAATATTCCTATAATGAGTTATGCTGTTAAGTATGCCTCGGGGTATTACGGACCTTTCCGCGATGCTGCAGAATCTGCACCCTCTTTCGGAGATAGAAAATCGCACCAGATGGATATTGCCAACTCTGAAGAAGCTTTACGTGAAGCTGAAAGCGATATTGAAGAAGGAGCTGATATTATAATGGTAAAACCTGCAGGAGCTTATCTGGATGTAATTAGAAGAATAAAAGACAAATTCGGAATGCCGATGGCTGCATATCAAGTTAGCGGCGAATATGCTATGATAAAAGCTGCCGCGCAAAACGGCTGGATTGATGAAAAAAGAATTATGATAGAATCGCTTATTTCTATTAAACGAGCCGGAGCCGACTTAATTTTAACTTATTATGCAAAAGAAGCAGCAAAATTATTATAAAACCGGAGAATTGTAATGGATTTTAAGACAAGCAAGAAATTATTCAGTGAAGCACAAAAGTATATTCCAGGCGGAGTAAACTCTCCTGTAAGAGCATTTAAATCCGTTGGAGGCTCTCCCCTTTTTATTGAAAGAGGAAGCGGCTCTAAATTTTATGATGCCGATGGGAATGAGTTTATTGATTATATCGGAAGCTGGGGACCTCATCTTTTTGGTCATAACCCTGAGTTTATTAAAAGCGAATTACTTAAAAATATCGAAAGAGGGACAAGCTTTGGCGCTCCTACATTATTAGAAGTAGAAATGGCGAGGCTTATTACAGAACTTGTACCATCTGTGGAAATGGTACGAATGGTTAACAGCGGAACAGAAGCAACGATGAGCGCAATACGCGTAGCACGCGGTTTTACAAGAAAAGAAAAGATCATTAAATTTGAAGGCTGTTATCACGGACACGCGGATCATTTTCTTATTAAAGCTGGTTCTGGCGCTCTTACTTTTGGAATGCCGACAAGTCCCGGAATAACAAAAGGAAATGCAGAAGATACTCTTGTTGCAGATTTCAATGATATAAGCTCAGTTAAAAAGCTTATTTCAGCAAATATAAATAATATTGCTGCAATAATTATTGAGCCGGTCGCCGGTAATATGGGTGTACTAAAAGCCGATATTGCTTTTGTAAAAGAGTTGAGAGAAATTTGTTCAAACGACAATATAATTTTAATTTTTGATGAAGTGATGACAGGATTCCGTGTTGCCAAAGGCGGAGCTCAGGAATTATTGGGAATAAATCCTGATCTTACAACATTCGGTAAAATAATTGGTGGAGGTTTGCCAGTAGGAGCTTTTGGCGGAAGAAAAGATATAATGGAAATTCTTGCTCCTTCCGGTCCGGTTTATCAGGCAGGAACACTCAGCGGCAATCCTTTAGCTATGTCTGCAGGAATTGCTGCATTAAATTACATTAAAACAAATACAGACATTTATAATTTGCTTGAAAATAAGTCTGAATATCTTGAACAAGGATTTAAGGATAATCTTAATAAACTAAATAGGAAATATTGCTTAAACAGAGTTGGTTCAATGATGTGTATGTTTTTTACCGAAGAACTCGTATTTGATTATAAAACAGCAGTTAAATCGGATACTTCTTTATATGCGGCTTATTTTCACGAAATGCTTAACAGAGGGATTTATCTTGCGCCAGCCCAATTTGAAACAATGTTCATATCAACTGCTCATACTGATAAAGACTTAGATTACACAATTAAAATGCAATATGAATCTTTAAAAGCAATTATTTAATAAGTATCATACTTACATAAAAAAAGGATGCTTTATCAAGCATCCTTTTTTATTGATTATATTTTTTTTAGAAAGCGTAACCGCCTGATAAATAAGCAAATGTATCAGTACTTCCGCCGATATTCTTTAATCCTGCTCTTAATACATCAGCGCTTACAACACCGTCAAGCCAGAAACCATCGAAATGAAGACCTATACCGGCAGTAACACCTGTTGTAAGTCCTGGTACTCCATAAAACGTTGAAACATTTTCAACAATTTGATGTCCAGCAGAATTCAAATTAGCCCAAGCTTCCTCTGTTGACATTTTGCTTGTAGTAGATTGATAACCTAATCTTCCTGTAAGCCATTCTGTAAGAAGAAATTCGGCACCAAGATTCCATACAGGGAATGATGTTACAGTCATTGTTTCTTCAGGTTCACCGTGTAAAACTTTTTCTGCTGGATCAGTTATTGATGTAACATTAAATGCCGGACCGCCAACCAATAAAAGATCTCCGGTTCTATATTGCATACCCATTCCTACTGTAAAACTTGTTAAGCTGGTAAGATCTCTTTCCATTGGTGTAGGAGCAACTAAATTAGTATTTTTATCAGTACCGCTTGCAGTAACAAAACTTACGTTAGGAACTAATGTTACAACATCCGATACATCCCAAAATCCTCTTAAATTAGCACTGAGTATTGTCTGATCTCTAGAAATTTCTTGTGCTCTTGCAGGAGTATTTGTAATACTTGGGAGTATTAAAGACACACCGGCATCCATTCTGATATCTCTGTTTAATCTTAATAATGCTCCAAAATTAAAACCTATCTGCGAAGCTTCAGTTTTACTCACCAGCATTGTATCAACATCTCTTGACGGAGTTTCGTTTGTTGATGATGCATATGCAATACCAAGACCAATTATTAAATCATTAAAATCCATAGAAGTCATTAATTGTATATTGTTATCCAATCCTAAACCAACTCCAAGATTGCTGCCTGAAGTTGAACTATAAGGGTCAGGAATACCTGCAAGCGGATCAAGTTTAGCAATAGAAGCGCCATTCCATCCGCTCTGTGTTAAAATACCGCCTATTGTCAAATTATCTGCAAGCCGGAAATTAGCAACTACAAACTGGTCTTTTCCAGCTCCGCTGGATGAACCGATATCACCCCATACCATATCATCGTAAACACTTCCCCAAGCAGGGTTCAATGTTACATAAAATGGATCCATAACATAGGGGTTACTTCCAAGCGACACTATTCTTGCATAGCCGCCTGCCCTTTCAACATCCCAACCACCTGCAAAAACAGCAGATGTAACAAGAACAAAAACAAAAACCGAATACATCAGTCTTTTTACCATACTACCTCCTAATTAAGTTATTTATATTAATTGTAAATAAAACAGTCGAAAATTATTCATTTTATTTATAAAATAAAAATCTTTTTTTTATATCTGACAAACTTCAACTTTTTAAGTTGAAAAATAACTCTTATTTAAGAGTTCTATAAACAAACAATTCATATACTCTTTAATAAGAATTTATAAGGATAAGCTTTATATTTATATTATTTATGCCGTTTTTCAAGATTTTTTACAATCTCGCTTAAGTCGATATCCAAATAATTCAGCATAACAAATAAATGGAAAATCAAATCGGAAGTTTCGTTTATTATTTCCTCTTTATCTTCGTTTTTTGCAGCAATAATTGTTTCTACAGCTTCTTCGCCAACTTTTTGAATTATTCTGTTCCCGCCTGATTTAAACAGCTTTGTAGTATACGAATTTTCCGGAAGACTTTTTTTCCTCTCCGAAATTAAATTAAACAATCCTGAAAGCCACTTAATATCTCTGTCTTTTTGAATTCCAAAACAAGAGTAATTACCCATATGACATGTCGGTCCGTCCGGCTGCGCATAAATTAACAGACTGTCGCTGTCGCAATCGACCTTTATATCTTTTACATGCAAATAATTATTGGACGTCTCACCCTTTGTCCATAATCTTTGTTTTGTCCTGCTGAAAAAAGTTACTTTTTTTAATTCAATTGTTTTTTCTAATGCTTCCCTGTTCATAAATCCGAGCATAAGTACTTTTTCGGTAACCGAATCTATAATTATTGCAGGAATCATTCCATTAAGTTTCGAGAAATTCAGTTTATCAATATTTATCATAATCTTACATTAACACCGTTTTGTTTAAGATATTTTTTTAATTCCATTATATTAAGTATTTGATAGTGGAACAAGCTTGCTGCCAAACAAGCTTCCACATCGGCATCTTGGAATGCCTCAAAAAAATGTTCTTTTGTCCCTGCCCCTCCTGAAGCAATAACCGGAACGCTCACCAATTTCACTAACTCGTTAAGAAATCTTAAATCGTAACCTTCCTTTGTTCCATCCCTATCCATTGAAGTAAGAAGAATTTCACCGGCACCCAGATCAACTGTTTTTCTGCACCATTCAAATGCCTCAATTCCTGTTGGTTCGGTACCTCCTTTAATAAATACTTCGTATCCGCCGTTAACAAATTTCACATCAATTGCAGCAACAATTGCCTGGCTTCCAAACTGTTTTGAAGACTGTTTTATTAAATCCGGATTTTTTACTATCGATGTGTTTAATGAAACTTTATCGGCACCTGCTTTCAACAATGATTCTATGTCGTTTAATTGAGAAATTCCGCCTCCTACCGTAAAAGGTATTCTTATAACTTCAGCTACTTCTTTTACAAGCTGCAGCAATGTTTTTCTTTTTTCCAGTGAAGCGGTTATATCAAGAAATACAAGCTCGTCAGCGCCTTCACGATAATATCTTTCGGATAATTCAACGGCAGAACCGGCATCCCGCAAATTTACAAAATTTGTTCCTTTTACCACTCTGCCGTCTTTAACATCCAAACAAGGTATAATTCTTTTACTTACCAATTTTTATCAGTTCCTCAATTTTAATTCTGTTTTCATAAATTGCTTTACCAACAATAACTGCAAAAACATTCATTTTCTTCAATTTAACTATGTCATCCGATGAACTAACGCCTCCTGATGCAAATAAATTAATCACCGGAAATTCATTCTGAAGTTTTTCATATAACAAATAACTTGGTCCTGTTAACATTCCGTCCTGCGAGATATCTGTGCATAAGAAATTTTTAATATTAAATGAGGAACAATATTTTATATGTTCCGAAATCGTAATCTCTGTTTTTTCAGTCCAGCCTCTTACTGCAATTTTTTCATCAAAAACATCAGTTGCTATAATAATCTTTTGAGCGCCCAATTTTTTAACAATTTTTTCAAATTCCGGCTTGTCTTTAACCGATATTGAACCTATAATTATACAGTCCACACCGGCATCTATCGCTTTTTCGGCATCTTCATAACTTCTTATTCCCCCGCCAAACTCAATTTTTAAGGAGGTTTTGGATTTTATTTCCCTGATATTCTCAATGATGCTAATATTTCCTGTTTTTGAACCGAGCAAATCAACAAGATGCAGCCATTCAAATCCTGCATCCTGATAAATTAAAGCTTGTTCAATAATGGAATTGGAATACACTGTAACTTTTTGGTAATCGCCTTTAAGAAGACGCACAACCTGATTATTAAGTATATCTATAGCGGGAATAATTCTCATTTTCACTTCTTAATTTATGCTAGTTCAATAAAATTATTAAGTACTTTCAAACCGGCTTCACCAGATTTTTCGGGATGAAATTGAACACCGTAATAATTATCTTTTTTAACAGCAGCGGAAAATTCCAGTCCATGCGAAGATGATGCAATTGCATAATCGTTTAAAGGGACGTAAAACGAATTAGCGTAATAAAAATATATTTCGTCTTTTATCCCGTTAAAAAGTACATTTTCTTTTAATAGTTTCACTCGGTTCCATCCCATATGCGGTACTTTTACAGCGGAAGGATCGAACATATCAGTGCTTCCCGGTAAAATTCCCAAACCGGCAGAATTTCCCTCTTTCGATCTTTCGCACATTACCTGCATACCTACGCATATACCTAAAAGAGGTTTTTTCATTATTCTTAAAAGGTTTACCAGATTAAGCAAATGCAGTTTTTTAATTGTAAATCCGGCTTCGCCTACTCCGGGAAAAATAATCTTTTCGGAATCGCAGATATCCTTTTCGGAATTTGTAATTTTGTAATCGGCATTAATTGATTTTAATGCATTTGCAACCGATGCTGTATTTCCTGCTCCGTAATCTATAAGTGCAATCATAACATTCCTTTAGTTGACGGCAGAGCGCCGTTTGTTCTTTCATCTATTCTGCAGGCTTCGTTAAGAGCTTTTGCAAATACTTTAAACATTGCTTCAATTTTATGATGATCGTTTTTCCCTTTTGCACGGATATAAATATTTGCTTTTAATCCCGAAGCCAGTCCCCGGAAAAATTCCTCTGTCAATTCAGTTGGGAAATCGCCTACCTTTTCGCGCTCGAATCTGCATTTGAAATTAAGATAAGTTCTTCCACCTAAATCTATTGTGCATTTAGAAACCGATTCATCCATAGGAATAAAATAACCGTATCTTTTAATTCCTTTTTTTGTTCCTAATGCTTCAAGCAATGCTTCGCCTAAAGTAATTCCAACATCTTCAACTGTATGATGTTCGTCCACGTGCAGATCGCCTTTAACATTAATTTTAAGATCAATATTCCCATGCTTTGAAATCTGCTCAAGCATATGGTCGAAAAATCCGACTCCGGTTGATATTTGCGAAAGTCCGTTGCCATCTAACCGGGTTTCAATTGTAATATCCGTTTCTTTTGTCTTTCTCTTTTTCAGCGATGATCTTTCGCTTTTTATAATTTCTTCAGCAGCAGATAAAAAATCGTTAATGCTGTCCGAAATTACTATTGTATTCTCCGAATTGCTTCTTTTCTTATCGCTGATAAAATAATCGAATTTCTCTTTACCTGCTTTTTTTACCGAAATGTTTTCCAGTTTTAATATATCATTCAGTAAAAAATCCTTTGAACCTAAATCAGCATCCGAAAGGAGTAGATAACCTCTTTCCGATAGTTTTTTTAATCCGCTTATAAGTCCTTTGGATTTAGCATTTTTAATATCAAACAACGCTTTTTCTATTTTAACTTTCATTTTAATATTTCGTTTAGTTCTTTAAGAAAGATATCATTTTCTTCTTTATTTCCGATAGTAACCCGCAAACAATTTTCAAGATTTATCTGTGAACTCCGGTCTCGAATAATAACACCTTTTTCCGCCAGTTTTAATTGAATATTTTTTGCATTTGGAACCCGGAATAATAAGAAATTTGAATCAGAATCAAAAACTTTTTGTATCGCAGCATATTTTTCAAGTTCATTTTTCAATCTTTTACGCTCTTTTATAATCTCAGCAACATACAAATCTTTTTTACTATAATTATTTACTGAATTTATAACAGCTTGCCTGGTAAGTTTATTTAAATTGTAAGGGGCTTTAATTTTCATAAAATATTTAATAATGCTCTCGCTTGCGGCGCAATAACCGCAGCGAACTCCAGCAAGCCCCCAAGCTTTCGAAAATGTCCGGAGAACAACAAGGTTATTATATTTTTCTATTTCTTTTATAACACTTCCCAACTCTGTAAAATCAATGTATGCTTCATCAACAGCCAAAATTCCATCGAACTTTTCAGCCAGATTGATAATATCTTTTTTTCTTAACAAATTACCCGTAGGGTTATTAGGCGAACAAACAAAAATAATTTTTGTCTGCGCGTCTGTGTTTGCAAGTAACTTTTCGGTATCAAGCTGAAAGTCTTCAGTAAGAGTTACGTTTTTAACTTCAACATCATTTATTTCGCAAGCTACCTGATACATTCCGTAAGTAGGCTCGGCTGTAATAACATTGTCTTTTCCTGGGTTGCAAAAAATCCTTACAAGCAAATCTATAACTTCGTCGGAACCTACGCCGAAAAATAGATTTTTAGCAGGGATGCCAATATAATTTCCTACAACCTTTCGCAAATCGTTTTGCGCCGGATCCGGATATCTATTCAATTCAATGTCTTCTATCTCAATTACGCTACCGATTCCGTTTTCGTTTGCATCTAAAAGAATGCCGCTTAAATAGCTGTCGCGCGCAGAAGTATACGGTTTAAGATTCCTGATATTTTCGCGAACTAATTTGTCAATTTCCATTTTCTATCCTTATTTTTACAGCATTTGCATGAGCTTGTAAATCTTCTGTTTCGGCAAGTGTGATAACTGTTTCCGAAATACTTTTTAATCCGTTTTTTGTTAATTCCTGAAACGTAATTCCTTTCATAAAAGATTCTACATTTACACCGCTGAACGATTTGGCATAACCGTATGTCGGTAGCGAATGATTTGTTCCGCTGGCATAATCGCCTGCGCTTTCAGGAGAATACTTTCCCAAGAAAACAGAACCCGCGTTGGTAATATCTTTTATTGTTTCATTAAAATTTTCTATGCTGAGAATTAAATGTTCCGGAGCAAAACTATTGCTGAATTCAATTGCCTGTTTAATATTGTTTACAACAAGTATATATGAATTATTTAACGAACTGTCGGCAAATTCTTTTCTTTTCAGAGTTTTGGATTGTTTTTCTGCTGCATCCGAAACAGCTTGTGCAATTTCGAAATCTGTTGTAACTAAAATAGCTTGCGAATCTAATCCGTGTTCAGCCTGCGAAAGCAAATCCGCAGCAACAAATTCCGGATTTGCAGTTTTATCTGCAATTACTAAAACTTCACTCGGACCTGCAGGCATATCAATCGCACAGCCATCGGGATCAATACTGACAATTGATTTTGCAGCAGTTACATATTGACTTCCTGGACCGAATATTTTATCAACTTTGGGAATACTACTCGCACCGTAAGCCATTAGCCCGATAGCCTGTGCTCCACCGACCAGATAAAATTCTTCAATTCCGCATTTTTCCGCTGCATAAAGCAATGCAGGATTAACAATTCCGTTTTTTGCAGGCGAACATACAACTATTCTTTTGCATCCCGCAATTCTTGCAGGAATACCCAGCATTAACATAGTTGAGGGCAATACTGCAGTGCCTCCCGGAATGTAAAGTCCAATATTTTCTATCGGTCTGTACTGCCTGAAACATTTTACTCCGGGTAAAATTTCAACGCTGTAACCTTCGGATTTCTGATATTTATGAAACTCTAAAATATTCTCATAGGCACTGTCAATTGCTTTTTTAACTTTCTCGTCCAAATACTTTGCGCCTTTGCATATTTCTTCTCTGCTAAGTTTGATATTATCGGTAGCAAGTCCGTCAAACTTTCTGGCATATTTCAGTACTGAATCAATTCCATTAAGCTTTATATCTTCTAAAACAGGCTTTACAATATCAAGTACTTTTTGATTGTTAATTGCCGGTCTTTTAAAAAGATATTTAATTTCATCGTCATTTAATTTATTTACATCTATAATTTTCATATTAAACTATCATATTATCAATTTGTAAAAGCAAAATCCCCGAAGCTCCTGCATACTTAAGTTTGTTATTTATCTGCCAGAATGTTTCTGAAGGAATTACTGCATGAACGGCAACAAGATTTTCATCTGCAAGCGGTAAAACTGTTGGACTTTTAATTGAAGGCAATATTTCAATAACTTTTTCAAGCTGGTTCTTTGGTACGTTCATCATAAGATATTTCGATTTTTTTGCAGTAAGAACCGAATCTATTCGGATTAAAAGATTATCCAAAAGTTCTTTTTTGTGGGCATCCATTTCTACTGCCGATGATTGAATAAGAACAGCCTCCGATTCGAAAACAGGAAATGATTTTTTTAGTTTATTCATTTTCAATGTGTTTCCGGTAGAGACAATATCGCATATCATATCGGCAACACCCAAAGAAGGAGCAATTTCAACTGAGCCGCTTATTTCAATAATTTTTGCATTTAAAGAATTTTCTTTTAGAAATGATTTTAGGATATTAGGATATGATGTTGCAATTGTTTTCGCGTTAATTTCATTCAGGTTACTTAGTTCTTTGTTTTCAGGTACAGCAATCAGAAGTCTGCACTTACTGAAACCAAGCCTTTTTACAATTGATACCGCTGCCTGTTTTTCAACCATCACATTCTCGCCCACAATTCCGATATCCGCAACTCCGTCCTTAACGTATTCAGGTATATCATCATCGCGAAGAAACAGAATATCAATATCATAATTACGCGAAGGAACAAGAAGTCTTTCACCGTAATTATCAACTTCAAGCCCGCAAGCTTTCAGCATTTCCATCGTTTTTTCTGAAAGTCTGCCTTTTTTTTGCACTGCTAATTTCAAGTTTCCGTTTGCCATAATTTTCCTTTAAAATTAAAAACCCCGGTTAAGGCCGGGGTTCATTTATTATTTATTTACAAAAAATTAAATTTTGTCCTAGCCTCTTAGCAAAGATTTGAATGGTGATGAAGATGAATAACTTTTTTTAACATACTTATCTTAAATAATTTATGCAGATAATATAGACAGAATTAACATAATTTCAAAAACATTATTTTATTCTGCTTGTTTTTTTTGAATATTCATTTTCGGCTTTTTTAAAAGCTTCGTATATCAAATCAATTAATGGCGCAGCTCTTTTAGGAATTGAGATGTTTTTTAGCAAAGAATCCGCAGAAATATTTTTCTTTACAGCCAATTTAATTAAATCTTCATTTTTTATAACCCAGAATGGCGGGAAATCAATTTTACGTGCAATAATATCACGTGCATTATACAAATATTTAAGAACATTTTTTTGCTGATAATTCAAATTACCACTGCCTTTAATCTGCAAATACGGGTTCTTTTTTTCCCTTATGTCGCATTTTTCGAGCTGTATATTTTTACTTCTCAGAATATCTTTTTGTTCGTCAGTCAGATTTTTATTAAGATAATTCTCAAGTTCAAACAGATATTTAACATCATTTTCTGCATATTTAAGCTGGTCGTCGCTTAAAGGTCTTTTGTTCCAATCGGATTTTTGCTTTTTCAGCTTATGAGAATTATCTACATTTAAAACTTCCGAAACAATATTTTCAAGACCAAGCTTGGCATATCCCAATAATTTGAATCCTGCTTGAACGTCATAAATATTTCTCAATTTTATTCCTGAAGAATGCTTAAGCAATTTTACATCGAATTCGGCACAAAACATTACTTTGCAGATTTTTTCATCTTCAAATATCGATTTCAAAGAGCTGATATCTTTAATTGTTACCGGATCAACTAAATATATTTTGTCTTCAACTCTTAATTGAACAAGACAAATATGAATTCCATACCTGTGAAGATTTGATTCGCCTTCAAGATCCAGACCTATTTTTGTAATCCCGCAGTTTTTTATAATTCCGTCAAGATTTTCAAGTTCTTCGTTAGTGTTTATCAAATTATTTTGCAAAAAAACCAACCATAATTCAAATAAGGTGTAAATATACCTAAATATATTTTAAATCACTTTCTTCAACAATTATTTTATTGTTTTTTTTAATATTTACAAACATTTTTACATGTAGGATTTATGGATATTTCATTTACTATTTTCATTTCCTTTCGAAAATAATTTGATTTATAAAAATATAAAGGTAAAAAATGAGCATTAAATTTATGACTGCCGGTGAAGCAGCATCGTTTATTAAAGACGGGGATGTTATCGGTTTTAGCGGGTTTACTCCAGCCGGAGCCTGTAAAGCAATACCAAAAGCCATTGCTGATAAAGCTGTGGCAGAACACAACGCAGGGAAACCTTTTAAAGTAGGCGTAATAACCGGAGCATCTACCGGAGATTCTCTCGATGGTTCTTTAGCACGAGCCGAAGCAATTTCTTTCAGAACACCTTATCAATCGAACAACGATTTAAGAAAACTAATCAATGCTGGCAAAGCTAATTTCTTTGATTCGCACCTTTCTGTAGTTGCACAAAACATTAGATACGGTTTTCTCGGAAAAATCGACTGGGCAGTTATGGAAGCCTGCGATGTTAATGAAAACGGTGAAATCGTTCTTACTTCTGCTGTAGGAATTTCTCCTTCTATTTGCAGAACTGCCGATAAAATTTTAATCGAGTTAAACAGAAGACATCCGAAGGAACTTCGCGGGATGCATGATATATATGAACCAGCTGATCCGCCTTATCGCAAGGAAATACCAATCTATCGCCCATCCGACAGAATCGGGTGTGCTGTTATTCAGGTTGACCCTAAAAAAATTGTTGGTGTTGTGGAAACTGATTTACCCGATGAAGTCGGAGGATTTAAAGAACTTGACCCTGTAACAGAAAAAATCGGGGAAAATGTATCAAATTTTCTTGCAAGCGAGTTAAAAGCAGGAAGAATTCCTAAGTCTTTTCTTCCTATTCAATCAGGAGTGGGCAATATTGCTAATGCAGTTCTTTATTCACTTGGAGAAAACAAAGAAATCCCGGCATTTGAAATGTACACTGAGGTAATTCAGGATGCGGTTATTAACTTAATGCAAAAAGGCAGAATTACTTTTTCAAGCGGTTGTTCACTTACAGTATCTCCTTCACTTTTACAAGAAATCTATCAGGAATTAAATTTCTTTCATTCGAGAATAATTTTAAGACCCCAGGAAATTTCAAACAGTCCTGAAGTTGCACGCAGAATCGGCATAATTTCGATTAATACCGCAATAGAAGCTGACCTTTTCGGTAACATAAACAGCACTCAGGTTTTAGGTACAAAAATGATGAACGGAATCGGCGGTTCGGGAGATTTTACACGTAATGCATATATTTCTATATTTACAACTCCTTCGGTAGCAAAAGACGGTAAAATAAGCTCTATTGTTCCTATGGTATCACACGTCGATCACAGCGAACATTCTGTTCAAATATTAATTACCGAACAAGGGGTTGCCGATTTGAGATCGAAATCGCCCAAAGAAAAGATGGAATTGATTATAAACAATTGCGTACACCCTGAATATAAAGATATGCTGCGGGAATATGTAAAAATAGGCGGTGAAACTCATACACCTCAAACTTTAAGTGCTTGTTTCGGAATGCATACAACATTCGAAAAAACCGGAGATATGCGCAATACAAATTGGAAGAATTATATGGTATAACGGAAAATAACTCCGGTTTACCGGAGTTATTTTTATATCTTTTTACATTTCCTTTTCCGCATACAGCATTTTATCTTCCAAAAACAAAGCGCTCAGTTTATGTTCTCTGCATATAAATACAAGTCCCGTTTCATTATGAGGTTCACCTATGCGGGAATGAACCGATTTTAATCCTCCGAGATATTTCCTTGCATCGCAAAGATAAACCATATCGCCAACTTCGGCAGACATTTTTTTCATATCCTCTTTGGATAAATTTATAAAATCTTCATCATCACTGCGTAATCTCCATTTAACATATACCCTCTCTCCCTCTTTTTCGTTAACTTTGCTTCCTTTAAACATTTCTTTTGCTTTTTTAACAGACCAAACTGTTAAGCCTTCAAGATGAGTTTCGGGATCGTATTTAAGATAATATACAGCAGAAATTGATGTAAAGATTATCATAAGAATTGTTACTGAAAGAAGCACACCCAAAGTGCTTGCATCAAACCATATTAAAAACAAAAAGAATACAATAAAGATTATCAGCGCTGACATCAAATTCTTATGTTTCTTATATTTCTTTATTCTTTCACTTAGCCCTACAAATACCGGTTGTAAATATGTTACTAATACACCAACACCGACACAAACAACCGTGTTGTACAAAGCGCTTATGTAAGTATAAGGATGCACGGGATCCATCGGAGTACCGTGAGCAAAGGGAGTTATCAATATATCGGGATAACGGGCTCCTATAATCATAAGAGAAGAACCGCCAAGAAAAGTAGTAAGAACTCCTGCAGTCGTAAATCTTTTCCAAAATACACCTAAAAAGATTGCTGTTACAAGAGGCGGAGTAAGAGTAGAATGAAAATATCCGTGTGCTTCGTAAACAGTGGGATAATTATTAAAAGGTATTGTTGCAATAATTCCTATTACTGTAAAAAATATTGATGCCCATCTTGCCGCACTAAGTTCTTTTTTTGCCTCCTTTTCTTCTGAAGCAAGCCGGCGCTTAATTAACTTTTTAATTGGTCTGTGAACATCATTAATATAAACTGCAGCAATTGCGTTTATTAAGGAATCGACAGTGCTTAACAATGTTGCCGTAAGAGCTGCAAGAACAAATCCGAATACCCCTTCACTGGCAATAATATGAGTAACAGCTATAAATACTTCATCAGAATTTACATTCGGATTAAGAGGCGAGTTATTCATTTCCAAAAGGGCTTTCCCAATCCAGCCTGCGCTTCCTACAACTAATGCAGATATTGGGAGCATAAAAAGGACGTTAAATATAGCTGCTTTTCTTCCTTCATCAACGCTTTTTGCTGACATAAACCTCATCAGCAAACCCATATTCATAAACAGGAATCCAACTGAACCGGCAACACCATCCTGCCAAAATATCCCTACAAAATTAAAATCGGGCGGCTTATTAAAATCAGCCAACGGAAGTCTCCATTCTACAGGTAAAAGATGCCAGAAAGTATCAAATCCCCCGACGTAGCTAACCCCTGTAATAAATATTAAAACACCTGTTACCAGTAATATTCCGCCTTGCAGCAAATCAGTAAAAATAACTGCCGTCTGTCCGCCAAAGGTTGTGTATATTCCTGTAATAATGGCAATTACAACTATTACTCCCATTAAAGTTACAGGAATATGCATCCCTATAATATCGAAAGCTTGCGGCAGAAGCGGAGTGAAAACTTTTCCCAAGGTTAAAAGTCCTATACCGAGATACCCAATCATATAAAGCAATTGGAAAATTGTAGCAATAAACCTGACAGTGGGACTGAATCTTCTTTCAAAATATTCGGGGATTGAACGTATTTTTGTGTAAACAACTATTGGCAGCCATCCAAAAAGAAAAAAAGGCATAAAAAACCAGTCATTCATGTAAGTCATTGTTGAAGAGAGACCATATTCGAAGCCTTTTGCAGAATATTTTACAAAACTGTGGCTGCCTACTCCCGTAGCAACAATTGAAACTGTTATAAGCCACCAGGCAAATCTTCTTCCGCCAAAGAAAAAGTCGTTTGTGCTTCTGTTATATTTTGCAAAGTAACTGCCAAAAAGCATTATGCTGAAAAAATACGCAAGCATAACTATCCAATCGGTCGCTGTTCCAAGTCCGTGTAATGATTCCATATATTTACCAGTAAAGAGCTGCTATTATTAAAATTGCGTGGATTATCATAAAGTATGCAAAACCAAAAACTAAAATTTTTAACCATCTACGGTGGGCTTTTCTTTTCAGATTTATACTTTTTGATTTATAAATAATATATAGCCCCAGACTGAAAAATAACCCGCCAAAACCATATAGATAAATAAAGGGCAACCAGGTATGACTGAAAGGAGGCATAAAATTTCCTGAAATATTTTTAATAATCAGTAAGTAAGATAAGTGAAAATAGATTTTTTTGAAATTAAATTCTACAATTATTCTTCAGGAAACATAAAACTTAATTTTGCAGAAACTAAATCCGGATAAATGTTAAATAATTTATCCATTCTTGTTACTTGCGATACATATTGCTGAATGTGATTCGGCATTACTGCTTTTACATCGCCTCCGTTTGCCCTTGCTGTACGCACAAGATGAACTATTGCTCCGAGAAACGACGAATCCATAAATTCAACCTTTGTCATAACGATTATTATTTTTTTTTCTCCGCCGAAAACAACGTTTGAAGAAAACTCTTTAAATTTTAACGATACTTTAAGGCTTGCTCTTAAAATTTTTACCGTGATAATTGAAATATCGTCTTTGTTTTCAAAATCGAAATATGATTCGTATTGATTGCTTAATATGGATTTTGTTATCATTTTTTAGATTTTTTTTTAGAAAAATTATATTGTAACAATAACATAATTCCTCAAAATATTCAAATTATTAATTTATTTTACTATCAACCTGCAATAAATAATTCTTTTAAAGGAAGCGATATTGTTGTTTTTGTTCCAGCTGATATTTCGCTTTCTGCCCAAATTCTTCCTCCATTTTTTAGAACAAATTCTTTACAAAGGATTAATCCTAAACCTGTACCGGTCTCATCATTTGTACCTTTTCGTGAAACATTTTTATCAATTTTAAACAATCCCGAAGAGATTGCTTCATCCATTCCTACTCCGTTATCTTTTATAATTATTTCGGAACAGGTTTTTGTTTTTTTACTTTCAATCTCAATTTTTCCGCCGGGATTTGTAAATTTTATTGAATTGCTTACAATATTGCGTATAACTGTGTTAATCATATAATAATCGCAATATACTGTAAAATCCTGAGGAATATTTATTTCGATAGAAATATTTTTATTATTTGCTGCGGCTTTGTAAGCTCCCACAGCTTCTGTTACAAGAGGCAGCAAATTATATGTTTCTTTATTCACTTCAATAATTCCCTGCTGCGAGCGAGCCCATTCAAGAAGGGTGTTTAACAGATTTAACGTGTTTCCTGCAGCTTCGTCAATAGTATTAATTAATTTATATATTTCCTCTCTTTCAAAATCATCAAAATCTTCTTTCAGCATCGAAGAATATCCGTAAATTGCAGTAAAAGGATTTTTAAGATCGTGGGCAATTATTGATAAAAACTTATCTTTTGTGGCATTTGCTTCACGAAGTTCTTTTGTACGAATACGGACTTTGTCTTCAAGATCAGCATTCATTTCTTCTAGCTGCTTGTTGTATTCAAATATTTTCTTCGATTGAAAATAACTCTTTACTGCTTCTTTCACTGTAAGGATTAAATCATCCTGATTCCAGGGCTTTTCAATAAATCTGTATAAATCCGCATTATTTACAGCATTTGTAACCCCTTCAATTCTGGCTTGTCCGGTTAAAAGTATTTTTCTGGTTTCCGGAATTATTTCGTGAGCTTTAATCAGAAATTTATCTCCTTTCATTGAGGGCATAAGATAATCGGATATAATAACCGGGATATCTGAACTTTCATTTCTTAGCTCTTCAATTATTTCAAGCGCTTCTTCACCAGATTCGGCAGTTTCAATATAAAACTCGTTGTTAAGATTAATTTGAAGCTGCTCTTTAATTGCTATTAAGATGAGTTGTTCGTCATCTACACAAATTATTGTGGGTTTTAGCATAATTATCTCAAAATTATTTAATAGGCAACTTTACAAAAAAAGTTGTACCTTTATTTATTTTGCTCGAAAATTCAATCTTGCCACTATGAGCATCAATAATTTTTTTTACAATATCCAAACCGATTCCGCTTCCTTCTCCGCGCTGTTTTGTAGTAAAAAACGGGGCGAATATCTTATTTTGGATTTCTACCGGAATACCTGTCCCTGAATCTTTAATTGATACAACTACATTTCCGTTTTCAGGATAAATACCGATTGTTATAATACCTTTATATTTAATTGCTTGCATTGCATTTTGCAGAATATTAATCCAGACCTGAGTCAGTTCATCGGGATGAGCAAAAATTTTAGGCACATTTTGATATTCTTTAATAAGTTCAACACCATGCTTAAATTGATTATTATATAAAGCAAGAACTGTTTCAATATTTTCGGCTAAATCAACAGGTACCATATCATTTGTGTTACTTTTATACGAATATTTTTTTAATGCGTTAATTACAAAAGAAGCTTTGTCGGCAGCATTATTTATAGTTTGATTATTTTTCTTAATTGAAAGCAGATTTTTCGCAGTTTCTAAAATAAAAACGCAATTTGAATTTTCGAACAAAGGTTTTATATAATCTATATCCCATATATTAAGATATATAAGATATTCTGCTATTTTATCGGAATCCTTTATATTTAATTCATTCAGTTTTGAAAGAAGTTCGCGTTTTATTTTTCTTTCTTCCCGGGTTGAGATAATATTTTCGGAAGAAGCAAAATGAGCAAGTATAACAAGCAATATTTCAAAATCGCCTGCAGTAAGATTATAATGGAAAGTGCCGAGGTCGTAAAAAGATTTAGAAATAGAATCCGCCAAATTATTCTGTGCTGCTTTAATTGCTGCCAGCGGCGTATTAAGTTCATGCCCGATACCTGTAATTAACTGTCCTAAAACCGCAAGTTTTTCGGATTCTAATAATTGCTTTTGAGTTGCTTTCAATTCCTCAATTGATTTAATCAACTTTTCGTTTGTTATTTTCAGCTCAATTTCAGCTTGTTTTTTAGGGGATATATCTTGGATCATTCCTAAAAGCACTTCACTATTGTTTTCGTCGTTCATTATGGCAACATTAACATCAACCCAGATAATTTCCCCGTTTTTCTTAATATACCTTTTTTCAATATTATAAAATTTTTTTTCTCCAGCAAAAAGCTGATTAATGTTTTCAACGCTTTTTTCAATATCGTCCGGATGTGTAATATCAATAATTTTCAATAATTTCAACTCATTTTCGGTATATCCTAGCAAATCGCAGAAAGCTTTGTTAACTACTTTAGGATAACCGTTTTTTTCATATTGCATTATTCCGATAGGCGAATTTTCAAAGATTGTCCGAAATCTTTTTTCGCTGACGAAGAGAGCTTCAAGTAATTTTTTCTTTTCTGAAATATCCTGCTTAACTGCAACATAATTAATAATTTCATTTTTCTTGTCAAATACAGGAGTAATTGTCATTTGTTCATAGAAAAAAGTACCATCCTTTTTTTTATTGAGGATTTCTCCTTCCCATATTTCCCCTTTTGAAATAGTTTGCCAAAGCTTTTTGTAAAAATCTACATCGTGGATACCCGATTTTAATATCCTCGGATTCTGACCGATTATTTCATCTAATTTGTATCCGGTAAGCTTTTCGAAAGCTTTGTTAGCCCATATTATTTTTCCTGACAAGTCCGTAATTACTATTACATTCGCTGAAGCATTAAGGGCAGTGTTAAGTAAATCGGCATCAATAATGCTTTTTAACCCCTTATTTTGTTCGTGCTGTTTTTCCATTTGTCAATATTTAGTTTTCAATTAGTTAATAATCGAAAGAAATAACACATTATTAAATGGCTGTTGTTGCAAGTTACTTGCAATTGCGTACTTATTTTTTTTATATTACCCATAAAAAAAAAGTGCTTTATGAAAATTATTCTGTCAATCCTTGTTTTACTTGTTGCAGTCTCCTGCTCTAATAAAAATGAAAAAGAGCTTGTGTTTGTTACAATTCCGCCTCAGAAATTTTTTGTTGAAAAAATCGCAGGCGATAATTTAGATGTGAATGTTATGGTTCAAAACGGTTCGGCAGAGGAATTTTTTGAACCTTTGCCCGGACAGTTGATTGCTTTATCGAAAAGCAGATTATATTTTACAACCGGATTTCCTATAGAAAAACATTTGATTGATAAGTTTAAATCGTTAAACGGTAAAACTGAGTTTGTTAACACAACAAATGGAATAAAACTTATTAATATGCCCGATGCAGAGGATTTATTTCTTCAACAAAAAAAAAGCAGCATTCATCATTCTCACAAAGGCATGCCCGATCCGCATATCTGGCTTAATCCTTTGCTTGTTAAAATTCAAGCCCGTAATATTTTATCTTCACTGATAAAATTACAACCCGAGGACTCAGCTTTTTTCCGCACAAATTATCAAAATTTTTGCGCTGAACTCGATTCACTTCATCTGTTTCTTGAAAAAACCCTCGCAAGTAAAAAAGGAATGAGTTTTATGGTTTTTCATCCTTCTTGGGGTTATTTTGCAATGCAGTACGGACTAAAACAAATTCCGGTGGAAATTGAAGGCAAAGAACCGGGGTTAAAAGAATTAAGCCAAATTATAAATTATGCAAAAAGGAATAAAGTAAAAACAATTTTTGCGCAAGCTCAATTCAGCACCAAAAGCGTTGAAGCAATTGCAAAAGAAACAAATGCAAAGATTATACTTATAGACCCTCTTGCGGAGGATTATATCAATAATCTTAAGCAGACTGCAATTCTTATTTCGGAAAACTAGATAAAGGTTGTATGAACACGCAAATAGAAATATCAAATCTGAGTTTTGCATACGAAAAACAGCCGGTGCTGGAAAATATCAATCTTGATATTCTTCCTAAGGATTTTGTTGGTATTGTAGGACCTAATGGAGGTGGAAAAACAACATTGCTGAAATTAATGCTGGGATTAATTTCACCTCAAAACGGTAAAATTAGTATTCTTGGAAAAGATCCTCTCGAAGCACGCAATAAAATAGGCTATGTTCCGCAATACAGCGAAATTGATAAAACTTTTCCTATCTCCGTTTTTGAGGTAGTGGCAAGCGGATTATGCAATAATAATTCATTATTCCCATGGTTTAAAAAAGAAAATATAAAAAGAACAAATGCTATTTTAGATAAAATGCAAATTCTTCCTTTATCTCAAATGCCTTTCGGAGAATTATCGGGCGGACAGAAACAACGCTGCCTTATAGCGCGCGCGCTTGTTTCAGATCCATTAATTCTATTTTTGGATGAGCCTACTGCAAGTGTGGACTCGAAAGTTGAATCTGATTTTTATTCTTTATTAAAAGATCTTAATAAAGATATGACAATTGTTTTGGTATCGCACGATATTGCATTTATTTCAACATTTGTAAACAAAATTGCCTGCGTAAATAAAAATCTGGTTTGCCACCACAGCCACGAAATAACAGGCGAAACATTGCTAAGCGATCTTTACAAAACAAACATTTCATCTATTCATCATAATTGCGGCTTATAAAATGTACGAATTATTAAATATTTTAACTGAATTCACCTTTCTGAAATTTGCATTTTTAGCCGGATTGCTTTCGGGTGTTGCTACAGGAATTACCGGAAGTTTTGTTGTTGTTAAAAGAATTTCGTACATAGGGGGCGGTATTTCGCACGCTGTAATGGGCGGACTAGGCATAGCATATTTTGCGGGAATAAATCCGATGTACGGAGCCTTGGCATTTGCTTTATTTTCTGCAGTAATAATAAGCATTGTTAAAATGAACCTTCGGCAAAACGAAGATACTGTTATCAGCGCACTATGGTCAATAGGGATGGCAACAGGATTAATTTTCGCATTTATAACTCCCGGTTACAATGTAAATCTTCTTTCATTTCTTTTCGGCAATATACTTATGGTTACAACCGAAAATCTTGTGCTGCTTTTAATTCTGGATATAATAATTTTAGTTGTTGTTTTACTGTTTTACAGGCAGCTTGTGTTTATCTGTTTTGACGAAGAATATGCACGAATCCGCGGATTAAAAGTAGATTTACTTTATTTTATACTAATTTCCCTTATCGCTCTAACGGTAGTTGTACTTGTTCAAACAGTAGGAGTTATTCTTGTAATTGCTCTTTTAACTCTTCCCTCGGCCATAGCAGCAATCTTTACAAAAAGGATTAAGAAGATGATTCTTTCATCGATTTTACTTAATTATCTTTTTATCTTTACAGGAATTTTAACAGCTTTTTTAACTGATCTGCCAGCCGGTGCAACAATTATTTTAATAACCGGAGCAGGCTACCTTTTAGCTTTTATTATTAAACACTTTCTTTTAAAAATATAACTAAATCTGAACAATAAATATGGATATAGAAAACATACTTACTTCTTTTTCATTAAAAAAAACAAAAGTGCGGAAAGATGTTCTGTCTCTTTTTTTTCATTTCAATTATGCTCTTTCGCAATCGGATATAATTAAAGAGCTAAAATTTGCTTACGATGAAACCACAATTTACCGTACAATCAATATTTTTGAATCGAAAAATATAATTCATAAAATTCCGGATAACCTAAAGAAATCCAGTTATGCAGTTAATAAAGAATTAAAAACCGGAAAGTGTTCAGGCGATATACATATTCATTTTCATTGCGACAGCTGCGGTCATAATTTTTGCATCTCTCCCGAGGCTGAAATTAAAGTAAAACTGCCAGATAATCTTTTAGTAAGTTTTGTAAATATTATTGCCAATGGATTGTGCAGCAAGTGTAACGATAAAAATATTCAGGAGAATTGATGAGTTTTGAATGCCCGCATTTTTTTGACGGCAAATGCCGCCGCCGGAAAGGAAAAGATTGTAAACCCGGCTCCCGTTACTGCATTCTCGAAGGAAGATTTGAATTCCCCGCAGCAGGACATGAAAAAAAAGTTAATGAGTTAAAAAGTATTTTTCCTTCAAACAAAAAAACAAATAATTCTTAATCATAAACACACTATATATTACTGCTTTCAAATTGTCACAAATCCGTCAATTTTATTAGTCAATGGAATTGTGAATTAAAGGATTGTTTTCCTAATTAACAGCATTTTTTCGTTAAATTTTAACCCCGTTTTATCTAAAACAGCCAATGATTAAAACTCTAAAAAGATAATGATTGTCTAAATGACTATTTTAGGTTTTTTAATTATTTAAAACGTTTTTTCCCATATACACAAATAATTCTACAATCTCAAACATTTTTTAGCGTGAAGATATCCAACTCCTTGGATTTCCTTTTATGCTATTTACATCTGTCCTATTATCTGCTTTATCTGTATTAAGTTTAAATATATTAACTAAATTTTGCAGATTACTTGTAAGATTACTTAAATCTTCTGAAGCTCTGGCAATTTGCTGAATACTGGTTGAGGATTCCTGTGTAACTCTTGAAATATTATGTATACTTTTACTTATTTGTTCTGCCGTAGCCGATTGTTCTTCACTTGAAGCGGCTACTTGATTTATAACATCAATAGTTTCATTTGTATTTTCTATAATTTCATCCAATGCTGAAATTGCTTTATTTGCCAGCGACTTACCTTTTTCAACTTCTTCAGTGCCAGAATCAATTGATTTTACAGCATTTCCGGTATCCGACTGAATAGTATTTATCATAGCAGCAATTTCCTTTGTTGCTTTTGAAGTACGCTCTGCAAGTTTTCTTACTTCATCAGCAACTACCGCAAATCCGCGTCCTTGTTCCCCTGCTCTTGCTGCTTCAATTGCGGCATTTAACGCAAGTAAGTTAGTCTGATCTGCAATTTCATCAATAACTTGAATTATTTCACCTATCTGATCGCTGCTGGTACCAAGTTTTTTTACTATTAAAGCCGCATCGCCAACAACCTGAGCAATACGATTCATTCCGTCTACAGTTTGTTTAACCACCTGACCGCCATGTAATGCCGACTGACCAGATTTTTTCGAAAAATCAGCTGCTGATGTTGTGTTTTGAGTATTTGTTATGATAGTTGCAGTCATTTCTTCAACTGCACTTGCTACTTCGTTTGTTTGTGAAGACTGTTCGTGTGATCCGGAAGCTATTTCTTCTGCACTCGAAGATATTTCGTGAACTGCAATAGCAGTTGATTGAACAGCTTCGGTAACATTAATTATCATTTGTCTTATATTTTCTACCACTCTATTGAATCCGAAAAATAATTTTCCTATAATGTCTTTTTCGTTTTTTATTTCAAGGTTAACAGTAAGATCTCCTTCTGCAAGTTTGTTCATTTCATTAAGGATATAATCGATATTATGCGATAAATATAACTTCTGCTTTTCACTCTCTCTTACAGCTTCTTCAACTTTTAGAGCAATATTATTCTTTTCATTTACAAGCTTTTCATTTGCCTCATTAATACTTTGAATCATCTTCTTGAATGAATTTGCAAGATTACCCAATTCGTCCTCGCTCTTTACATCCAAATCAACATTAAGTTCACCATTTGTAATTTGTTGAGCCGCTGCATTAAGTTTATTTATCTGGCGAGTAATAACTTTTGTTAACCAAAGAATAACAATAACACCAAAAGCAAATATTAAAATACTTATTACAAGCGAGAAATAAGAATTATCTAGAATTGCATTATTTACTTCATTTAGAGAATAAACAAGAACAATCTTGCCTAATTTCTCTTCATTATATTTAATTGTGGTATATGAAGTTATTGCTTCATCTGTTCTAATAGTTTTATCGATATCTTGAAGTGTTGAAGGGTCAACACTTATATTTTGAGGATTATACGATACAATTTCAGCATTGCTTTCGTCCTGGATTAAAATGTAAATAACGTTTTTATCCTTTTGTGCCCACGAAAATGTGTTCTGAACTAAAGTAAAATTACTTTCTCCCAAACCCATTCCAACAGAGAAAGATAACATTTCACTAAGAGTATTTACTTGTTTTTGTATTGTATCCAAACTCATCGATCTTTGCTTTGCCGGGAAATAGAGGGAAACAAAAGTTATTACCAGAACTAAGGTAATTACAACCCCGCTTATCATTTTTAATCGAATTGATTTTTTTATTCTCTCATATAATTTCATATACCATCTCCAAAAATTTTAAGTAAAGTCGGACTAAAATAAATAGTCCCGACTTTACTAAATCTTTGTTATTTTATTTCTAGAAGTACCTTAACTTTATCATTAACTTTATCTAATGAAATAAATCCAATAGCTCCTGGAGTTGAAGCCACTTTTTCAAGTATTTCTTCTTCCGAACCGAATCCTGCTGGTGATTGTCCTTCACCTGTCAATTGAATTTTCATCCATATTTTTTTCATTTCCATTGACGATTTACCTATTACATTGAAAAACTTCTTAGATGTCTCATTTTCTGATTTTAGAGTTATTGGAATTATTGCTGCTCCATTGCTCCATTTATTTGCTTTTAATAAGTAGATTTGACTAAGTTTATCGGTGCTTATTGAACCTTCGGGAACAGATTTATTTGCAATTATTGCTACCTGTGCATAAGCATTAGAAAACCCGATAAACAAAAAGACTAAAATATAATATTTATACAATTTCATTTTTTTCTCCAATAATATTTTTTATGATTTTTTTAGAAACTTACGCTTGCGCCTAACATATAATCATTTCTAGTTCCATCAATAGGTATAGTACCTAATGTAGTAATAAGAAAACTGCTATGTTCATATTGCGCTTTTAATAATACTTCATCAATCACTTTATAACTTAAACCAAAGTTATATATTTTTACTCCGTTCTTGATGAAAAAATTGTCTTTACCTTCTAGGTAATCATAACCAGCATATGCTCCTAATTGATCTGTAATATTATATAAAAGATTGACATGATAAAATGTTTTATCAAAACTGCTCGGGTTCATCGGATTAGTAGCAAGCGTAGCTTTATTCACATCTGATAGTTTATAGTATACTTGTATTATTTCAGCTTCCAGGTCAAATCCTGCAACTGAATAATTAAGATAACCGCCGACTCTTGTACGCGGAATAAAACCGATATTATATTTCACAATTCCCATTGCATTACTAGCACTGTCTAAACCTTTTCTATCATATGTAAACGATCCGCCAATCTGCAAATCTTTGTATTCTGCTCCAATTCTTCCACCAACCATTTTATATGGTGTCGGGTCCTGTCCAGTGCCAAGAAAAGACTTGTTATTATTTAACATTTCAGTTTCTGAATTACCATAATATACAGCATAATTTAAACTTAAGTCTCCAACAGGGAATTCGCCGTAAACTTGTAAATTTGCTGATATTGGGACGAATTCACCAGTTCCAAACAGATTAAAAAAGTAAGTCTCATATGCAATAGGTCTGTAGATATAAGGCAATAATACGGTTCTGTTTTTTATTTCGTTAAAATTGTTGAATCTGGGGATAAGCTTACCGGCTTTTATGTTAAGTAACGAAGAAAGTGAATACTTTAACCAAGCTTCCTCTATTTAAAATCCTCCAATATTATCCTGAAGTGAGAAAGAATTGGTAAACTCAAAATTTACAAATGAACTTAATTCAGGAGTGAAATTTTTCTGGAAAAATATATTCATCTGCTGTGTTATAAACGAATTTACCTCATCATTTTTTACATCACCATAGTAAACATCAAAATTAGTATAATTCATTTGATAATACCCAAAGATATTCAAATCATTGTTCTGGGCAAGTGTGATTTTTGTCAAAAACAATAACAAAAAAAACGCAAAAAATGTTTGTTTACTATTCATATTATTTTCCCTTTAAGTTATTTATATAATGTTAAATATTAAATTATGATATAAAATTTAAGTACCTGGTTTAATTCGTTTAAAGAAATAGTAATTTAATACAGAACATATATCTTTAACTACTAAAGTTATTTGTTCCAATAATTTCATTAGATACTTATTTTTTTCCTCTTGGGAAGTATATTCGGAAATACGGAACAATACTTTAACAAAATCGGACTTTACAAATCACATTTTTGTGATAATATTCATATTAACCTGAGTTCGATATAAGAATCAAGCAAAAACAAGTTGATTCGCATAACCGGACAAATCAATTTTGGGTTTACGATCTTTGAGAGAATAAGCCAGCAAACCGGAAAGCAAATTAACAAAG
>Ga0123335_1001175_pt1 | contig 43640 bp, 29 predicted proteins | sample BiotimSIPDNA_2_FD_89707 | JGI IMG/M metagenome (GOLD analysis project Ga0123335, IMG submission 89707) | Anaerobic biogas reactor microbial communites from Washington, USA - Biogas_R2 time_0 SIP DNA | ecosystem: Engineered > Bioreactor > Anaerobic > Unclassified | place: Washington, USA...
ACCGCGAAAAACCGGAATGACGCGTTGTTTTTGGATTCTTGAACTGAACCGGAACATACCGCTCCTCTCGGCAACAAACGAAACTCATAATTAATTGTCAGCAAAATGGCCTTAAGCGCCTAATATAATGCATCTTTTGTTGTATATTGTATCATATTTTATTATATTAGTGTTTTTTGATTATTACTCAAATAATCGATTTTTTATAAAATAATTTTTGTGGTTGGGGGCTCCGCATTCCTTGGTGGAAACAAGCCCGGGTAAATATCGTTAGAGGACTCCGCGTTCTCTGGTGGACACAGGCCCGAATAAATGTCGTGAATCTCCACAATAAAATCTAAAGCAGATAGACCAGCCAATACGAATGGAGCGCTACCAAACAATGTTCGTAATAGTCCTGTCGAACCATATCCAAATAACTCATCAAGTCCTAGAGTAAATGCCGCGCTGATTGTAGCCCGTCCCAAAGTAAAGCGCCCTAGTGATGAGACTTGTCCTAAACCATTTGCATGGGCCATACATCCCCCTAGACCTAAAGTCGCAGCAGTAGCTAGAGCCATAAAAGAAATATTTCCGCTCAAGCGACTCATATGATAAATGGTATCCACACTTCCATCTTCATTTTCATACATGAACTGCAATGGGTTCCAAAATGGTACAGGATTTAAACCGTCAATTCCTGCTGCCAGACCTCTGTCCATTTCCATCCATCCACTAGCAGCAACCGTTCCCCCATAGAAACCGAAAAGTCCACCAACACCATACTGAATCCAACCTCCATCCCAACTCCAAAGCCCTAAAAAATCAGTAATATTCACTGGATCCCCGGCGCAATACCCGTACAAATGCACATCACCACTAGAGAAACCGATGGGATCAAGTGTGGTCCACCTGCTTGTTCCTGAATCATAGTCCCGGAACCCGAATAATACGAGACTCGTATCGCGATCTTGCATACCTCCCGCAAAGCCAAAAGGCACACACAAACCACTGCTGTCCGTCTCGAAGAGGATATTCCCCCAGGCATCATAACGTATCTCGTGGACCAGGCTTCCGGAACTGTTGAAAATCCCACGTAAAGAACCGACCTGGTCGTAGGCGAAGTAATAGGTGTCGCTACCTTGGGTCATGCACACGGGCAAGCGCCCCGTGCCATACTCGAAACGGGCGATGAGCGTGTCGCTGCCGTCGTACACGGCCAGCAGAATGGGCACGGCGATGCTGGCGACCCATCCCGCGCCGATGCTGATCACCGGGGAGGCGATGAAGCGCATGACATCATGGATTGCGTAGCCCGAATCCACATGGCCGCCGGGCGACGCGATGATGACCTTGATGGGATCGTGGGATTTCGCGTCCAGGAGGAGCAGGCGACCGATCACGTCCTCCGCCAGTTCCTGGTCCACTTCGCCCACCACCATGACCAGGCGCGACTGGAGCAGCATGGCCGCGAGGGGCTTTTCTTTGGCGGGCTCTTCGCCGCATTGCTGACGCAACGGCTGAACAGGATTTATAGTCTGACAATCGAATTGATCGGGGGTATTCATAGGGACTCCCTTGGAAATGGCTGGAAAAACACGGGAAACACCGCGCTATTATTGTGCCATGAACGCCCCGAACGGGTCAAGGAGTCAGGCATTGCCAAACGTTGTTTTATCCCTTGAAGTCGAAACTATAGGCAGGTGGAGACTTTATATAGTGCGTTGAACATTATTGTTCTTCTCCGGTTTATGGGTAGTAGAAAGGCACAACTCGCTGTGGGTTGCCAAAAGCTAATACCCCTGTTTACAGGTTAAAGGAGAAGAGCCATGGGTATCTTGTTATCGTCGCCCGCAATCACTGTTGTAATTTTTTCGAACTGAACGAATCCACGAAATCGAAGGCCCTGTGAATTCACCTTAATTGGGTACGCAAGATAGATTTGGTATGTTACACTAGCTACTTCGTTACAGAGAGAGTGTAGCACTGGAAGACAACCTGAACCTTGTATCTGGATTGAGGGAAACGGGAATAGGCAGTTTTTCGGCGACATCAAATCTATCAGGCGACAAAGGATTCACATAATGGCCAACAACGGTCCCGGGCGCAAAGGAAGTATAACGCCGGAACAGGAGAAAATGTATGTATTAGCGGCCCAAAACGGTGATGAGGAAGCCTTTACCATTTTGATGCGTCATTATATGCCCTATGTGTACAAAATAGTCTGGAATGTTTTTGCCTCCTATGGGCATCCCAGGGATTGTATAACCGACATGATTCAAGACATCTGGCTTCAAATATGGAATCATCTTCCCAAGTATGAGTATCTCGGAGAGGGTTCGTTCAAGGGATGGATAGGTACTATAGCCAAACGAAAATCCATTAATCACGCGCAGGGTTGTCGTATCGCCAGCGGGAATTCGGATGTTGACATATCCACAATTCCTGATTCAAGCACATACCAGCCTCGTGCCGAAGTCTGGGAGGCGATTCTGCAGGCTATCTATCATCTTGATGCCGAGGCCAGGAAAGCCATCATTCTTCATTTGCTTTTTCAACGCAATCAGCGGGACACGGCGACATTGATGGACAACAGCCTTGGAAAAACGAATACACTTCTTGCCGAGGCAAAAGAAAAAGTTCAGCGTTTTCTGACGGCGTTGGGTATTGACCAACATTACCTTGTCCCTGAATTGGCAATCCTGCCTGAAAAAGAAACCGATAACGACTCCGCCGAGACAAGCATACCCCGCCCTGGAAAGATCGCCAAACCGATACCGGCCGTCTTAAAGCATTTCGGACTATGGAGGAACTTTACCGGATGCCTGGGCCAGGTAGAGGAGGTAGGGCAGCATGCCGTCCTGTTACAGTGGGTTCTGGGCGTTCCTATAGAAGAAAGTGCAAACGTGTTGAAACTTACCGTAGACAAGGCTGCGGATTTTGTTATCGCGATGACCAAACAAGTGAAACAATGCCTTGATCAAAAAGGGTATACCCTTGCGTCCTATGATATGTAGTGTGAAGAAGGTGGGGATAAAGCCATGAATCAGGAATGTCACGATAATAAAGCGCAGATTCTAAATTATCTGAGCGATAATCTGAATTCCGAGCAGTCAGCCCTGGTTGCCGCCCATCTTGAACAATGCATCCTGTGCCAAAAGATAGTGGAAGACATGGGTGTTATTCCGCATCTTTGCTTCCTGGATGAAGCGCGCGTTGAAGAAATCATTATGTGTGTGCGGGAAACCATTCAGACAGAACAGCGGAAGAAAACGGCGATCGTTGACAGGAACCGGACATTGCTGGACAAAATCAAACACCATTTGCATAACTTTTTTCATTCCTCTTTTGCTATGCCGGCAAGTGTCTTGACCGCTGCGGCGATGTTGCTTATTGTGTGGATTGGTGGCGGTTATTTTTTTGAGAACGGGAGACCTGCCGTAATAGAACCCGGGTTGGCACAAAAACCTGAAAAGGAAGTGTTGCTTATGGCATCTTTGTTGCCCGGTGCATTGGACAGAAAACATGCGGAGGCGATGTTCAGATCTTATTCCCAGCATGACAAATTGGGAGGCGTTCAGACTCTTGGTGGAGACAAGAACGGCGTAAATGGCGAGGTGGCTGCTCCAATGGGTCTGGTCGGCAATGTGTTTGCCATTATGGCCGTTGACGCGGAGGATAGAATTGCATCCACGGCAGTGCTGCTTGATCGTGATCGTGAAGTGTTGTTGAGTGTGGATCCTGTGCCCGATACGGTATTGCTGCGCGCTATCGGCATAACGAATGAAGAAGGTGACCTATTTCTGGAACAGCAGATCTTTTTGAATGACAGTATAGGCTGTCAGGCAACGGTGATTTTTCGAGACGAGGCCAGGGGATTAACGCTGTTGTTTGCTCCCGGAATTGACCACATGCTCTCAATGCTTAAAATCCAATCACCTTCCGATTATCCCGAGGTGACACCGGGGCTTGTCAACAGCGTCGCGGGGGGATTTGTGTTGCCGGATACAGGCGCAACAGCATCGCGCCAACAATCGATGGATTTTTTTTATAAGACCAGTCTGAGGCTTGAGGCAACAAGTGGCCTTGATAAAAAAATAATACTTACGCTTTCCGGCGACATACCGGAGGACATACCTGATCGCCTGCCGCTGTTTACCGATGACGGCGGCCGTATGCTAGGCATTTTAATTAAAACACCGGAGGGAAACCACGTTATCGTGCCAAGAAACAGAATAGATGACATGATCACAAACGCCGGCCCCTTATTTGTTGAAGCACGGGAAAAGTACGAGTCCCGTCAAGCAACGCTGAGGTCACACCTTGCATCATTTACGACGGAAGACCTGCCACAGCGCCTGGAATTGTCTCCGTCAGCAAGTGGTATGGTGTACCTTCTGGAGGGGAAACAACATGTGCTGGCAATGGACCTGGATGGCAATAATATGCCTGATCTGGCCATTCCCTTTGATTATCCAGGCCTACTAATACGAATTCATCGGCAGGATGACTGGATTGGAGAAGTTGTTCATCATATCGGGCTTTGAAGAAGAAACGTGGCAAAAGTTAACGCAGTAACAGTACCGGCCAAATTGACTGTTGAGGCTTTGGGATACTGCATTGAAAACAACCTGCTATGACCGGACAGTGAGGATAAGGAAGAAAAACGCATGATTCCTCCTCTCACCTTTATGCTATCGAACAAAGTGCATGAAAACAGGCAGCGTACAAGAGCCGCAAGACATTATGTACTTCACTACGCTTTTGTATTCGTACCCCTGCTATGTTCTTCCCTGAGTTCTTTTGGTGACGTGGACAAACCGGCAGTCCCTCCCGCCCAAGTGGAGAGCAACGCGCAGCAGGCTGTTTCTGCCCGAGAATTTGCGAAAGCGGCCGACCTTTATGATCAGGCGGCCCATGCATTCGGAGAACAGCGTGATTTAATCAAACAGGCGGATTGCCTAGTGGAATCGGGAAAATTGCGGATAGAGTTGCAGCAATACGAGGAAGCATACCAGCGATTCCTTCAATCTTCTGAGTTGTATGACAAAGCGCCTGGGGCGCCGGCAAGCAGCATTGCCGCGAATAAATTTCAGACAGGAATAGCGCTTTATTATCTGAAAGGGCCCGAGGAAGCAATGGTAGATTTACGGGAGGTTTTGCAGCAACTTCGGGAACAAGGAGGCCTGCAGCGAGAAACGGCAATTTGTTTGCAATTTCTCGCCGCCATTATGAATAGACAGCAACACTATGAAGACGCGTTGAAATACGCGAAAGAAGGCGCCCAGACGGCCATACAGGCGGGGGCGGTTATCGAACAGGCCGATTGCACCCTGCAGCAGGTTACGGCGCTTGTCGGGTTGGGACGCCATGAGGAAGCGCTGTCGGCATGCGAACAGGCGCGAGGACTCTACGCCAGGGAGGAAAACACGGAACAGGTCCAGGCAAACCTCCTCCTGCAAATAGGCAACACGCTGTACGGACTTGGAAAAATAGAAGAAGCCATGGCCCAATTCGACAAGGCGCTTTCTTTGCCTGCCGAAGTCGTTGGTGTCAAGCCGGTACAGGCGCTGTGCCATATGAATATCGGTGTCGCACTAAATGATCTGGGGCGCCATGAAGAAGCCTTTAATCAGTGTCAAACGGCCCTTACAATGTTTAAGGCAATTGAAGGTGCGGAAATTAACCAGGGTCAGTGTTTACTAAATCTTGGAATCGCAGCACTGAGGCTGGGAAGGGGTGACGAAGCCCTACAACACTTTAAAGACGCAGATACGCTATTGAAAACCTTTGAGGGAACGGAATACTGGCAGGCGCTTTGTAGTATGAATATAGGCGTTGCATTTAATGATCTGGGGCGGTATGAAGAAGCCTTTAATCAGTGTCAGACGGCTCTTATTGCATTTAAGGCGATAGAAGGCGCGGAAATGTATCAAGGTCAGTGTCTATTGAACCTTGGTTATGCAACCATGGGTCTGGAGCGATACGAAGAAGCCTTACAACACTTCAAAGAGGCCGAATTACTTTTAAATGGTTATGGGGGAACGGAATCTTGGCAGGCGCTTTGTAGTATGAACATCGGTGCGACTCTTTTGCTGATGGAAAAGTATGAAGAAGGGCTGGAATTTTCCCGTGAAGGACTTGGTAAGTTTAGGCGGCTGGAAGGTTCGGAAGATAATCAAGCGAAATGTCTTGTAAGTATGGCGAGCGCATTTAATAAATTAGGGCGCTATGAAGAAGCCCTCTCGGCATACGAGCAACTAAATGGGTTGTATGCTCAAGCACAGAATACAGAACAAAAACAGGCGTACTGCCTGCAGCAAATGGGTGAATTGCTTTATGGTCTAGGAAAAATAAAAGAAGCCCTAGATCAATATGAGAAAGCCCTATCACTCCCTATAAAAGGCGACGAGGTCAGCCCCGTGAAAGCACTTTGTTTTATGAACGCTGGTGTTGCGCTAAATGATCTTGGAAGACATGAAGAAGCCTATAAGAAGTGTCAAGCGGCTCTTACTATGTTTAAGGCAATTGAAGGTGCGGAAATTAATCAGGGTCAATGTCTATTAAACCTTGGTAATGCTGTATGTAAGATTGGACAGCATGAGGAAGCACTGCAATATTATAAAGAATCAAAGGCGCTCTTGAAAGACTTTGAGGGAACGGAATTATTCCAGGCTCTATGTGATATGAATATGGGTATCGCGTTTCTGGAGATGGAACAGTACGAACAGACAATGGAATTTTCCCAAAAGGGGCTTGACCAGTTTTCCGCGATAGAAGGTTCCGGGATAAACCAAGCCAAATGCCTTGTAAATATGGCAGCCGCACTCAATCAACTGGGGAAATATGAAGAAGCGCTGGAAGCATCCGAAAAAGCACAAGCGATATTACAAATCACAGGTGTTTCATCTTATGATGCGACTCTGCTTTCGTATAATATGGGCCAGGCGCTGCTAGGACTAGGTCGTTTTGCGAATGCGCAGGATAAGTATGAAAAATCTTTGGAATATTTTAGAGCAATACCAAATACACAAAAGGAGCAGTCTTTGTGTATTTTTGGTATCGGGAGTATTTGTCATGGTTTGGGTAAGTTTTATGAGGCCTTAGCGTTTTTTCAAGAGGCGAGCGCATCGCTTGTATCCTTGGAGAATACAAAGAAGGAACAGGGTCTCTGCGCTCTAAGTATGGGTATTACGCTGTCTTCTTTGGCACGTTCTGAAGAGTCTCTTAAGGCTTTAGATCAGGCAAGAGAGGTGTTCGACAACCAGGAAGGCAGGGAGCGGGAACGGGCTGTGGTCAATATGCATTCTGGATTTGTATTAATGGACATGGAACGCTATGAGGAATCGTTGCTGCGTCTCCAAGAGGCCCATGAATTACTTTCCACACAAAAAGATAGCGAGTGGGCACAAGCACTTAGTTTGTTAGTTATTTCTTCGGTATTAAGTATATTGGAGCGTCCTGAGGAGGCATATTCATCTTTAGAACAGGCGGAATCTCTGTATGCCGCCAAGGATGGAAGGGCGCGAGAAAGGGCGTTGTACCTTTTGTATTCGGGACTGGTTCTACAAAGTCTTGGGCGTTTCCAAGAGGCATTATTGGCCCACAAAGAAACAGAGGATTTATCAGCATCTACTTATATAGGGGATCTAGCATTATCAATCAATCATATGTTGGAGGGAAGGGCTTATGGTGCGTTAAATGATTGGCCAAATGCTCTGAAATATGGATACAAAGGGCGTCACGGGATGTGGACTACCATTATTCCAAACCTGCCGGCTTTGACCGAAGGACAAAAGCATGCTGTTTTGGCCAAGTATTTGTCACACTCTGATTATGTCTATGGCGTATCGCTTTTACAGGGTAAAGCAGTACCAGATTCCGGGCGTTACGGTTTGAATACGCTTTTGTTAAGTAAAGGTTTGGTTGAGTACGCGATGCAGCAGGAGCAGGCGGTCTTTGCGGAAAAGGCGCCGCTGGAATGGCAGCAGGAATATGATGAACTGCAACAGTGGCGTCGGGAAAAAGCGACGCTGGTTCACACGCTTAATGATGTCATGCATAACCCCAATGTAAAAGACTCTCCGGAGGCCCAGGAAGCACGCATTAACCGGGCCAAAGAACTCGAAACGATGATTGTTACCCGGGAGCAAGACCTGGCACAACGGAATACCGCATTTGCCGCTGAGATGCGATTACAGGCAATAGATTCCAACATGGTGTCTGAAGCGTTGGTTCGTCTTGGCATGGATACAGCCCTGCTGGAATATGTGAAGTATGAGGACTGGGACTTTATCGAGGATACCGCAAAGGAGACGTGCTACGGAGCATATGTGTTGCGGGCGGGCACAAATATGCCTGTGGGAGTAGACCTCGGCCCGGCAACGCCTATAGATGAAGCAGTAAATAAGTTCCGCTTCGCGGTAGAACAATTACCTTCGTACATCGGTAAAAATGGCGCGTTGCCGGATTCCGAGATTATGAAGGAAATGACAACGGAATGCATCGCGGCGGGAAATCTTTTGCGTGAATTGGTTTTTGATCCTATGCTTACCCATATCTCTGGATGCAGACGTTTGTTTGTGGCGCCGGATGCTGAGCTGTTTTTGTTCCCCTTTGAGGCGCTTCCCAGTCCTGAACAGCAACAAACCGAATCCCGCTTCCTGGTGGAAGACTATGAATTGGTTTACTTGAATACTGGCCGAGAGTTAGTGCGTTTTACGGAAAGACACACAACAAGCCAGGGGAACAACACGGCGGTTCTAGTATCGGACCCCGCTTTACGAATGGCTCCAACGGACCGGGCGATAAAGACCACGCAATGGCTTGAAGCCAATGCGCGGGATACGCAACCTGCTACCGTCGCCGGCGGCCAAACGCTTTCAGATGCCATTTCGGAACCGTTTTTACAGCACACCATGCTGGGGGCGCCTAATAAAGACAAATCGTTGGGTCAGATTCTGGAGACCTTGCAGCAGATCGAGGGGGCGGCAACATTTTCAAAAAACATACTGGATTTGCTTCTTCAGAGCGGCCACTATGATGTTGTGAACCTGTATGAGCAAGAAGAGGCATTGGAAGTACGGGTGCAATCGCTGGAATCACCTCGTGTTCTACAGGTACTGGCACATGGCATATTCTTACCCGTGGAAGAGGAAAAAGAAGCAGGCCCGGCGTCGATGTTTATCGAGGGCATCAGCCAGGGCAATGTTCAAAACCCGCTATTACGATCCATGCTCGCCTTGGCAGGCGCGTCGATATCCACCGCTGGGGATATCTACCGCATGGGAAATCGCTTTCTCACCCAGGACGAGTGGTCGGCTTTGGAACCTGATGAACGTGAAGTCAACTGTGAAATTGTTCCCTTGGACGATGGCCGTTTAACGGCCTACGAAGTTACCGGAATGCGTTTGCATGATACGGAGCTGGTGGCGTTGACGGCATGTAATACCGCCTTGGGCGATGTGGGTGCGGGTGCGAGCGTGGCGGGATTACGCCGTGCGTTCATTACGGCAGGCGCACACAGCATGATTATGGCCCAATGGGAAGTTCCTGAACGTTCTTCCCTTTCCCAGATGCAATATTTCTATGATACCTGGTTGGACGATGATAAAGGACGTTATACGGCGTTTCGTGAATCTCAGTTAAAAATGTTGGATAGTGCGCGGACGGATGTACTGGGCCATCCCTGGTTCTGGGCGGGCTTTGTCTATATCGGCGACCCGGGCGAATCGGTTGATTCGGCTATCATGGAATGATGTTCTGAACATTTTTGATCTTCTCCGGTTTATAGGTAATAGAACGGCGTAACCCGATGGGGGTTGCCAAGAGTTGAACCCGCCCCACAGGGGCGAAAGGAGAAGAGAAATGAAAAACAAAACGAGCGTGAAAATGTTTTGGGCCATGTTGTTTGTACTGTTTGCGGCTGGTGTCGCAACTGCGCAGACGGGCAGTTTGGGAAATTATCTCGGCCAGTACAGCAACAACGGGTATGCTCCGAATTCCACCGGAAACCGTTATGGTGCGGGCAGTCCGTACGGATCGGATAGCATTAATAACCCCTATGGCCGGTATGGTAGCCCATACAGCTCCTATTCCGCGACAAACCCGTACGCCACCAATGCGCCCAAACTGTATGATAGTCAGGGTAATTATAGGGGCAAGTTGAGCGCCAATACCTATGATTCCGAATCGATTTCAAATCCTTACGGGCGTTACGGCAGCCCCTACTCATCCGACAGCATCAATAACCCCTATGGCGCCGGCAGCCGGTATCTCATGGATAGTCCTAACAACCCTTATGGTCGCGGTTTGTCCATATACGGCCAGGACTAGACGCTATTCTGCGTATCACTGGTGCGCCCCGTTCTTTTGAGAAACTGGTTAATCGGGGAGCAGGGAACGATAACTTCCAGTGTAACGGGGCGCACCATCCCATTTTTTAAGCGGTATATCCTCCTAATGTGCGCCTTTTCTAAACGTTCATCACAACTGAAAGTTAAAAAATGATGAAATCTGGTTTTGAAAAAGATCTTTACGCCATTCTTGGTGTTGCTCCCCTCGCCACGGAAGAAGAAATTCGAGCCGCCTATTTGTCTCGTGCGCGCATACTGCACCCGGACCGGTTTAACTACAAGCAAGAACCGCAGGATTGGAAAAGGGCAAACGACATGCTTGCCGAATTAAATGAAGCGTATGCGATTCTCAGAAGCTCTTCTGACCGAGCGCAATACGATGATTATCGAACAGGCAAACAACAACAGGCGGCCCAGTCCCCTGCAACCCCACAGCCAACGTCAGCTTCTCCTGCATTTAAAAATGATGAATTGAAATCTGGATATGCGGTTTTCGACAAACTGCCTGAAAACGTTCAATCGCGCCTGCTTAAAAGACAACAGAACAAAGGCGAGGACCAGTTTCAGACAAAAATGGGGTCTGTTGCGTGGAATTATGTTTTTATTGTTGTCTTGCTTTCCTGGTTCATTTATCTCTTCGGGAATGTTGATGGGGAAAGATGGAAAGAAGAGTCAGTTTATTGGTACGCGGGTATCACCTTTGTGGTAGGCACCCTGATTGGCCGTAACTGCGTCACTATCCTATGTTGGCGAAAGGCAAAACTCAAACCGTATTTCTATATCACACCCCTTTATTTTATCAGGACGTATTATGACATGGTATTGTTTTGGCCGATATGGATGCTTGAAGATATAAACGTAACGCATAACCATAAAAACGGAATGTACCAGAATTCAACGGTGATTTTTATCCTTGATAACAATAAACATACCGTAACGCTATCATCGAAAGGTCAAGTTGAGGCCATGTTTAACTGCCTGCGAACGTTTGACGTCAGGTTGCGTACGGCTCTTGCGAACGGTAACCGCAAATATCTTTCCGACAACAATGATTTTTATCAAGTTCCCTGTGCTGAAAGGCGAATAGTCACCTTACTTTCCAAGGGAAAGAGAGTGTTTATTTACGGCATCTCCCTTTTGATCTGCGGAGCGGGCTTGCTTGGTGCAATACTGGCCAATGAGGAACTGTCGCGCAAACCGTGGAACACCTATGTGGCCGGGGCTGGAAATTCATCACCAGAGACACCGCGACGTGCAGCCGGATCATCATACTCGGAGCAAACGGTACCGATATCAGGCAGTGTGCAAACTTACACCATGGCAGAGCGTATTGCGCCGTTTGAAATTAAGGCCGCCCAAGGGAGCCATTATCTCGTAAAACTTGTCAACGCCTATACCGATGCCACAGTACTGACGGTATTTGTACGAAGTGGAACGACGGTAACCGTAGACGTTCCCTTAGGGACATATGAAGTTCGGTATGCAGCAGGTCAGACCTGGTATGGATACAAATATCTTTTCGGCCAAGATACGGCCTATAGTAAGGCGGACGAAACGTTTACTTTTGAGGTGGTGGGCAATCAGGTCAACGGTTACACCATAACACTTTACAAGGTGGCTCATGGGAATCTTACAACCTCTTGGATTAGCCCAAATGAATTTTAGAAATAGACTGTAGCCAAGGCGACTGATAGTTCAGGCTATTTGACAGCCTATAGTGAGTCATGATCTATCAAGATAATCTGGTAACTTTTGCCGACCCGCAATTCTATTGTGAACATTTTTGATCTTCTCCGGTTTATAGGTAATAGAACGGCGCAACCCGATGGGGGTTGCCAAGAGTTGAACCCGCCCCATAGGGGCGAAAGGAGAAGAGAAATGAAAAACAAAACGAGCGTGAAAATGTTTTGGGCCATGTTGTTTGTGCTGTTTGCGGCTGGTGTCGCGACTGCGCAGACGGGCAGCTTTATGTACGGCGGCGGGAACATCGTGACGTATTCAGGTTCCGGGCGCTATCTTGGCCAGTACAGCAACAACCAATATGCCCCGAATTCCACCAGCAACCATTATGGCGCGGGCAGTCCTTACGGATCAGACAGCATTAATAATCCCTATGGTCGCTATGGCAGCAAATTCAGCCCGGATTCAGCAACAAATCCCTTTGCCACCAATGCGCCCAAACTGTATGACAGCCAGGGAAACTACCGGGGTAAATTGAGTGCCAACACCTTTGATTCTGACTCGGTTTCAAACCCCTACGGACGCTATGGCAGTCCCTACTCTTCCGACAGTATCAATAACCCCTATGGCGCCGGCAGCCGGTATCTTATGGATAGCCCTTCCAACCCTTACGGTCGGGGCTTGTCCATATTCGGCCAGGAACAGGCCTTTGTCTGTGGTTTTCCGGCGTGTGCTAAGCACAGTCTTCCTTCCAACGAAGGCTCTTTACCTCTCCTGGAAACGTAAGGCCGGCGATTAACCGCGTCAGATAAACGACACTTCATTTAAACGGATATTTTCAAAAGAACAAGAAAGGAAACGTATATGAAACGCAGATATATTTTACAAGCACTTTTGCCATTACTTCTTTTGTCCGTTTTTGTTCAAGCGGAATTATTTTCAGGCAAAGTGACCGGTGTCGCTGATGGCGATACCATCGAGGTGATGCGCGATGGCATGCCTTTGAAGATACGCCTGGATGGAATAGATTGCCCGGAATCAGGCCAGGATTTTGGAAACAGGGCAAAGCAATTAACTTCCGGTCTCTGTTTTGGTGAAGAAGTCAAAGTTAATGTAAAAGAACTTGACCGTTACGGAAGAAGTGTTGCCAGTGTTATCTTGCCTGATGGGACCGTATTGAATGAAGAACTGGTCAGAAAAGGACTGGCATGGTGGTATGAACAGTATTCACCAAACAACGGTATACTTAAAGAACTTCAAGAACAGGCAAGGTCAGAGAGAATTGGTTTATGGAGTGTTTCAAATCCCATATCCCCCTGGGAGTTCAGGCATGGTGAAAATTCTGCATCTGTTACATTCGCATCTTCATTTGCTCAAAGTCACAATGTAACGCAACCGGCGGACAGCACATTATATGTAACCATGACGGGTTCAAAGGTTCATGTTGATGGCTGTCGTTATTTATCCAAGAGTCAAATACCGATTACTGCTGAACAAGCAGCCAAACAAGGGTATACAGCATGTTCTGTCTGCAATCCTGACCTATCAGATACATCTTATCCTTCTATTCCCCGGACATATATTTCACAGAGCAACGAAGAAATCCCTTCTGCATCAAACGCATCCACATATGATTACACCGTGTATGTGACAAGAACCGGCAAAAAATACCATGCAGGGGGGTGCAGATATTTATCAAAGAGTCAAATTCCAATGAGTTTATCTCAGGCACAAGGCAGTGGTTATGGACCATGCAGCGTATGCAACCCATGATATTGAGAAATGCCGTAAGTGTCTCTGGGAATTTCTTGTTTCCAGTTTATACACAATATTTTGTTGGCGATACCCAGATTATATAACCTGCCCTATTCTGGCTATAACACGTGTTGGCAGGTGTCGTACCATTCTCTGTATACTGCTCTCTTTGCGCCTGTCCGCATGTTTTTCAAGTATGCGAACGGCTGCTGGTATAATGATCCTTTCATGAATTCATTCCCTTGCGTGGAGGAGAGCCGATGACCATTGAACTGACCCGGGAACACCGCGTCTGGAGAAGGCGCATCCTTGTTTCCACCTACATGGGCTATGTCGGGTTCTATTTCACCCGGAAGGTGTTTACCCTGTGCAAGACGCCCATTGTGGAGGAGCTGGGCTGGGAACTGGGCGACACGGCCCATATCTGGACGGCCTTTCTTATCGCCTACATGATCGGCCAGTTTATCAGCAGTTATACCGGCCGGCGCTGGGGACCGCGGGTGCTGCTCCTGGGCGGGCTGGGACTTTCCATCGTCTGCAACCTTATTTTCGGCTTCACCAATTCCTATGCCACCTTCCTGGTGTTCATGGCCTTCAACGGACTGTTCCAGGCGGCGGGCTGGCCGGCCTGCGTCGGCGCGGTGTCGGAATGGCTGCGTGTCCATGAACGGGGCCGTATCATCGGCATCTGGACCACCAACCACATCCTGGGCAGCATCCTGGTAAAGACGCTTACCGGCATGTTTCTGGGCATGGGTGGGCTGTTCCTGGGCCTGGCCGGGTGGCGCTGGGCCTTTTTCGGCTGCACCGCCCTTGCCTTTGCCCTGTGGTGGCTGATTTACTTCTGGCAGCGGAACAAGCCGGAGGATGTGGGCCTCGAACCGCTGGTGTCCTCCGATGAAACGGAGCAGCAGTCCATTGAAGCGTCCAAGGAGGAGCACGTCGCCTTCGCCGATTATATCCGCCTCGCCTTTCACCCCATGGTGCTGACCATGGGCGCGAGTTATTTCTGCGTGAAATTCCTGCGCTATGCGCTCGATTCGTGGCTGCCGTCCTTTCTGACCATCCAGGGGCTTGACCCCGGCTGGTCGAGCATTTACTCGCAGGGCTTTGACATCGCCGGGATGGGCGGCACCATCGTGGCCGGCTACCTGCTGGACAAGTGGTTCCGGGGCAACTGGGCCGCCCTGTGTATCGTCATGGGCGTAGGCACCATTCTTGGGTATCTTTCCGTCATGTATCTCGGCACATCGCCCCTTACCATCGCGCTGTGTTATTGCATCGTGGGCTTCATGCTGTACGGGCCCGACATGCTGTTGAGCAGCGCGGGGGCAGTGGAAATCGCCGGCGCCAAGAACGGCGTCGCCATTGCGGGCATCGTCAACGGGCTGGGCAGCATCGGCCCGGTGGTGCAGGAAGAGGTCATCGGCCTGTTGATCCGGGGCGACGCGGAGCGCGGGATTGCCAACACGAACCTGCTCACCCTGGGCACCAGCATTCTTATGACGCTGCTGTTGATTCCGCTGCTTTTCCGCCTGAACCGCGCGCGCCGCGATAATGTCAACGATCAACCGAAGGCCGGATAGTCACGTAATCAAGCCGGATTGAACCAGCCGCTGATTCGTTCCGCGCACACATCGGGTTGTTCCTGCGGGATGAAATGGCCCGTTTGTGGCAGTTCCACCAGATCCGCCTGTTGCAGGAGGCGGCTTTGCGCCCGCGCGTGCTCCAGCATGTAACTTTCCTCTCCCGTAATCACCAGGGCCGGTGTTTGCACCTCATGCAGCCGTTCATACAAGGGCACCATGCCGCCGCAGGCATACACCTGCGCTTCATTTTCGCCGCGGCACTTCAAGTGCAGCCGTCCGGCCTCGTCCCGGGAAAAACCATGGGTCAGGTACGCCTCCAGAACCTCCGGGTGCCAGCGGTTCATGGGCGCTTTGGCGCTGAAACGGGCCCGTGCCGCTTCAAGAGACGGCAGGACATGCCTCCGTTTCCGTGTCATTACCGCAAGCCGTTCCGCCGTGGGATAAAAGGACGGGGGCGCGATGATCGCGTCTATCAGCACCACCCGCGAAAACCTGCCGGGATCCTGCAGTTCCGCATGCACGATGGCAGAGGCACCGCCGCTGTGGCCGACGGCAAGGACGCCCTTTTTCAAGCCGTACGCGTCCATCACGTCGAGCAGGTCTTTGGAAAAGCCGTCCCAGGCGTAGGCGCCGGGATAGTCCGGCGCGCCCGAGTCCCCGTGGCCGCGCGCGTCCCACACCAGGAAGCGGTTGTTCAGCGCGAGCCGGCGCAGGACGGGATCCCACGCCCGCCCGCATAATCCCGCGCAGTGACAGAAGAAGATGGGCGGATCTTCCCCTGGGTAGTCCCAGACGGCAATGATTGTTTCTCTTGTTTCTATGTGTCTTAGTATTGGTTCCAACAGGCGCATACATGATTCCATTCGGCAATGATGTTTCTTGGCAACGTATTCCGAGTTTTCTTGTGAACAGTGTTGCCCAAGTATACATTCCTTCAAAGCGATCCTCAAGAAGACGAAAACTCCCCTAATCGCCGAATAAAATAGGCCGTATTTGGCAAACAGGGATACTCAAAGAGCCAGACGCAACACGAATCATGCAGCCAACCAAGAGGATTGCTGCGTTCTGGTTCATTATCACATATACAGAATCAACGGGTCATTCCGGTTTTTCGCCGTGAAGAAAGGATAGGTATCAAAGGGTGTACCAGGCGGCGAAAAGACCGGAATCCATCTTCTGAAGTCACTAAAGAGTGACAAATTGTTTTTTCCTTTTTTGTAGGAGGGGATATGGACGTTCCTCGAAGTGTATCCAATCTGGATTCCGGTCTTTTTCGCGTTATCCCGTAACACGCTTCGATACAGGCGAAAGATCGCGAAAAAACCGGAATGACGATGGTTGTAATTATTTGTAATGAAAGGCGAAATGCTTTGATACGGGTTTTTCAATTCCTTCTTATTTCACCCGGTTGATGCTTTCTATAGATTCAGGTTAATTTCTTTTACGCTCCCTTTAGATCGAAGGGTATCGCCAACACGATCTCACAGGCCCTTTTCTTATCCGGCGATTAGGAAAACTCCTGCCGGAACGTTACGTTCTTCCTCGCCTTGAACAGGAATATCCAAAGGGGCATAATTGGCAACGCGTCGCGTTACCGGCAAAGTGTTTTGGGGTATTCCCAGGGCGCCCTTGGCAACACCAAACGAGCATGGAGCACACACGATGACTTTGCGAACGATATACGATTTGCCAACCCCTTGCCTCATATTGGAGCAGGAGGTGCTGCAAAACAATCTCGACCGCATGGACGCCATTGCCAAGGCCGGGCAAGTCAACTTGCGCCCCCACTGCAAAACAGCTAAATCCGCCGAAGTCGCTCGGCGTGCGACGGCAAATCACAGCGGCGCCATCGCGGTGTCCACGCTCCATGAAGCGGAATACTTCTTGACAAACGGCTTTACGGATATCCTTCTGGCCGTCGGCATGGTTCCTTCCAAGCTTCCACGGATTGACCGTCTGCAGCGGGCGGGGGCGGATATTACCGTTATTTTGGACAGCGTAGAAATGGCACGGGCACTGGCGTTGAAAGCCCGGGATCTGTCCAAGCCCCTGCCGGTTCTGATCGAGATTGACGCGGAATTGCACCGGACCGGGGTGCCACCGTTGGCTGAAGAACTGACGGGAATCGGCGCCATAATTCATGCCTCGGACATCCTGCGTTTGCGCGGCGTGCTCGCTTTTGGCGGCATCGGATATGACCGGGATTCGCTGAACGGGATTGCGGCCGCAGCGGAACGGGTCCGGATATGCGCCGTAACCGCCGCCGGCCGGTTGCGTGCAGCCGGCCTGCCCTGCGATATCGTGAGCATTGGCGCGACGCCGACACGGTTGGCAGGCGCCTCGCTCGAAGGGGTCACGGAAATACGTCCCGGGGTGTATGTGTTCATGGACCTCATGCAGCAGGCCCTGGGCGTGTGCGGCTATGAAGATATTGCGGTAACCGTGCTGGCCTCTGTGATCGGCTGGAACCGGGCGGAACAGCGCGTTTATATCGATGCCGGTGCGCTTGCCTTATCCAAGGACCAGGGCATGGCGCGCCCGGGGAAACTTTACGCTCCTTATGGCCTGGTCCGGTCTCCGGAGAGCCCTTTTCCTTTCGAAAATGTGGGCGTAACGGCTGTAAACCAGGAACACGGCTATGTGAGCCGCATTAATGATAAGGCGCCGTTTCCCTTTGATGCGTTTCCCCTGGATTCCCGCGTCAGGATTATTCCCAATCATGTGTGCCACACCGCTGCCTGCTTTGACCGGTATTATGTGATTGACGCCGAAGGCCTTGTGGTTGACGCGTGGGACCGCGATATCGGCTGGTGACCGCCGGGTTTTCCCCTGAGAAAAACGATATCATGTGTTACCATGCATATGAACTTTTAAACGCTGCAGCCAGTCAACAGCAAAGGAGGATGTACTACCGTGAATAAGGAATGCTTTAATCCGTTGAATGCCCCGGCGGGCGGTCCCCCCTATTCTCCCGTGGTAAAAGCGGGCGACTTCGCGTATATTTCCGGACAGGGTCCCATGGCGCAGGACGGTAGCGGAGTCGTTCATGGCACCTTCGAACAAGAAACGCGGTTGACCCTGGACAACCTGAAGGCCATGGTGGAAGGCATCGGCGCAACCCTGGAGCAGGTGGTAAAAACCACGGTTTTTCTCGCGGATATGAACGATTTTGGCGAATTCAACCGGATTTATGCCGGATACTTTGCCAAGGAACCACCGGCCCGTTCCTGCGTACAGGTGGCCCGGCTGCCCCTGGATTTCAAGGTGGAAGTGGAAGCCGTCGTGTATTGTCCCTGATTATTTTGTCTCCGGAACAAAACGGTTTTGCCTGTGTGGCATAGGGAAGCGTTTCCCCGGCAGGACTCGAACACGGCGGTGACATCGTGGGCGAATTTTCAATTTTATTTGGGATTTACGGGCCTTGTTTAAGAAGGTTCGCGTACAGGTCGCGCAAGGTCTCCGCCATCACCATGGTATAGCGCTCCGGATCGATGATGCGGAAGGTCTGCCGCGTAATTGCGCCTTGTCCCATCCCCGGAATCGTGGTGCCTCCTTTGTCGACGGTAAAGGTCAGCGGCGCGAATTCAAACACGTCGGAATTTCGCCCCGCCGCGTGCAGGAATGGCCCGGTGCACCACATGTTGCGGTCCTCCCCGTAATAGGTTTTCGCCAGGGCCGCATCGACTTCACCGTGGAGGTAGTTGACCGGGTCCTCTTTTTCAGAATCCAGTTTCCCCAGCATATACAAAAAGAAATTCTGGATCGGCGCGGGCTGCTTTTCCAGCACATCTCCCTGCCGGAATTTCCAATAGGTCTGCCAGTTGTTTTCACCGAAGCAGGGACACCAGAACAAGGGCAAGTCGCTGGTCAGAATCCGCACATAGGCGTCCGCGTCCAGGCCCACGTTCCATTCCTGTTGCGCGCCCACCCACCCGATATTGATGTAAAAGCGGCCCACCTTTTCCTTGAAAAGGCCGGGCGCCCGGTTATAAGCGGCCGCCATGTCGCGCAGGCTGCCGGTGGTGAATATCGTTATCGGTTGGCTGGCTTCGGACAGCACATCGAGAATCAACTTCACCGCTGCCTGCTCTCCGGCCGGGTGCTTTTCTCCGGTGTCTTCCGGTGATTCCAGACGGTGCGCCAGCCCGACGGCGTAGCGTATCTTCCGTTCCGTTAAAGTATCCATCTGTTCAATGGCGCAGACTGCCGGTGTGTGTTCGCCCTTCGGATCGGCGTCCAGCACAACGCCCTTGACGTCAAATTCCGGCAGTGCGAAAAGCGTCATGAGGTCATAGTGGTCGTCCGGATCACCATGGGGGTGATACAGGTCCGTCGAGTACAGCACGGGGATTGTTTCGGCCACACCCGCGATGGAAAAGCACACCAGGAATATCAGCAACAGCATACGGCTCATTAATAATCTCCTCCTTGGTCACTGTAGTCATCGTAGCATCATGCCGAAACCGCTATCAATCCGCTGACGACGTGCCGGTTCATCAAGAGCGTTTATGAAAGGTTCCTGTGACGGTCCATATGGCAATGGGCGGAACAGGGGAGCTCGCCCTGCTTGCTGGTCTGCCTTGTTGTGGTGCAGGCATCCAGCCTGCCCTATTCGCAAGGCCTTTTTGCAGGCAGGATGCCTGCCCGCAAAAGAGAAACGCTCCCTGGTGGTTAAGGGCTTGTTCTTTTGCTCGTTCCCAAATTCCATTTGGGAACGCACTTGCCCGCGAAGTTCCACTTCGGAACCATGATAGCGCGCGGGAACGTGCCAAACGGATCGACGCGGAAAAGGAAATAGAATTTCAAGAGAGAATACGTTCCCAAATCGAATTTGGGAACGAGCCCGCAATCCGTTGGCGTCGCGACGGTTGTTCCTGTGGCATTGAGGCCGCTGAATACACTATGATTATGCGCGCGGGGCGGGGGACAGCCTCAATGTATTTACACAACATCAACCCAATCAAGGAGCATACGCATGGCCGGAAGCAAGAAGAAACTGAAAGTGGGACTGATCGGCTCAGGCGCGATCGCCCGGGAACAGCATCTGCCGTACTGGCGCGAGCTGGAGGCGGAAGGGCGCGTGGAAATTCTCGGGGTGTGTGACCTGATCAAGGAACGACGCGAATCCGAAGCGGCCCAGTGTGTTCAAGCGGTGCCTTATGCCAGCTATGACAAGATGCTCGCCGCGATAGACTTTGACATTGTCGATGTGTGCACCCAGAACCGTGTTCACGCGCCCGCGACCATTGCGGCCCTGAAGGCGGGCGCCCACGTGCTGGTCGAGAAACCGATGGCTATGAACACCCGGGAATGCGAGGCCATGATTGCGGCGGCCAAGGCCGGCAAACGGAAATTGATGGTGGCGCAGCACATGCGCTTCGAGGCGCGCGCGGAAAAACTTAAGGAAGTGGTGGTCAGCGGCGCGTTGGGTGAAGTGTATACCGCGGAGACCAAGTGGCTGCGGCGGCGTGGCATCCCGGGCTGGGGCAAGTTTCACCTGAAAAAAGAATCCCTGGGCGGGCCCTTGATCGACATCGGCGTCCATATGATGGACTTGTGTGTGTGGCTGATGGGCAGTCCCAAGCCCGTGGCGGCCTCCGGCAAGGTGTACCGGAAGTTTGGCGACCGCACGGACCTGTTCAATGCCGATTGGGGCGTGCCCTACCCGCACAAGGAATTCGATGTTGAAGATTACGCCGTTGCCCTGGTCCGTTTTGAAAAAGGCGTGACCATGACCATGTCCGTGTCCTGGGCCGCCAATACCCACGATGAAATCGAAAACATGTATATCCTGGGTGACAAGGGCGGCATAGGCATCAACCCGCTCGGATTTTTCAGTGCGGACCACTCCTCCCTGAACCGCACCACCTGGGACTGGCTGGATCCTGAGGACGGTCATCGCCGGGAAGTGCGCCACTTCTGCGAATGCGTCGAGAAAAACCTGCCCGTCATGGTCAAGCCCGAAGAGTCCCTCCGCATCCAGAAAATCATAGACGCCATTTATGAGTCTTCCCGCAAGAACCGGGAGATTGTCATCAAGTAGGAAGCGTCCCGGGTGACCTAAAACAACATGGACACTGTGCACCTTTCGGTCCACAGTGTCCATTACTATTTTCTTTTGGGATTACCGGGCCAGTTTCAGCAGATTGGTCCTGTCCGCCAGTGCGCGGTCGCGCTGGCGCGTCCTGTTTCCCACGTAGCGGCGCTGGGCCTTGTAGATGACCGGTTCTTCCACCTTGTACTCCAGGTAGGGACCGCCTTCAGGGGGCGGCAATACCTCAGCCGGTTCCTTGGGGTGACAACGTTCTTCCGGATCTACCTGGGGAACCTCTGGCGGCTGCCCGGTGCCGGTCTGCATTTCAATGTAATACAGCGCGTATTCTTCATAACTCGGACCGGGTTTCAAGGATTTTTTAGGTGGTAATTTCTGGTAGATCATGCCGCGCCCCGTATGGTCCAGGAGCACGCAACTGCCGCGAGCGGCGCCGCAGGCGCCTTGGCGCACAGATTCGCCGGGACAAATCTGGATGCCTTCCTTCAAGCCCGTGTGCGTTTTGTTGACCATTTTCCGGAATCCCAGCCAGGGCCACTTTAATACGCGCAGCGCCGGCTCTTCAGGATTGCCGAACTGGCCCTCATAGGCGGGCGGCACGGCCTGAGATATCGGGGCGGCAATACAGAACACCGCCACGATCATTGCGAATGTAATAATTTTCCTCATGTGCATCTCCTTCTTTCGACACATCTGTCTTAACGTGCCGAAAACCAACTTATAGAGTGTACAAGTTGTTCTATTTTACACAAAAATCACCAAAATGTAAAGATTTTATTTCCCGGACTGCTTCTCATCCGGAAAAGGCCTTGGCGCGGGTATCTCCAAGGAGGCGCGAATGCGCTCAATGGTCACGGAAAGGACCTTCAGCCGCGCGTGGCGTTTGTTGTCCCCTTCAACAATGGTCCAGGGCGCATCGGGCGTTGAGTTTTGGTCCAGCATATCCGACACGGCTTCCCAGTAGCGGTCCCATTTTTCCCGGTTTCGCCAGTCCTCATCGGTTATTTTCCATTGCTTTTCCGGTGTTTTGGCGCGCGCTTCAAAGCGGCGCAGTTGTTCGTCTTTGGACACGTGCATCCAGAATTTGCACAGTACCACGCCTGAATCGAGCAGATCCGCCTCAAACTCATTAATTTCCCGGTAGGCGCGCTGCCATGCTTGGGGCGGAGCGAAACCCTCGACCCGTTCCACCAAAACCCGGCCGTACCAGCTGCGATCGAAGATGGTGAAATGACCGGCCTTTTGCAATGCGTGCCAGAAACGCCACAAATAATGTTTGTGTGCTTCCTCACCTTCAGGTGCGCCGAAAGGAATTACCGCGTATCCCCTGGGATCGAGGTTCCAGGTCAGCCGGCGTATGGCGCCGCCTTTGCCGCCCGCGTCCCAGCCTTCAAAAACAATGGCCACCGGTTTGCGCTGCAGGTAACAGATATGCTGCAGGCGCCGCAATTCCTCCTGGAGTTCAGGCAGCCTCTTGTTGTACTCCTCTTTGTTCACGGCCAGGCTGAGGTCTACCGTATCCAGGCTGCCGGTTTTGGGGTTGTCAACGCGGGGGATCTGCGGGGTGGCTTTGATTTTGTCGTTCGCCAGGGCTTTTTCCATCGCGGCCAGCACGGTCTCGGCGGTCTTCAGGCTGAGATAGCGCTTGTCGGTTGCCGGAACCACGATCCAGGGGGCCTGGGGCGTTGAGGTTTCACGAAACATCTCTTCGATATATCCCTCATACAAATCATACTGCCGGCGGCGTTGCTGTTCCTGTTCCCCCACTTTCCAGGAATAGACGGGATCCCTGGCCAGTTCCTTAAAGCGTTTTGACTGTTCTCCCTTGCTGATGTGCAGGAAGAATTTGACAATGACAGCGCCGTCATCCATCAGCTGCCGTTCAAAAACCCGTATGCGCTCGTAGGCTTTCCGCAACTGGGGAACGAGCCGCTGTTTATCCACCGCCTCGTCAAGCACCTGGCGATACCAGCTGTGATTGAATATGGCGATGTTGCCCCGGATGGGCAGTCGTGTCCAGAACCGGTGCATAGGAGGGTAGAAGGATTCCGGTTCCGACACCGGGTGTATATGGTGTACGGTAAACCCCCGCGGATCAAAAGCCTGTGCGAGCCTGCCGATAGCCGTGCCCTTGCCTGCGGCGTCCCACCCTTCAAAAACAATCAGTACCGGCACACCCGACTTGCGCAGGCTCCGCTGCGCTTCCCCGAGGCGTGTATCAAGATCTTCCAGTGCGCGCTCAAAATCTTTTTTCTTTACGGAAGCATTCAGGTCGATGGTGTCCAGCATGGTTGGCCTCACTTTTTTGCTTTGTAATACCTGAACGGACGGTGAAAATGCAACACCCTGCAGCGGCCTTGACTTTAAATTCTGGTAGTGTGCTAGTATAAATTCCATTACAGGCGTTCTCATCGTAGTGTAACACTGTGGAAACCGCATGTGTAGAGATATTGGGGCAGGGAGACGCATTTAGTTGTGTATCCGGTCCAAGAGCAGGTATCCTGTACTTTCATCTTTTTGAGTATGCAGCCGGCAAGAGACTTTATTATTGAATCTGCAGGCCGGTTTTGAGAGAATACAGCGCACTTCTGGAGAAGTTAACACGCACCCTGTCCAAGAGAAGTCTTGAAGTGGAGGTCTGTTGAACCCCATCACTGACGAACAAAACCAGGATATCCCGACCGAACCCGGTCGTGCACGGCGCCGCATAAAGCGTCTCATCGCAAATGGCATACTGTGCATATTAATTCTCGGCTTGGGCATTTTTCTGAAATCATGGCTTACCTCGTTGAGGGAACCGCCTTTGATTGCGGAACTGCCGTCTCCCGAAGTCAACGTGGAGGTCAAGGCCGTCCACCCGGAGGAGGTGCCGGTCATCATTTCCGGGTACGGCGAGGTGCATGCTGCCGATTCCATCGCGGTTACGCCCAAGGTCGCGGGTGAAATCGTATATCTTCATCCCGACCTTGAGGTGGGCAAGGTCATACCGGAAGGGGAGTTGCTCTACCGGATCGATCAACGCGATTATCTTGCGGCGCAGGCCCAGGGCCGCGCCCAGATCGAGCGCCTGGAAATCATGGTGAAGGCGCTCAAGCAACAATATGAAAGCGACAAGAACCGGCTTCAGACGATCAAGCGCGCGCGGGATATCGCCCAGGAGGAGTTCAACCGCGACAAGGCCCTGCTGCAAAAAGACGACGTGGGTTCCGAAAGCATGGTCAACCTTTCGGAGATCAATTACCGGAAGGCGCAGGATGCCTTTGACCAGGTGGAACAGGCCATAGACTTGTATCCGTTGCGCATTGCAGAGGCGGAGGCCGCATTGCGCGCGGGACGGTCCGCGCTGCAACTTGCGGACCTGACCCTGGAGCGCACCGAAGAGTACGCCCCCTTTAATGCCCGAATCCAGCACAAGCAGATCGAGGTGGGCCAGGCCGTGGCCCCGGGTCTGATTGTGCTGCTTCTGGCCGACGACAGCGTGCTTGAGGTGTCCGTGCCGATTGACAGCCGTGATGCGCGGCGATGGATACCCTTCCTGGAGGAAGACTCCGGCGAGTCGCCGAACTGGTTCAGGCCGGTCGCGCCTGCGCCCTGTGTGCTCAGCTGGACCGAGGATCCTTCGGTCACCTGGACGGGCACCTTGGCCCGTGTGGAGCGTTTTGATCCCATGACGCGCACCGTGACGGTCGCGATTCGGGTTACCGAGAACACCAGCCCCTCGGAGCAACAGAAGCTGCCCTTGGTGGAAGGCATGTTTTGCAGGGTGGAGATTACGGGCAACCCGATGCATTCGGTATACCGTCTGCCCGAGTGGGCGGTGTCTTATGAAGGCCTGGCTTACCTTGCCGAGGACCAGCGGTTGCAGCCGGTCAAGGTCAATGTCGTGCGCAGCCAGGGCAAGGAAGTTTTCGTGGATGAAGGTCTGTCTCCAGGAAGCCTGGTGGTACTCACCCGCCTGGTGGATCCGGTGCCCGGAATTCTTCTCAACTATGAATCGCCCGACAGCGTTTCGGATGAGGGGAAAACCATCCCCGAGCCGACCCCCGCAGAGGAGCTTCTTTCGGAAGGGGAGCCGCCCGAGCCAGGTAAGACTCCATGAAAGAATTCTTTACCATCTTCGTAAAGAATCGCGTCTATGCCAACATCATGATGGTTTTTGCCGTCATCTGCGGGGCGTGGGCGATGGTAAACCTGCCCAAGGAAACCTTTCCCGATATCCGCATGGACACGGTACGGGTAACCGTTGTCTGGCCGGGCGCGGACCCCGCGGAGGTGGAGGAGGGCGTCAGCTGCAAAGTGGAAGAGGCCATTGAAGGGGTCGAGGGCATCAAGAATTACCACACCCTTTCCAATGAGCATGTCTGCGTGGCGGACATTGAAGTCCTTGAGGGCTATGATATTGACAAGGTCAAGGACGATATTCGCACGGCCGTGGATGCGATTACAACCTTCCCGCCTGACGCGGAACGCCCGGTGGTCGAGGAGTTCATGATCCGCGTGCAGGTGCTGCTGCTTGCCGTGACGTGCCCCAATCTCTCGACCGCCGAACTGCAGGATTACGCGCAGAAAATAAAGGACGAGCTTATCGCGCTTCCCAGCGTAAGCCAGGTCAAACTGGCCGAACGGGACCGTGAAATCATCATCGAAGTATCTGAAGAAAAACTGCGGGAATACGGCGTTACCTTTGAACAGGTCGCGCAGGTGATCAAGGCGAACAGCCTGAACGCGCCGGGCGGCACTATCCGCACGGAGGGCGAGCATATCCGCCTGCGGACCATGGGCCGTAATTACACGGCGGAAGATTTTTCCAAAATTGTCGTCCTGTCGCGCCCGGAAGGGTATCACCTTACGCTGGACCGCATTGCCACCATCCAGGACGGGTTTGCCGACAACGATATTGTCACCCGGTTTAACGGCAAAAACGCGGTTATCCTGCATCTTCTGAAAACGGACGAGGAAGACACCCTGCAAATAGACCAGGACGTCCGCGATTATTGTGAACGTAAAAACAAGGAACTGCCCGAGGGCATGAAAATAGAGCCCTGGGCCCGGTTCGCGCCGCTCCTGCAGAGCCGTATAAATCTCCTGTTAAAAAACGGTTACATGGGCCTGCTGGTCGTTTTTGTCCTGCTCTGGCTGTACCTGGATATTCGCCTGAGTTTCTGGACGACCGTGAATGTGCCCCTTGCCTTCGCGGGGACCTTCATCGTGATGCATTATTACGATGTCACGCTGAATATGATCACCATGTTCGGCATGGTAATGGTGCTGGGCATTGTGGTAGACAATTCCATGATCATCGGGGAGGCGATCTATGTGGCGCGAAAACGGGGCCTGCCACCGGTAAAAGCCGCGGTTGAGGGGGTTGCCGAAGTCGCGCTGCCCATTATCGCCTCGACCACCACCAACATGGTCTCCTTTGTGCCCTTGCTTTTCGTTCCGGGCTTCGTGGGGCGTCTGGCGGGCACCCTGCCGATTGTCACCATTGCCGCCTTCATATTTTCGCTCTTGGAATGCCTGTTCATGTTCCCCGCGCATCTGAACCATCTGCCCGACATGAACGCGCCGGAGAAGGGCCGGAATTTGCTGGCCCGCATGGGAATGCTGTTTCACCGATATACGAATCACGGCCTTGAACAATTTATCGAGAAGCGCTATCAGCCTTTCGTCAGCTGGACGCTGCGGTGGCGCTATGTGACCGCCTCCATTGCGATTGCCATATTGCTGCTGGCTGCGGGTGTGTATTCCGGGGGCTTTGTCAAGGTGGACTTTTTCCCCTTGATTGACGGGAACAGCATGTCTGCGGTGGTGGAGTTTCCAAGCGGAACCACCATGGCCGTCACCACGGACGCGGTAGTGCGCATCGAAGAGGCGGCGCGTCGCCTTCAGGATAAACTAACGACGGCCACGGGAGAGCCGTTGCTTCACAATGTGTTCTCCCTGACAGGGGCCCACCTGGACGAGCGCGGCCAGATCAACCTGGGAACCCATTTCGGCACGGTGCGCGTCGAACTGCTGGATTCGGTAGCCCGGGGCATTCATATCACGAAAATGATGGCCGAGTGGGAAAAGGAAGTCGGAGCGTTGAACGGCGCCATTGCATTTACTATACGCGGCGATGAGACCACCAGCCCGCCTGGCAGGCCCGTGGACATCTGGATGAAAGGCAATGACCTGGACCAACTCGCCGCTGCCGCCAGTGAGTTGAAAGAAAAACTGGGCACCTACGACGGCGTGTACCAGATAAAAGATGATTTCCGAATCGGCAAGAAGGAAATCAACCTGCGGCTGAAACCGGAAGCCCGCGCCCTGGGCCTTCACGCCTATGACCTGGCGAAACATATCTTTACCGGGTACTTTGGCGAGGAGCTGATGCGCGTGCAGCGGGGCGACAACAACCTCCGAATACGCCTCAGGTACCCGGAAGACGAACGCACCCAGGTGTCGGAATTGGAAAAGATACGGATACCCGTGTCCATGCCGCACCAAGGAGTATTCACGGCAACAGCCATGAATGAGGCCAAAATGAAGGCCGGCGGCGCCGGGTTGCCGACATTGCCGCCCAAGGTGCAGGAGGTGCCGCTCACCTCCGTTGCCGACCTGGAATATAAGGCCGGTGTTAGCTCCATACAACGCACCAACGGGCAGCGACGCGTAGCCGTGTCCGCTGAAATGGACACCTCCCAGGCGAATTCAAACGAGATTGTGGCGGAATTGAAGTCGGGCTTTTTGCAGTCACTGGTACACAAGTATCCCGGGTTGACCCTGTCCTTTGAAGGGGAGCAGCAGGATTTTCGTGAGGCCCTGGATTACCTTAAGATAGGCTATCCCCTTGCGCTGATGGGTATTTTCGTTCTCGTGGCCGCCTCATTCCGGTCTTATATACAAACGATAGTTGTCATGGTGGCCGTGCCCTTCGGCTCCGCCGCCGCCCTTTTCGGGCATTGGCTTTTCGGGTATGACATCAGCATCATGAGCATCCTGGGTCTTGTGGCCCTTTCGGGCGTGGTGGTCAACGATTCGATCGTTCTCGTGGATTGCGTCAACACCTACGTGGCCAATGGAGAGAATTTCTTTGAGGCCGTCGGCCGGGCCGGGGTAAGGCGGTTCCGCGCCATATTCCTTACCACCATCACCACGGTGGGCGGGCTGGGTCCCTTAATGCTGGAACAGGATTCCCAGGCGCAGATGCTGATCCCCATGGCGCTGTCCATGAGCGCCGGTGTCGGTTTTTCCATGATTGTTTCTTTGTTGATTACCCCCTGTACTTTATGTATTATTAACGATGGACGCCGCGCCATGTACTGGCTGATCCATGGTCAATGGCCGACACCCGAAGAGGTCGAGCCCGCGCGGTATCGGGACCTAATCGAGTAGTAATTTCAACAGGGCATTTCGCAGGCATATTATGCGTTTTCTTGGGCCGGGAAAACTTCTCTCCGAGAAGAAATATTTCCATTGTCTTGACACGGGCATTCTAGTTCTCATTCTGCTTGCTTTCGCGTCCGGAACGGGCGCGGAGACCGGTTCGCTGGACCTTGTTGATTTGCCCTCCCTGGGCGGGCCGCCGCCAGGCGATATCAGCACGCTGGATTATTCCAGGGAAATGCGCACCATTGCGGGGGACGCCGGCGAAGATCTGGAAGAGATTCCCGCAATGCAGCCCGGTGCGGAAGAGCAAGAGGCGGCAGCTCCCGAAGTCTACGAAGGGCAATCCGTCCCCCCGGAAATGTCAACGAATACGGCGCCGTTGCGGCCGTCCGCCTTCCTGCTTGATCTGGTTGGCGCGCAACGCCGCGCCCTGGCGCAAAACCCGTCGCTTACAGCGGGCGCCGAACGGGTGGAACAGGCCCGCCAGATGGTGGTTAAAGCGAGGTCGCTCTATTTTCCCCAGATCGATGTGTCCTACCGGTATACCTTTACCTGGTTGCCATCCGACTATGTCGACCCCATTGACGAATTTCTCGATGACACGGAGGATGTCATTTCCACGCTGCGCCATGAACTGTACATGTACTATGTGACCACCTCGTCGTTTACGCTCAACGACCGGCGTACGATGCGCAATTATTTGAATGATGCGGAGGATTTGGTGGACACGGCCCGGGGGTATATCGAAAGCCCCCAGGAAAACGCCACAGCCAACCTGACTGCGGGCTGGCTGCTGTTCGACGGGTTCGCCCGGGAATTCCTCAATGCCATGGCCAAGCACGGTTACGGTGAGGCGAAAGCCGCCTACCGTGACGGCCAGCGGATACTGCTGGACGCCATAGCGCAGGCCTATTACGGGGGCCAGTACGCGCGGGAGCAGATTGCCATTGCCGAGTCCGCCATCACGTTCTTTGAACGCCTGGTCAAAGAAGCCGAGGCGCGCCGGGCTATCGGCCGCGGACCCACCAGCCATGTGCTTAATTTTCAGACGGCCCTGTATGCGGCCAAGGGCAATTTACTTCGCGCGCGGCGGGAATACGAACTGGCGCGCATTGCCTTGTCCGTATTACTGGGGTATAAGGAGGGGTACCTTCCCGACACGGTGCAATTGGCGGGGCTGGAATCTGAAACCCCCGAAACGATGCAGCTGCCCGAATCGGATGCCATGCTGGCTTTGGCTTACGCCTATCGGCCGGACCTGGAACAACGGGAGCTGGGCGTGAAGCGGGCGCGTGCGGCCGTGCGTCGGGAATATGCCCGTTTTGCCCCCCAAATCGCCGCGTTCGCCTCGGCTTCGACCCTGAATATCAACGATACCAGTTTTGATGCGGACCGCATTATGACCACGGTCGGTATTAACGCGTCCATGACCCTGTTTTCGGGTGGGCGGCGCAGGGCCGAATTGATCGAGGCCAAGCACGCGCGCCGTGAATCCGAATGGCATCTCGTGGAAACGGAGCGGAGAATGGCGGGCGAAGTGAACCGTGCGCTGTTGGACCTCAAAATGGCCCAGGAAGCCCTGACTCTGAATCGCAACGCCGCGGAGTGCGTGCAGAAAAATCGCGACCTTGTAGAAAAGGAATATCGGGCGGGCAAGGCCATGCTGGTACAGTTGAATCAGGCCCAGAACGACTACATGCAGGCCGCGGGCATGCTGGCCCAGGCCCGGGTGGCGGTGCAACGCAGCTGGCAGGCGCTTCACCATGCCACCGGCGTCAGCCTCGCCCTGCTTACTGGAGAGCCGTCCGAAGTCTTGGACAAAATACAAAAGACAACCGCGCCCATCTCCGGCGTGGACAAGGAGAAAAACAATGAATAAAGCATCGTCGACGGATATTATGGATTTCCTGTTTGACCTGTTTGATTTGCTGAACTTCATTATCGAAGTCTTCCGCAACCTGGGTGAATTGTTCAACAGACAATAGGGAACCCGCACGCTCAGCTTTCCAACATTTCCGGTGGAACTGAAAAGATATTCTTATAAACTTAAAGGGAGACCCTGATATGTCTCACAAAGCGCTTACAGCGGTATTGGCCGGCGTCCTGTCCTTTCTGGCCATGGGCATCCTGGTGGGCTGTCCGCCCAACGCCTATCATGTGTTGACGCTCATGGTGACGCCGATAGAAGGCGGCACCATAACATTGGATCCCGACAAAGCGGTCTATTTCGCGGGCGAGGAGGTATACCTGGAAGCGGTTCCCAATGACGGCTACGCGTTCCAGCGCTGGGTGGGCACCGGTATCAATACCACCATCAACCCAACCAAGAAGCGGGTATATGCTGATGAAACCATCGTGGCGGAATTTTCCACAACATCAAGCGTTACGGAGGGAGAAGGAGAGCCGGAAGGGGAGGGTGAAATTGTCAAGAATGGCAATTTTGAGGGCGGAGCGCAGGACTGGACCCAAGTATCGCTCACCGGCATGGATATGATATGCGACATCGACGCCTGCACCGGGATTGACGGTATCAGTTCCTCTGATGGAACCCAATGGGCCTGGTTCGGAAACAGCGCCACGTACAATTACGAATCCGCCACGCTCTTCCAGGAAATTACAATGCCGATACAGGAGGAGGCCTATCTCAAGTTTTATCTCGCGATGCCCAGGTCTGACATGCCTTTTACCTTTCAAGTGCTTTTCAACGGCACGCCCCTCCTCGAATTGACCGAAGAGGACGCGCTTCTTTTCAGCACGTACCAGCCGGTAAGCGTGGACATCAGTGATTTTGCCGACAGCCGCACCGTGGTGCTTACATTTTACTATTACAGCATGGGCGTGTTAGGCGAAGAATCCGCCGTGTTCTTGGATGGCGTGGTTATCGAATAATAGGAGAACCGAACCGCAGCGGGCCCGGATACCTTCCCGGGACGCCCGGTTTGGAAGACGGGACGCACTTATGCAAGCAGAAGACAGGGTCATTCATTTTTGCCTGGAGCTCATTCACCGGCCTGCGCCGTTGAAACGCCAGAACCTGCAGAAACTCTACTACGATCTGTCGCAAACCCGCGCCGCTTATGACAATATCGACCTGAACGACGCGGTTCAGGCCAAATTTCACTCGCAGCGGGGAAAGGCGCAGTCCCTGCTTGTCTTCCTGCCCGACCGGGAACTCATGGTGGAGGAGTGGGCGGATATCCCGCAGAGTACCTTCGCGGAAAAAATCCGCACCGCCTGCCCCATGATCATGGAGGCGCGGTCCGTGTCGCAGGTGGTTGTGCACAGCGTCACCGTGCGGTCTACCTTTGCCCTGACCCATTACGACGACGCGCGTGTGTTTCTGCTGGACAACGCCTGCCACCTGGCGGGCAAGGTCAATCCGTTTTTTCAGCGCCCCATCGCCACAGGGGGCCTGCGCTTCGTCTTCCCGGAAACCAACGAGCATGCCGGGGTGCTGCATCTCAACATCGAATCCTTCCGCCACAGCAACAACGAGGTGTTTGTCGAGGTGAAGGGTATATTCGGGCGGCAGCCCGTGACCCCCGACACCCTGGATGTGGTTATTACAAGCCTGCAGCAGACGCGGCAATTCATTACGGACCGGGTCTATCCCTTCCTGCAACAATTTGATGTTCCCGCCGGAATAGTCTGAAAATGGAGGCGGTAATCCGGTGCTGGCCTTCCCTGGCGCGCGGAATGATTGCCCGGGAGCTTTACGGCCATAGCGCGGAACATGGCGGCCGTTGCGTCTATGAGGGCATGTGGGTCGGCCCCGACACTTCCATACCCAACCGGGACGGAGTGCGTCTTGACATCCTGGCGGCGCTCGCCCACCTTCGCGCACCGGTCGTCAGCTGGCCGGGCGGTGGTTTCGCCGACGGGTATCATTGGCGTGACGGCATCGGACCCGCGGCCAAACGCCCTCAGACCGTAAACTTATCGGGGCGGCAAACCGATCCTAACATGTTCGGGACCGATGAGTTCATGCGTTTTTGCGAACAGGTGGGCGCGGCCCCTTATATCACCGTGAACGCGGGATCGGGCACTCCCCGCGAGGCCCGGGAATGGCTTGAGTATTGCCGCTTTCCGGGAGACTCGTCCTTGACCCGCATGCGGGCGCGCCACGGCAGGGCCCAACCGTATTTGGCGCCCTACTGGGGGGTGGGCGGTCTGTCTCCGGAAGACAGCGGGCATCTGTGCGCCGGCGCCTATGCGGAATGCTTCACCCGCTTTGCCGCACCCATACGCGCCCTGGCGCCCGACATCAAATTATTCGCGTGCGGCGCCGTGCCGGATGGCCGGGATCCACGCCTCAATGACTGGAACCATGATCTGTGCCGGCAATTGAGGCATGTTCCTTTCATGGATTATTTAAGCCTGCGCCGACACTTTACGCGGGGCGGCGCGGTGGACTTTTCCGACAATGAATACTATGGCCTCTTCGCGGATGTGCTGGATTTTGAGCGGAACCTGCAGGGGGCGGACGCCTTGCTGCACTACTACTTTCCGGATAAAAAGGTGCATATCGCCGTGAACGAATGGGGCATGCGGCATCCGGAAGCGGTGATCGACAACGGCATGGAACAGCCGAACACCCTTCGGGATGCCTTGCTGGCCGCATCGGTATTGCACCTGTTCAACCGCTGGTGTCGCCGTGTCACCATGGCCAAGCTCTCCCAGGCGGTCAATGTCCTGCAGTGCCTGGCGGTGACCGGCGGCGACAAATTGTTTCTGACCCCGACGTATCATGTGTTTGACATGATGCGGCCCCACCAGGATGCCGCCCTCCTGTTGACGGAAACGGATTCTCCCGCGTTCAAAGCCTTTTCCCCGGGCGCTTCCGCCGCCCGTGAACTTCCCTGCCTGGACGTCTGCGCCTCCCTGTCCGGGAAGAAGATGCTGTTGACCGTGGTCAACAAATCCCGGGAGCATGCGATTGAAACGCGGATTGCACTGCGTGAGGCCGCGGCCGCCTCGGTTTCGGGAAGAGTGCTCCATGCTGCCGCCCCGGAAGAGGTGAACAGTTTTGATGCGCCATCGCGCGTGGTTCCGCGCCGGGTGCGGCTGGAGTCGCGCCAGGACGGGCTGTTCCATGTGTTCCCGCCCCATTCGTTTACCGCTCTGAGCATTACGCTGGAATCCTGAAGCCATGCGTGCCCCGCGCATATCCGTCATCCTGCCGGTTTTCAACGCGGAACAGACATTGGATGCGGCTGTGGAATCGATCGTTACCCAATCCATGGAGGATTGGGAACTGATCGCCGTGGATGACGGGTCCACGGATGCCTCCCTCTCCATCTTGAGAGCGTATGAAACGCGGGATGCGCGCATACGGGTGATCGCGTCGGCACATGGGGGCATTGTTGCCGCGCTGCAGCGGGGTTGTGCCGAAGCGCGGGGTGACCTGCTTGCGCGCATGGACGCCGATGATATCTCCCTGCCTGCGCGGCTTTCCGCCCAGGCGGACCTTTTTGACCACACGCCCGGCCTTGCGCTGTGCGGCGCCCGAATCCAGACACATGGGTCCGCGCCGGGCATGGGAAGACGGCGGTACGATGTGTGGATAAACAGTCTTGTGCGCCATGAGGACATCGCTCGGGAGTTGTTTGTGGAATGCCCCCTGCCGCATCCCACCTTTATGATGCCTCGTTGTGTTTATGAGCGCCTGGGCGGCTACCGGGACGTGGGATGGCCGGAGGATTATGACCTTGTCCTGCGGGCCTGGCAGGCCGGGGGCCGTTTCGCAAAACCGGAAGCCGTGCTGTTGCACTGGCGGGAACGCCCCGGACGTTTGTCCATGAACGATCCCCGGTACGCACCGGAAGCCTTCCGCCGTCTTAAACGGCACGTTCTCTTTCAGACCTGCCTACAGGACGAGCGCCGCGCCTTCATACAATGGGGCGCGGGAGAGGTGGGAAAACGTTGGCTTCGGGAATGGCCCGTGCCGCCTGTCGCGGTGGTGGACATTCACCCGAGAAAGATCGGGCGCTCCATCCACGGCGTCAAGGTCATTGTTCGGGAAGCGTTGCCGCCCCCGGGCTCCTGTTTCATCCTGGTGGCTGTCGGCGCGCGCGGCGCGCGAGATGAGATCCGGGAATACCTCGAACCCCGCGGTTACCGGGAAATGGAAGATTACCTTTTCATTGCATAACCGACGGTCTGGATTGCACCTGGACCGTCAGGCGTTGGTGCGGATTTCCATTTGGCTCAGTTTGGCGAAGGTTTTTACACGTTTCGCGAAATGACCGCAGAAGAGCGTCGGGTGCGGGCCCGGGTAAATTGTGCAGATATCCTCCACGCCGCGCATTTCCACCAGCACGCGGGTGGCGCAGCCACCCGTGGGCGGGCACTGGGGTGAGGAAAGAACCCTGCCCTCCCAGGCATGCAGCAGCGGGCCGTCCGCCTGGTATTTGAACAATGTGACCGGCTCATCAGGCGGCCATTGCACATCCAGGGCGGGCGTCTTGGGCATCTGGTGGAAGAAGGGACGAAAATCATAGGTTGCAGGCGGCTGGTCCATGCCGTGCAAGTGGGGCGTGCAGGTGCAGTGGGACGCGAAGTAATGATTTTCCACCGTATCGAATTCCGGGTTGTGCTGGAAACCCGGCCGGTCGAAAAGACTGGTTCCCAGCATCAGGGACAGGGTTGCGTTCAGGTCATTCTCGCAACCGCATGGGACCAGGGCGCCATTGTTGGTCGCGAAACTGAGGCAGGGTTTGCGGTGTTTCAGAAACAGGCATTCGATGGTGATGGCGTCGGCCTCCTGCCGCCTCATGAGTTCCTTCACCGCCGCATGGGCCCGGGCGGCGTCCATAAAGGACTGGTCGCTCAGGTCGATAGTGTTTTGAGCGCCGGCGCGGAAGGCCGCGGCCGCTTCGCGCAGGACGTCATCTTCCTCCAGGGAATCGTACAAATCGTTGAAGTGTGATGCGGGCACGGCATGAACGGCCGTCTTGAAAAAGGGTTCCACATCATCCTGCTCCTGGTCGATTTTGCCGGAAACACGCAGCACCCGGCTTTGCGCCATGAGCGTGCGTGCGTGCACGGCGCGCAGCCCGTTTTCCAAGGCTTCAAAGTGTTCAATGGAATGAATGTACTGGATGCGCGGGTCCGTGCGGAACCGTTCCGGCGGCAACTGGTGGCTCGCGCCCAGCGGGTGGTACAGGATGACCGGCCCGGGAAAAGCGTCCAGGATGGGCAGGATTTTGGCGCTGAAGCTGTTCCAGAAGTTGAAAAGCAGCAGGGCGTCCGGTGGGTTGCTTTGCATTTCTTCGGCGAAAGCGGCGATGGCCGCGTCGGTATAGATCGGGGCGTCGTCAAGGGCCAGTTCCAGGTTAAGTCCGCGCCCGATGCGTTCCAGTGCTGTCAGGAACGAAGCCTGCTGTTCTTCCGGCTTGAACTGGTTGCCCGGCCAGGTAAACCATTGGTGCGCCGCCCAGGAGTCCTCGCAGTTGCCGCTGAGCACGACATCGGCCGGCGGATAGAAAAATGCGCCCCGGATCCGGGCCGCTTTCCTGGGGCGGTGGGCTGCTGAGGCTAACGCGGCGCCCGGTATTCCTTGGGCAAATCCCGGCCACGCGCCCAGCATGGTAAGTAAAGCGCCTGATTTCAGAAATCCGCGACGGCTGCAGTCTGAGCTCATGTTTCATCTCCTTGTGCGGGACCTTTCATTGCCCCGGTTACGCGTCCGGCAGGGTTTCGCGCAGGACGCGGATGACGTTTTCGCCCATGATCTTCGCAATATCGTCTTCGTCAAGGCCATGTTTCAAAAGCGCGTCGGTGACCAGGACCGTGCCGGAAGCGTCAAAGGGCGTGATTACCATGCCGTCCCAGTCCGATCCCAGCGCGACGTGATCCGGGCCGACCAGGTCCACGGCGTAAACAAGCGTCTTGAGCAACGCCTTCATGGAACAGGAACCGATGGCCCAGGGGAAAAAGCCAATGCCGATGACACCACCTTTTGCGGCAATGCCGCGGGCATGCGCATCGGTGATATTGCGTTCATTATCATGGGCGCCTTTAAGCCCGGTATGGGAGAGGATCGGCGGGCGCGTGCAGCAGGCAAGCAGGTCGTCCAGGAGCCTTGCCGACCCATGGGCGAAATCGACCAGCATGTTCTTTTCTTCCATGCGTTTTAACACGGCTTCGCCAAAAGGAGTAAGCCCGCTGCGATGTTTGCCGTGAGCACAGCCGCCCAGGTTATTGTCGGCCAGATGCACGAGGCCCGCTGTGCGCACCCCGGCATCGTAAAAAATATCCAGGGTTTCCACACGGCCTTCAAGGCTATGCAGTCCCTCCACCCCCAGGACACCTGCCGTCAACAAGGGGTTTGTGCGCCGCTCGTTTAAAAAAATGTCAAGCTGTGCCGTCGTTCTGATAAGGCGGAACATTCCCGCGGAGCGGGCCTCCATATCCCGAAGCAGGCTGGCGCCGTACAATACCCGTTCGCAGGAGCTTTTTCTTGTTTTCGCGGGCCAGTGTTCCGCCGCCAGCAGCGGCGTCATCGCGTCCGTATCCAGGGGCAGCCAGGGAATGCCCGCGCGCACCGGCGCCACTGTGGGTAAGGAGAAAAATTGAAGGGCCACATTCCCCTCACGCATGCGGGGAATGTCGACATGTCCCCTGCGGCTGCGTGCCAGCAGGTCGCGGTTGGAAAGCAGGGCGTCGCAATGGAGATCCGCCACGGTCAGTGTCGCGTGAAGGCGTTTCGCCTCTTCGGATGCCCGGTAGGGTTTCCTCAGGCGGGTGCGGTTCACCATGCGCAGCCACAGGTAGGCCATGGGCGAGAAATGGGCTTTCCTGTACGTGAAGCCCGTGGCAGGCGCCAGGCTATCATTGCTGTTCGTATACCCTATTGACACCGCGCACCCTTTCTTCCGTAGCTCCCAAGCGAACCATCAGTATACGAGGCACCTCATGGAATTCGCAACTATTGCAAATTTGGTTTCGTTTAGGCAAAAGAAATTTCATTCAGGCGTTTTTACCAAGGAAATTTCTGGGAATCCCGTGTCTGGGTGATACTGGGAAAATTTGCCTTATTCTTGCGCTATAGAACTTGGGGTACCTATGTGGAAAGGTAAGAAAGGACCCCAAGGACAGAAAAGGATTTTGTTACTTGGCCGAAAGAGATGTGTCCTTATGGTCGTTTTCCTGAAACCAATATCTCAAGGGGTGCTTGCCGGACGAACGCTATAGACAACACCTTTCTCCGTGGCAAAGGAAGCGCCATTCTCCGTGATATTTTTGCTTCCCTCGTGTACCGTCACGGGAATGGGCGCATTCACAATGCAGGGCTGTCCATAATCGGAGCGTAAAAGGGCTTCCACCAACCGGCCCGCTTTCCATGTGATATCCACTTCAAAGCCGCCGCGAGCACGCAGGCCTTGCACGGAACCGTTGGGCCAGGCATCTGGAAGAGACGGCAGCAGACGCACCACGCCGTCGTGACTCTGGAGCAGCATTTCCGCGACAGCCGCCGCGCCACCGAAATTGCCATCGATCTGGAACGGCGGATGGTCGTCGAAGAGGTTGGGCATGGTGGATTTTTCCAACAGTGCGCGCAGGTTCTCATGGGCGGCGTTGCCGTCGTGCAAACGCGCGAAGAAATTGATCATCCAGGCGCGGCTCCATCCCGTATGGCCGCCACCGTGGGCCAGCCGTCGTTCCAAGGTAATCCGGGCGGCCCGGGACAGTTCCGGTGTCGCTTCAGGCGTGATGGCCTCGCCCGGATGCAGCGCATACAGATGCGACATATGCCGGTGCCCCGGTTCGGGTTCGTCATAATCTTCCAGCAGCCATTCCTGAAGTTGGCCGTGCTTTCCAATTTTATTCGGCGCCAACCGTTCGCGCGCTTCCTTCATGCTTTCCACGTCGGGATCCTGAATCCCGAGAATCTCAGCCGCGTGGATGCAGTTGGTGAAGAGGTCCCGGATGATCTGGACATCCATAGCCGGTCCGAGACACACGCGGGCTGTCTGCCCGTCCGCTGTGCGGTAACTGTTCTCCGGGCTGTTGGACGGCCCCGTTACCAGGAAACCGGTTTTGGGGTCTTCCACCAGAAAATCGAGATAGAACAGGGCGGATTCGCGCATAATCGGGTACGCCCATTCCAGATAATCGCGCTCGGGGAAGAAGGCGTAGTGTTCCCAAAGGTGCCTGCACAGCCAACCGCCCGCCGCGCTAAACGCGCCCCAGCTCGGGTGTTCGCCGGGCGAGGTGAAGCCCCAGATGTTGGAGATGGTATGCACCGCCCACCCCCTTGCCCCGTAGTGCACCGAGGCCGTCTTCCGCCCGGGCACGCGCAGGGAGTCAATAAATTCGAGGAAGGGCTTATGGCATTCATGGAGGTTGGTGACTTCCGCGGGCCAGTAGTTCATCTGGTCGTTGATGTTATGGTGATAATCAGCGTTCCACGGCGCCTGCATGTGATCGCACCAGATGCCCTGCAGGTTGGCGGGAAGCGTGCCGGGACGGGAGCTGGCAAGAAGCAAGTAGCGTCCGTATTGGAAATAAAGCGCCATGAGCCCCGGGTCCTTTTCGCCACGGCGCAGGGCGCGCAGTCGCTCGTCAACGGGAACAGCGCTATGGTCGGGACCTTCCAGTACAAGAGATATGCGGTTCATAAAGGAGCCATGCTCGTTGACATGGGCTTCTCGCAGGGCCGCATAGGGTTTGGCGGCGGCTGCATCGAGTTCACCAATACACCGCATCGCCGGGTCCGCGTGGCGGAAACTGGTGGCGGCGCTTAACAGGAGCGTAACCGTGTGCGCTCCGCGCATCTGAAGCCTGTTCCCGGAAAAGGAAAGCTGCCCGTCCGTTTCGGAAACGGCGAGTGCCGCGGCATAGCGCAGCCCGCCATTCGGAGCGGTGGCGCCTTGCAGTATAAGTTTGCTACCCTCCGCAACGGCCCTGACAGGCGCAATGCTTTCCTCCGTGTCAGCAAAGGGCTCCAGTCGGCCGTCATTTTTCCAACGGTGGCTGCCGCTTTTCGGATCCCGTTCCAATACCGCCTCAAAGTCCAGTGTGCCGGGGCCTGCAGCCGTCATGCGGATGACCATTACCCCGTCGGGGGCGCTGATGAAATATTCCCGTTCATAGGCGGTCTCTCCCTGGGTATAGTTAACGCGCGACACGCCCGTGGACAAGTCCAGGGATCGGCGATAGTCGGTAACCGTGTCATCTGAGGCGAAAAACAGGCGCAGGTCGCCCAGCGCTTGATACGAACCGTAGGGGTCATAGGCGCCGTTGCCCAGTCCTGAGCCCGCGCCTTTGCATACCAGCTTCGCGTTCGCCAGGCGCTCGGCTTCCTCGACCTTGCCCGCGAACAGCAGTCGCCGGATTTCGGGCAGTGCCTCCAGCGCTTCGGGGTTGTCCGCCTCCTGCGGGCCGCCTGACCAGAGGCTGTCCTCATTCAGGGCCACCCGTTCCTGTTTTACCCCGCCAAAGACCATGCCACCAATACGGCCGTTGCCAAGGGGCAGGGCTTTTATCCAGGCGTCCGCCGGAGCATTGAATAGTAAGGTCATCTCCCCCGGTCCCGTTGCGCAGAAAATGCCTGAAAGCATCAACACTCCCAAAACGCTTAGCGTGCTCATGGTGAAACTCCCTTGTTAAGGATTGACTCGATGGAACTATCATAGCAGATAGGGGTTGCCTCGTACGTTGTGGATGGAACCGGTTGACAGAAAAAATGTCGTATGGATATTTCTTTTTGCTTGTTTTGTCCGGTTCGTGATACATTCCAACTATTGTGTCCGTGGTAGTTGCCCTGGCCTGTATCTTCACAAGAATAGCGGGAGATTTTACCGATGTTTCATCAGACACGCAGGCAGTTTCTGACCCTGTGCGCGACGGGGGTATGCGGTGCGCGCCTGGCCTTTGGCCAGCAGGCGGACGCAGGATTTACTTTTGCCGTGCTTAATGATTGCCACATCAAAGATGTCCCGAGTGTGGCCATACTGGACCGGGCCATCGCCCAGATTAACGCCGATGTCCGCGTAAAGGCGGTCATTGTGGCGGGTGATGTGGCGACAGCCGGCGCGCGTGAGGAATTGGATCAGACCAAGGCAGCCCTGGCTAAACTTCAGCGGCCCTGGCATATTTTGCCGGGCAACCATGATGTTTTTATGCGCGACGAGGACATTTATGCCAACTATACAGCCGTATTCGGTCCGGTTCATTGGGTGCATGAATATCACGGCTGGACTTTTATCGGGTTTAATTCCTGCGACGGGGTTAAAAGCGATGTCTCCGTGGCTGACACGGAACTGGCCTGGCTGCGTGAGCAGGCCGCGCTTGTTCCGCCGGAAACGCCCATAGCCCTGTTTTGTCATCATCCCCTGAATCCGAATACGGCGAGTTATCGCATCCTCAATGCCGACACGGTATTGGACGTCTTCAAAGGGAAAATGCTTCGCCTGGCCGCAGCCGGACACTGGCACGGGAATCAGGTGGAGGAACAGGGGGGCGTTCTGTTCGCCACCACGGCGTGCTGCTCTTCCACACGCGGCAACTTCGACAAAACCGAGGCGCGCGGTTACCGCCTGTTCCACATGAAAGGGGATAGAGTGGAAACGGAATTTGTGGAAGTGCCGCTTGAGGCGAAGAAAGGATAGAAGGTCTATCGGACGGATCAGACCGATCAGACCGATCGGACAGAACCTTACTCTCGTCCCGGCGTTTTATTCCCAGTCTCAATCCAGTGCAGCAGGGCCTCCACGTTGATGGCGCTTTCCCACGGGCGGCAGCGGGTGCCTGCGGGCTGATGGTCCCGATAATATTCCGCCCAGGCGCCCGTGTCATCCGCAAGTTCAAGGGTCTTGTCATAGAGGTCCCGGGCCATGGGATGGCTGAGTTCAGTGAGGGCATACAGCAGCAATCCGTAATCATAGCCTACCGCTACGTTGCCATCGGGCCGCGAGGGAAGTTTTCCGGTGTTTTTGTATCCCGTCACGATGGCTTCCACTTCGGGCCGAAGATCTTCTGCGGCAGGCAGTGAAGCATGGAAATACAGGGGTGTCAGGCTAACAGATTGCAGCAGGAACACTTCGGTTAGTGCGGCCGGCAGCGGCTCTTCATTCAAACAGGAAAGGCACACATAACGGCCGTTATTCGTGCGCAGGGTCCATTCGACGCTCATGCATCGTTCACAGACGCCATGTCGTGTGCGGGGCATGGGCGCTGCCGACCCCCGTGCGGGATTGTTTGTAATCAACCTGCTGTCTTTCAGGAAATTGTCGCGAAAGGCATTGCGTACAAGGCTTACCGTTTCTCGCGCCCGCGCCACACGAACTGCATCCCACAGGTTCATTTCCTCAATAAAGTCAAGCAGCAGTGCACCGCTTTCAATAAAGAGCAGGGTGGCTTCGGCAGAGCCATCGTTCAACGCGGACCGGGGCAGAATACCCCCGGCGACGTAGGTCTCATCCCCGTTGAAAGGCAGCATGTTCTTGACGAGATAACGCTGCTGCACCTCCCACGCCCATTCGAGCATGGGCAGTATCTCCCGGACAAACGCCTTGTCCCCCGTGCGCTGCAGATAGTCGAAGGCCTGCAAGGTGATGTAGCCGGTAATTTCCACATCGTCATTTTCATGGACATGATAGACCCCGGGGAAACCGAAGGCCTGGGCGTTGCGGATTTGACCGCCTCGCTGAAACACTTCCCAGTAAAACCGGAGGATATCGCGCGACATTTCCTCGTGACCTAATGCGACAAGGCCGCGGTGCGTGCCGTACTGGTCGCGCACATAACCGAGATGATAGGGGTAGCCGGCGAGTATGCCGCCTTCCGCCGCCTGCTGCGTTTTTATCATCACCGCCGTATCATCGAGTACCTGCAAGAGTCGTGCGCGCCCGGGCACATCGGCAGGCAGTTCAGCATCGAAGTCACGACCTGAAGCGGTAAAGGTCTCCCATGCCGACAGCGTTTCCCGCAACAACACGCCCGGCGTCGCTGTCAAAACAGCCTCCATGTGCTGAAGGCACGTTTCAAGTTCGGGACCGCCCGTGATATACAGGCATGTTTCACCGGGGTCGCAGGAAAAATACATGCCTGCATCCGTTTTTTCAACGCTGACCGCACCTTTCCATGCAATCTGATTAAAAACAGCGCAGGGCATTGGGTACCGGCCGAAAGGCACCAGCGGTATGCCGATGGGTGTTTCCACCAGGAGCCCGTCCGTGGCGCCGTGCGCCTGCATCTCCGGGGATTCATACGCTGCAAGTCGGAGTTCCGGATCGGGTTTATAGGAAAAAGTAACGGGAGATGTCGCATGGACTACGCGCACCAGGGCGGGCAATGCATCACAAACAAAATCCGTTATCACGGCGACAGGGGCCCCGTCACGACTAACTGTATGCCGCCATACCGCCGTGCCCCATACCCGTTGCGAGATGCAGGACAATCCGTCGCCCTTGAGGTCCATGCGGCCGATAGTGGTGGCGCTGTAGGGCGGGCCGAAGACCTGTATGATGTCCGGACCCTGTTCGTAGACGCACAGGCGGCCATTGCCCAGGCAATGGACCGCGCCGCTGTCATTATCACGACCGGTCCAGGGTCGTTTCTCAGACCAGTGGACTTCGGGGAGGAGTTCGTTCAGTGGTTTGTCCGCAGATTGGGAGAAGGCTGAGGCTGCAACCGAAAAGGCGAGTAGGATGACGCTGATCTTATGCGTGGTGTTACTCATCGGCATATTCCTTCGCTGAAATGTCAACAGGCGGTTCCGTACACTGCCCCTGTGCGGCTGAGTCTGACCACGTCCGACTATGCCGGACTTCCCGGGTGTTTGTCGTCGTAATCACGCGGTTGTGTTTGCTTTCATCCTGTGCACAAGGCTTGTTCTTGTCATGTGATTAAAGA
>Ga0123335_1001180_pt1 | contig 43481 bp, 38 predicted proteins | sample BiotimSIPDNA_2_FD_89707 | JGI IMG/M metagenome (GOLD analysis project Ga0123335, IMG submission 89707) | Anaerobic biogas reactor microbial communites from Washington, USA - Biogas_R2 time_0 SIP DNA | ecosystem: Engineered > Bioreactor > Anaerobic > Unclassified | place: Washington, USA...
AAGTCTCTAGCCAATTATGTTCACTTTTACAACTATTATCGGGTTCATGATGCGCTACAATATCAAACACCCATGCAATATGCTGGGATACAAAAAAGTCTCAAATGTCCGTGACCTATACATTCAATTGACTAAACATGTTTTTACGCATATAATGCTCTTTGCAGTGGCGAGAGATCGTCCAATCAGATAACTTAATTACTAAGCAACTAGAATATTAATCATCATATGAGTCCAGATCAAATAGCAATACAGCTTACTATTTTCTATTTAGATCACACTCGGTCTTAGTTTTCCATCTATCTGATTTCTGGTAAATTAGCCAGAAAAACTCTCACTGCTATAAACAGTTATTTAACTGTTTTGTAAATTATTTGAATGAATTTAGTATACAAAGGAGCAGATTATGGCATTTTTTAACAATTTATCATCATTATTTTCAAGAGATCAAAAACAAAAAACTCAAAAAAACGAGCAATCAGCTAAATCAGCAAGGCAAAATCAAAAGCAAGTAGCTGTTCAGAGCAATCAACAGAAGAATCAAAACAAACAGTCACCAAAAAAAGACTTTTCAAAAGTTATTTCTGCTCAAGAAATTGCTCAAGAAAAAGAGGCGTTGCTTAGAGAAGCAAAAGCTCAAGCAAGAGAAATCGTTGTTGAAGCAAAAGACTCTGCTCTTCAAATTAAAGCTCAGGCAGACAAAACAGCCAGAGAACAGGAAAAAGAGTTATTGATTCGAGAAAAGACCCTAGATAACAAACTCGATAAACTAGATTTAAGACTAGACCAAATACAGCAACAAGAAAAGAATCTTGGTGCTGAAAAAGAAACTCTCGAGAAACTTAAAGCCAAGGTTGAAGAAACAAAAACCAAAATGATTCAGAGATTGGAAGAGATCTCTGGTATGACCCAACAGGAAGCAAAGGATGCTCTCCTTGACGGTCTTGAAAAACAACTCACCCAGCAGATGGCTCAATTAGTCCGTCAAAAAGAGGAAGAGGCCCAGCTTGAGATTGCTGATAAAGCCAAAGAGATGTTGATCGATACTATGAGAAATGGAGCCACTGATTTCGTGGCTGAGTATACCGTATCGGTAGTTAAAATTCCTTCTGAGGACGTTAAAGGCAAAATTATTGGTAAATCAGGTAGAAATATTCACGCTTTTGAACATTTAACTGGTGTAGATCTCGATCTAGATTATTCAGATGCCGAAGTCAGACTTTCATGCTTTGACCCAGTCAGAAGAGAAATCGCCAGAATAACTCTAGAAAGACTGATTAAAGACGGCAGAATTCAACCAGTTAGAATTGAGCAGGTTTTGGAAAAAGTTAAGGGAGAGATTGACCAAATTATGTTGGAGGCAGGAAAAGATCTTTGTCAAAGGGTTAATGTCTACAATCTTCCTCAACCACTTATTAAGATTTTGGGAAGATATAAATATCGTTTCTCTTACGGACAAAACTTAATTAAGCATACTTTAGAAGTTACAAAAATTGGAACCAAAATTGCTCATGAACTTGGATTAGATGTAAATGTAGTCAAACTAGGATGTTTGCTACATGATATTGGAAAGGTATCTGATAATCCTGAAGATAATCACGTCGAAGCTGGTGTTAAAATTGCCAAAAAATTTAATATGCCACAAGCAGTTATAGATTGTATTGCACAACATCATGAAGACATTCCATTTTCTTCTCCTGAATCAATGGCCGTTTATATAGCCGATGCGATATCAGGAGCCAGACCTGGAGCAAGGTATGAAAATATTGAAGAATATTTCGAAAGACTTGAGAGCCTTGAACAGATAGCAACTAGCTATAGTGAAGTAGCGGAAGCATACGCTGTCAAAGCGGGAAGAGAAGTAAGAGTGTTACTCAATCCTGAGAAATCAAAAGATGATGATGTTGCCGTGTTGGCTAATAAAATTAAGGAAAAAATTGAAGATAAACTTACCTATCCAGGATCAGTCAGCATTTGTGTAATTAGAGAACACAGACATACTGCCACCGCAAAATAAAACTAAGCCATAATTTATTGAAGATTATTTGTTACAATAAGAAAATATGTCAAATGCTATTTCGGTTGTGCAGATTATTGTTTCTTTGATGTTGGTAGTTTTTATTCTATTACAAGCTCAGGGAACCGGTCTTGGAAGCACTTGGGGTGGTGGTGGAGAAACATATCACACAAGAAAAGGAGTTGAGAAAATTGTTTTCATATCAACAGTTGTTTTAATCGTTGTATTTATATTGCTATCGGTTGCCAGCTTAATATTATAGACGATTAAGTTATTTCAACCTCATGAGAAAATTTTATTGGTACTTTACTGCATACGTTAGAAAACACGGTCCAACAGTAATTCTTTCAATTTTAGGTGGAGTAATCTTTTTTTCTATTTTGATGCCATTTCTAATGAAAAGACTCACTATAAAAAAAAGAGAATACATTGGAATAGTTGGAGAGTACAATCTCCAGACCCTACCTAGTGAAATCAAACATAAGCTGAGTATGGGATTAACTACTGTTGACCCAGAAGATCAATCAATTGAACCTCTTTTGTCAGAACGTTGGATTACCGAAAACGATGGACACACCTATCGTTTTACTTTGAAAAAGGGGTTAAAGTGGCAAGATGGTCTTGAATTAACTCCAGATACAATTAATTACAACTTAAAAGATGTTGAGGTAATCTCGACTCCCAATGATCTAGTTTTTAAATTACCAGCTGCTTTCGCTCCATTCCCTGCAGTGGTCACCGAGCCTATCTTTAGACAAACTCTTGAAAGTTATCTTATTTTCTTTAAAAAACCTAATATTATTGGCTTGGGTCCCTACAAAATATCAAGTTACACACAAAATAACAATCGATTACAAGAGTTGGTATTGGATGGTCCAGAAGATCGACTGATATACCGTTTTTACTTAACAGAGCAAGATGCAATTATAGGCTTTAAAAAAGGAGAAGTAGACACCATTAATGATATTCGTCAAATTGAAGATCTCGAAAAATGGGGAGAAAGAAATATTACCCTAGAAAGAAAAATTAAATATGATCAGTATTTAGCAATATTTTTTAATCACAATGATCCTCTAATTACCAGAAATCTGAAACAGGCTCTTTACTATGCGCTAGATAAACCAAAAGGAGAAGAACGCGCAGTCAGTCCTATCAATCCCTTTTCATGGGCTTACCTTGAAGGTGGCAAAGATTATGCTAAAGATTGGGAAAGAGGAACTGAAAGAATTTTGTCAAGTTTGCCAAATCAACCTTTAGAAATTTCACTTACCACCACATCCATCTTTAACCAAGAAGCCAATCAAATTAAAAAAGAGTGGGAAGAGTTTGGCCAACATGCATATGAGAAATGTCAAAATAGCTCAGATGTTGAAGATAAATCATTGTGTGAAAATCTAAAAATATCGGTGCAGTTAAAAATTAGCAACTTCCCAGATACTCAAAATTATCAAGCTTTGTTACTCGGGCAAGAGATTCCTATTGATCCTGATCAGTATTTTCTTTGGCATTCAGATCAACCGACAAACTTTACTAACTACAAAAATACCCGCATAGATAGTTTGTTAGAAAAAGGTAGACAAACCTTAGAACAAAAAGAAAGACAGACCGTATATCAGGAGTTTCAACAGTTTTTGCTAGAAGATCCTCCGGCAATTTTTATTAAATTCTTGCCAAGCTACACAATTACAAGAGAGTAAACTTGCCCATTGAATCACCGTGATTCTAACTACAATCTTCTGATTTTTTTTCTTAATAACTCAAAAATTCTAATGAATCGATACCAACTTGATACTGGCAAGTCTTGAGCTGGCAAATGTTGTAACTCATATCCCCCAAATCCCCTCTTAAACAAGGATGGTCCGGCAAAACGATGCTCTTTTTTGTTTAATGGAGAGACTCCCCAAAAGTTATACTCGCTGCAGCCACGTTTCTTTGCTTCTTGAATCGCTGCCCATTGAGTTGCATATGAACCGGGCAACCTCTCATTTTTTGGAGTTGAAACTCCGTAATGATAAACAGCTTCATTTTGATAAAAAATTACAAAGGCACTGGCCAATAACTCACCTTGATAATAAGAGTTTATAAAAGCTACTTGGTCATCCTCGGCAAAAACCTCAAACTGATTTAATAAAAATTGATAATCAAAAGGAACAAATCCATGTTTTTTAGCCAGATATAGCTGCTGATCATAAAACTCTTGCATAAATGAAGAGTTTTTAATAATTTTGGTTTTTATACCCAATTTCTCAGATTTTCTAATCTCATAACGAGTATTTTTACGCATCTGAGCCAACAGTTGATCTAAATCTTGAGATAAATTAAGTCTGAGGGTTAAGTCTGCCGTTAGATGCATTGGAGCCGATACAAAACCGTTTTCTGCAAAAAGTTGTCTTAATTGAGGAGTGTCTTTTGCCTGAGGCCTAACTCGAAAAAAATGGCAATTTTCTTCTTTGGCTAATTTTTTCAAGTATTTACAAAATTTCTGAAAGATAAAACTTGAGTGAGAATCTTGCCAATTGATTAAAGGACCCCCAGCAATAGTGAGGTAATTTCCTCTCTTTGCCAACTCTTTGATAACCATTGCAGCACCAACCTGTCTATCATTTTCGTAAGCAGCCACCGGAAAAAAACTTTTCCCAATTTTTTCCTCAAAAACTCCCCAATTATAAGATTGCAAAAAATTAGCCTGTGGATGGACTGCAGCAAAGCCTTCCCACGAACTTTTATCCAATAGAGTTTTAAAGTGAACTTCACCCATGATTATCTTGAAGAGATTTAATAACTAACTCAGCAATTTTTTCAGCCTTCTTGATAGTAACAACTCTGTGAGTAGGTAAATTTATAAGTAATTTTGCATAATTTTCTGCGTTGGGACAATTCCCTAGCTGATAATTACTCTGAAACTGCAAAGAGCCACTATCAACCGCAGCTCTATACCAACGATCATTAAGAAATATTCCATTTTTTTGTAAAAATGATAAAGCAGTCTTAACTTGTAAAGATGATGATAAAACAACTGGGAATCTTAAATTTGTTCCACGAGCAATCTTTTCTGGTGATAACGGGATTTTAATCCCCTCAACCTCATGTAATTTATTCCAGTATATCGAAGAAATAAAACTTCGATTTGCTAGCTGCGTATGTAAACCATTCCACTGTCTTAAAACTAATGGAGCAAAATATGCAGGAAAAGATTGATAATGCCCATGAGGACTTTTAATCTGAGTTTCCATTAATCCAGTTTTTTTTGCAAGCCAATGAAGCACTTTTCCGAGTCCTATTGAGTAAGTGTGACGAATGACTAATGTTAATAATGGATAAAACAGCAACCTTACTACTAATTTTTTATTAGATTTATCATGCTTAAGCTCAAACCAATCTTCAAGTTTGGGTAAGGTTGGAATCTCAATTGAGTGATGTTTGAAAACAACTGCGCCACCAGATACGCCGTCAAGCAATTTATCTCGACCAAACGATAAGATGACTGCATCTGCCAAAGAACCCAACTCAACCCCACTATCATCGACCGCTCCAACTGCCTGAGCTAAATCCTCGATCAAGATAATCCTCTTTTCTTTACAAAACTTTGCAATCTCTTGAACTTGGTCTGCATATCCCAAAGTATGTTGAAGAATAATAGCTTTTGGTTTAGTTGCCGCCTGATATGCCTTTTCAATTTGTTTGAGAGAAGTGTGAAGTGCCTCAGAATCAAGATCAAAATATTCTGCAGTTGCTCCCGTTCTATTAATCGCTTCCTCCAAGGAACTGCAGCTAAAAGCTTGAGTTAAAACAGTATCTCCTTTGGAGATACCGTACGCTTCTAAACAATACTCAATCGCATCTCGACCATTAAACAGCAGTACTGTTTTCCCTTGAAAATGATTAGAAAGATATTTTTTTAATTGCTTTTTAGCAGATTGGTTAGGAATCAATAGCTCACGTAAAGCCAAAAAAGCTTCGCGAAATGAGTAGTTAGAACCCAAACTATTAAAAATTATCATTATTGTTTAATTTCAAGTAATTTTGCTATCTCGATTGGCAATCGACCCTCAACCAAAACAAAATCATTTTTTGTTAGTTGATGGATAATTTTTTTTGCTTGAGTAATATCACTAAATAGATTATCACCATAAACTTTTTTAAACTGCTCTTTACCTGCCTCTCCAAGATATACTACTTTATCAAAAATATCTTTAGATTGCTTTGCTAACTGGAAATGAATTGTCTCAGAATTATCTCCCAAATCAATTAATCCAGATGTAATTAAAAATAAGTTGCCAGTTATTTTTCTTTTTTTAATAATGTCTTGAGAAAGTGCTAAAGCTGCTCTAAAGCCAGCTGGGTTGGCAGTTCTCCCATCATCTAAAATCCAGAAGTCTGAGTGATGTTGAAAAAAATTGATAAACAGGTCGTTGGGCTGAAAACTACATAAACCCTTGGCAATCTGCCCACTGCTCAATCCCAACTGTTTTGAAACCACTACTGCCCCCTTAATTATCGGGAAAAACTGCTCACCGATTATCTTGGTATCAACCTTAATTCTATTTAGCTCAAATGATAGTTGGGCCAACTGATTAATTAATAATGGAGAATATTTAATATTTAAATCTGGAGAAGAGTAAGAATACACTATATTTTTTTTAGATTTTCTGGATAAGCCGTACTCAACAATCTTTGCTGTTCCCTCATCTGCATCGTTAAAAAAAACTAGACCATCACCTGGAAGAACCTCAATAAGCTCCGCCTTTGCCTCGATAATATTTTTGATTGAACCAAATGTAGCTAGATGTTGCGAAGTTAAGCCTGTGATAATCGATATTTTTGGTGAAAATTTCTTGGCTAAAAATTTAATTTCTCCAGGTTTATAAGCTGCAAACTCCAATACGACTACCTTTTCACCTTGATATCGAGTTAAAATCTGCATCGCCAGGCTAAATGGAGTATTGTATGATCGCTCAGTGGTAAAAACTTCATACTTCTCTGATAAAAGATGTGCTAATAAATGTTTAGTGCTGCTCTTCCCATAACTACCAGTAATACCAATAATCATTGGTTTTGTTCTATTTAGTTTGTACTGAGCTAGAAACAGTAGCACTCTCACAACAATATGAAAAACCAATAAGAAAGGTAGGCTACAAAGCAAAATAATATCTGGAATCAAAATCAACAAAATAAGCAACCACAAAAGAAATAACAAAGAAGAATGACTGATTCCCCAAAAAGTTGCTATCAGTAAAACTACTAATGAAAAGATAGCAAGTAACACCACCCTCAAAGTTGGCTTGGGACGCTTTAATGTTTGTCGACTAAGACTTCCCTTCTGAGGCAGTATCATTAGCATCTCTTTTTGACCTTCTTCTGTTTTAAGATAAGAAAAAAGACGATCTAACCGATACTCTTTTTTCTGAAACACATTTAACCAAAGCAACCACCTAACAATTAGAGGCAATATAAAGATCACAAGCAAAATGTAGTTAATCCACATATCTCTCTAAAAAATAAATAATATGCGAAGCAACTGTTGCTGGTTGCGAGTAGTAAGGTCTGTGTCCTTCTCCTCTCATAACTTTAAGTTGAGCTTTGTGGATACCAGTTACAAAAAGAGGTGCGTGTTTAATTGGAGTATATTTATCCTTATCTCCCCAAATAATTAACGTTGGTGTTTTAACTTTTGCAAGATCATTTTTTATTTCGGTAGAAATAATTTGCTGCATCGTTTTTTTAAAATTCTCATCAGATAGTTTAAAATAGTCTTTTTCTCTAGCAAAAAGATACAAGACTTTTCTAAAAAAATGCTGTGCTGAGCTTGGCAAAAACCTAAGCAATGCAAAACCAATCTTTGCTATTAGCTTAAACACTGCTCTTTTTATTATCTTGATTGGAGATTTATTAATTACTCCTGCAGGACCAATTAGTATCATTCCCTTTATCTTCTCAAGACTAGTAGCTGCAAGATGTACAGCCAACTGCCCACCAAAAGAGTGTCCAATTATTACCACAGATGAAAAATCTTCCAGCTGTTTTACTACATGCTTTTGATACTTATCTAAATCAAAAGGCTCTAACAAGGGTTCGTCAAATCCTGGCAAAGAAAGATATTTAACCTTAAATCCAGCTTTTTTTAGTAAGCTGGTTAATGGCTGCCAACGAGCTTTTAGTTCTTTTTCAAGTGACCAGCCATGAATAATACAAATTGTTGGTGTCTTCATAATAAACCCTATCGATTATTTCTGATTATACCCTCCATGCTTGCTATGAGTATAATCAGAATTACATTCTTATGTTTAATATCATCAAAAAACACAATCGAGCCATACTTCATGCAGTCGCTATTTACTTTTTATTGCTAGGAACTTCTCTACTGGTGGCGCTCTTTTTTTCTACCCTAACTTATTCTTCTATAAAAAAACAGCAGCTATCATCCGCATCATCCAGATCAAAAATAGCAATTTTTCCCCTTACCATTGCTAGAGCACTCACCCTAGATCAATGGAAATTATTAAAAATGTGGAAACTAGGACTTGAATTAATTCCTCAGGTAAATGAACTTAAAATTCAATTAGAGCAGACTTTTAAAATCGCTAATCAAGAAACAGTTATTTTTCAACCAAAAACTACCCAAGCCATAGAAGGATTTTCTTCTTCCTATTCTGATTTTTATAAGCAATTTTTACAATGTGGATTAGCTCAAAAAATACTTCAGCAAAACCAAAAAGATCAGTTAAAAAAAGTAAATGACATTTTACCTCAAATAAGCTGGCTATCTAATCATCTGATTAATAACGAGTTAAAAATTCTTTTTTTGCTCCAAAATAGCGATGAGTTGAGAGCTGGAGGCGGATTTGTTGGCTCAATGGCCACCATGAGTTTAATGCATGGTCAACTTAATCAGCCTGTTTTTTATGATGTTTATGATCTTGCCAATAGAACCGAGGGTCTAAGCAACCCTCCAATTGGAGTTAGCCAATATCTTAGTTCTGGTAAGAATTTATCATTAACTGACGCAAACTGGGAAGCAGATTTTAGTCAATCCGCTCAAAATTTTCTTAAGATCATTTCTCAAACTGAACTCCCAAAAATAGATACCGTCGTTGGTATTAGTTTAAACTCTATTGCTAGTATTCTGGAAGCCACAGGACCAATCATGCTCCACGATTCAAATCAACTGGTTTATGCAGATAACCTAGCTGAGTTAGCAAGAAAAGACCGTGAAGATTTTTTTGCTGGAGACAAAAGGAAAAAAATGTTCCTAAACGAACTTTTTACTGCACTTAAGTTAAAGATGACCCAGCTTACATTCAAACAGCAGCTTCAGTTATTAGAAAAAATATTCAATAATATTCAACAAAAAAACATTTTATTTTATAGTACCGATTCACAGTTACAACAGTTGATTGTTAATCAACAAGCAGGAGGAACAATAAACTTTGAATCTGACTTTTTTTTATATTTACTTGAGTCTAATGTCGGTATTAATAAGGCCAATAAAAATATTATTCGTGATGTTCAACTTAATTTTTCACCTCATCTAATAACTATCACCATCGAGTATTTTAATAAAAATCAACCCTTATCAGATCAACAAATAGCAATAATTGAAAACAATTCAGATTTATTGCAAGCCAAGCATATGGGTTATATCAATTATCAACGAATCGTCACCAATCTCCCAATCAAGCAAACTCAAGTATTGTGTGGCACAAAAGAAAAAGAGATTGAGGAAAATTCAAAAATTCAAACCTGGGGAGGAGTGGCTAATCAAATCGGATTCCTAACCACTACCCAAGAGATGAGTTCAACAAGATGCATTGTTAACTTGCAACCTGAAACAGAACTCAGTCCTTATCACACCTGGACAGTAGTTAGACAACCTGGACTACCTCCAACTAAGTATAAAATATTTTTCTTTGATAACTTATCAGAACTAACTCTTCAAAAAAATGAAAAGATAGGTGGCATCAGATAGAATATACACTACTAACATTAAATTGACATAAAAAAATATGATTGATAATAATCAACGGCAATTAATCGAGGATGCTCAAAGTTTACAGCTTGAGTTAAATGTTAATGATCTTAAAAAACAGATAGCTAATCTTCAAACAGAGACTCTAAATCCTAATTTTTGGGAAAGAGCTGATGCCCAAGACTTAATGCAAGAGCTAAGTTTTTTTGAGGATCAGCTTGATCAGTGTAATCAACTAGAAAAATTAGCCAATAATCTAAAATCGCTAGATGAATTACATGAAGATAATACTTTAACTGACCTAGATAAAGAACAGCTTGATATCGAAGTGCAGCAAACAGTAAAAAAACTAGGACAGTTAATTAAAAAACTTTCTATAAACAAGTATTTAAACGGAAAATTCGATAAAAGTAATGCAATTTTATCAATTCATCCAGGACAAGGAGGCACCGAAGCCATGGACTGGGCAGAGATGCTTGAAAGAATGTACATTAGATTCTTTGAACGCAAAGACTGGAAGTTTGAGTTTATTTCTGAAACAAAGGGTGAGGAGGCAGGTATTAAAGAGGTGAGTTTTGAAGTAAAAGCCCCATTTGCTTATGGTTATCTAAAAAATGAGAGAGGTACACACCGGCTAGTAAGACTCAGCCCATTTAATGCCGATAATCTTCGCCAAACTTCTTTTGCTTTAGTCGAAGTTTTGCCAGTCATCAGCAATCAAACTGAGATTGATCTTAAAGATGAAGAATTAAGTTGGAAGTTCACCAGAGCTGGAGGCCCAGGAGGACAAGCAGTTAATAAAATAAATACAGCTGTAGAACTAACTCACCTCCCAACTAATATTATAGTTAAAAGTAGAAACTCAAGATCACAATCACAAAACAAGGAAACTGCCCTGAAAATGCTCAAGGCGAAGCTTGCACTAATCCAAGAAGAAAAACTTCAAGAGAAGATCAATCAAGAAAAAGGTCAACATCAAAATGCTAGCTGGGGAACACAGATTAGAAATTATGTCTTACATCCCTATCAACTAGTCAAGGATACTCGAACTCAAGTAGAAACGAGTGACACTCAGGGAGTTCTTGACGGAGATCTAGACTCATTTATTGAGGAAGAAATTAAGCTCTAAATCAATAAATTTTAAAGAATATCAAACAGTAAAAATATTGACTTGCGAATCTCAGATTATGCGGAGATAATAGAACTTATGAAAAAACTAAACCTTTCTTCGGTCAACACTACTCAAGACTCTTTACAAGATAATGATCAGTCATTAACCGATCAATACTCTCACAACCAAGACAGATATGAAACAGCGGTTGACGAAAACAATCAAATGATTCACAATCAAGAATCTGTTTCAAGATTTGAAACTAATGATAGTGGATTAGCTATAAAACCAACTCACTCAAAAGAGAAAGATATTCAAATGCAGAAAAAACAAAAAAAACTTTTTACCTTTGCGTGTATCATCGCTATAGTTGCCGGCATCGGCACTGGCTTTGGAGGTTTTAAATTAAAATCAAGTAACTCAGGATTAGGCGGCAGCAATGTTCCAGTGCAACAAGTTGTTGAGGGTCAAATTAAAAATGGAGATGTATTTGGAATGCAAGATAGCGATACTTTTACCGATGAGGCAGTTGGCTATCTTCAAGCAGGAGGTTTAAATGGAGAGGGTTCACACCGACTACTTAGACCAGGTGGAGAGTCACAAACAGTTTACTTAACTTCAACTGTTACAGATCTTGATTTACTAGTTGGCTCAGAAATAAAAGTTTGGGGAGAGACTTATCAGGGTCAAAAGGTTGGTTGGTTAATGGATGTTGGTAAAGTTGAAGTCATCGAGGTTGAAGGTCAAGCCCCCTTTGAAGAAGAGCTTTAAGTTATCAGCAAATATCAATAGAGTTTCATTTGTCGCTATTGCGACCTTATCCCCTGTCGTGGTTTAATAGACATAGCGCTATACAGTAACGATATGAGCATAATTACCTTTAAAACAGTCACCCAACAGTTTCCTAATGGCACTATTGCCTTCAGCAATCTAGATTTTACTGTCGATCCAGGTGAAACAGTTTTAATTACCGGCCCCTCTGGCAGTGGTAAGACAACAATCATGCGTTTACTAATTGGGGAGTATCAACCCACCAAAGGTGAAATTTTATTTGAAGATCAACCATTAAGTAAAGCTTATAGACACAGATTGCACTTACACAGAAGAAAGGTTGGAGTAGTTTTTCAAGACTACAAACTGATTGAGGAGCTTAATGTTTGGGAAAATATTGCCCTTCCTCTATTTATTAAAGGAGAATGTCAAGACACCGTTGAAGAACGAGTAACCGATTTATTAAAGCTTGTCGAACTAACTGATAAAGCATTCGTTTTCCCTAGACAACTATCTGGAGGTGAAGCTCAACGCATCAGTATTGCGCGAGCATTAGCCAACAGTCCTAAAGTAATTTTTGCAGATGAGCCAACTGGCAATCTAGATATTGATAACAGTAAACACATCTTGAAACTCTTAACCAAGATTAATAAACTTGGCACAACTTTAATATTAGCTACTCACGATCCAGTAATTATTGATGAGCTAGAAGCAAAGCGAATTGACTTGGCTGATTATCATCAAGATGAAACTTCTGAAGAATCTAGTAAAGACACAGAAACGAAAAAAGAAAAAGCCAAGAAGATTGAGATTGTGGACAATGACAAAGAAGATGGTTCAAAAAAAACTGAAAAAGCAGCTGACAAAAAAATGAATGAAGCTAAAAAAATAGACAAAAAGAAAGAAAATCTAGATAAGAAAAAAGAAGAGGAAACAAAAGAAAAAGAAAAAAAAGACACTACTCAAGAAAAGAAGAAGGCTGGATTTTTTAGTTTTTTAAAGAGAAAAAAAACTGAGAAAAAAGATCTAGATTCTCCAGAAAAGAAAGAAAGCAAAAAAGATGATATTAATTCTGAAACTGAAGAAAAAAAATGAAATCTTTTAAAACAGCTCTGATTAACATTAGACGCATGCCCTACAAAAGCTTGATCGCCATCGCTATGATCTCGATCACATTTTTTGTAGCCTACTGTTTTTCGATGTTAATCTTTGGTTCTCAACTCATCCTAGATGATTTTGAAAATCAGCCAACCATTATGGCTTTTTTTCAAATTAGAGCTGAATCTGAACAGGTAGACCAAGTAGTTAAGACTTTGCAAAATGAAGAATTTATTGATTCAGTTAAAGTGATCTCAAAAGAAGAAGCGCTAAAATTTTATCAAGAAAGGCAGGAGAATCCACTTTTACTAGAATTGGTAACCGCTGAAATTCTTCCTGCAAGCATTGAGATTTCAACCACTGATCCAGAGTATTTAACAGAAGTTGAGCAGATTTTAATGAAGTTTGAACAGATCGATGAGGTAGTTCTGCAAAAAGATGTGGTCGACCAATTAGTTCAATGGACCAAATCACTACGAATGGTGGGAATTGTAGTTACTTCAATATTGGCTGCCCTATCATTCTTTATTATCACTAGTACCATTAGCTTTAAGATTGGAAACCAAAGTAAGTTGGTAAATATTTTACGAATTATCGGAGCTAGCAATAGTTACATCATAACCCCATTTATTTATGAAGGTTTTATCTATGGATTTTTAGGATCAGTTTTTGGCTGGGGGTCAATGTACATCTCTTTTTTATATCTAATGCCATGGCTCAACTCTTTTGTGGGATCGGTGATTACCCTGCCCCCAAACTGGGAGTTTTTAGCTATTCAACTTGGAATTGGCACCTGCGCAGGCATGTTCTTTGGCGGAATGGCTAGTGTGTTTGCTGGTAAAAAGTTGATCAAGAAGTAATCAATAATCATGATTATCAGAAAAAGTTCCCGTCGAGCTCGAGTGATATTTTTGGTTTTTTTTCTTTTTTTATTTGGCTTATTATTTCTTAATACCAAGTTTTCTACCTTTATTATTAAGGCTGAAACAGAATTAAGTTGCAATCGTGACGAGTTAGATGAGTTTGGATATTTGAGCTGTTTAGATAAAGAGAAGGCCTCTCTTGAAAAGAAAATAGATCAAGCAAAAAAAGAAGTACAAACTCTTTCCAGTACCATTGCTATTCTCAACAGCCAGACTCAACTACATAGATTGCAAGTTGCTCAAACTCAAGCAGAAATTTCATACTTAGAGAAAGAGATAAGCGAGCTAGGTGAAAGAATAGAGGGTTTAAGTTTATCGCTAGACCGTCTCAGCAGCATGCTGATTGAACGTATTGGTAGTTCTTATAAACAGCAAAGAACTAGTAGTATTTTGGCCATGTTCACCAACGGTGATTTTTCTTCTTTGGTGATGCAAATTAAATACCTGCAACAGGCAGAAAAGCAAACTGCTCAAGCAATGGAGTTAGCTGAAAATCAACGAGTTGTTTATGATGAGCAAAAAAGCATTAAAGAGATTAAACAGGAAAAGCTAGAAGAAAAAAGAGCTGTACTACATACACAACAGCTAGAGCTTGAAAGAAGTAAAGCTGAAAAAGAGAGGTTGTTGGCACAAACGAAAAATGATGAAGCAACCTATCAACGCCTGCTAGCGCAAGCTCAAGCTGAAATTAATTCGATTAGAGCTTACTCTCAAGCGCTTTTCGGATCTTCATACTGCCTAGACTCTCCAGCTCCCCAACCAGATGGGTGGTTCTTTAGTCAAAGAGATTCTCGTTGGTGTGGCTCAAGGATCGGTAACTCAAACGACTCAATTGGAGCGGTTGGCTGTTTAGTGACCAGCACAGCTATGATCTGGAAAAAACACGGAGTTGATGTTACTCCACTCACCATTGCCAACAATAGTAGTTTTTTTAGTCTCAACACCGCATACATGATTTTACCCACCCCTGCTCCTCCAGGATTTAAGTCTGAAACTCACGGTGCTGATCTAAATTTAATAGACAAAGAGTTAAGCGAGGGTAGACCGGTCATTGTAAGACTGAGCGTGTATTTTACTGGAGTTGGCACTCACTTTATTGTGTTAAAATCTGGCAGTAATGGAGATTATGTGATGAATGATCCACTCTATCAAGCTGACATGAAGTTTAATGACAAGTACTCAACCAGTCAAATTTCTAGTGTGAGAACATTCAGAAAATCTTAAATAACAGAGAAAATAATAATTAATTAACAAAAATATGGCAGTGAATTCTAAACCTAATTTCTTGGAAGAAGCTTTCAGTTTAGTAACAGCAAAGATGCTTACCACCTTTATCAAAAAGAATAAAGACTATGGAAAAGGCAATATTTTAGATACTGGTGAACTAGGAATAATTTTTAGAGTCAATGATAAACTAAGAAGGCTGCAAAATCTTCAGGAAACAAATAACACTCCTGAAAACGAGACAATTGATGACACTTGGTTAGACATAGCTGTCTATGCAGTTATTGCCATCATTTTGAGAAAAGGTTGGTTTAAGGCTTTGGAGTTAAAAGAGAAGTAAACTTAAAAAAAATAAAAAATTACTTTTCAAAATAAAAAGGGAGTGAAGACAGCTCGATTAGTTGTTGATAGTCGTTGATCATAACCTGCTGTCGTTGATAATCAATTAAACCACGATTCTTTAGCTCCATCATCTCTAAACTTACAGTTTCTCTGGTTAAAGCTGTCATGCTTGCCAATAGGCGGTGAGTAATCTTGAAAGCATTAACCACAATCACCTTTTTTTTGTTTTTTGCAGAATGACCAAATCTTTTCCCCAGTAAACACAAAACTGTGGCTAATTTTTGTGAAGCTGTACCAAACATCAGAGACTCACTGCGCACCGAAAGTTGATTCAATCCAGAGGCAAGCTTTTTGGTGAGTGAAAGCAGTGATTGAGGATCATTCTCAAAATACTTTAAAACTTCCAAGATACTAATTACCTTAACCTCTACCTCGCCCATCGCTTCAAAATAATATGGATTACGCAGAGAGTTTAGTGCTAGCGGTAAAGGAAACAAAGAGTTTGGTTTTAAAATATTAAGAGTGTACTCCTCTCCTTTTGATGAGATAGTGTAATGCCTAACATATCCCTTAATAAGCAACATTACTTTATTAACAGGTTCATCAAGCTCATACAAAAACTCCCCTCGCTTAAAATGCTTGGGGAGTATTTTTGATACTAATTGCTCTATCTGTTCGATAGAAAAATCTTCAACCATATCTACTCAGTAACTTGTGATTCTTCTTCTTGGATGTATTGACCAAAGTAATTAATTTTTGCTTTTGATCTGGAATCTTCTGACCACTGTTGATAACGAGTAGACATCTCTTGTTGTTTGAGTTGTTCAGCTACCATCTCACGAATTTCTTCTTCAGACATCTCTTCTGGTAAGAAATCCTTGTTTTGCTCTATATAGTCGTCAATCTGTTCATCGGTAACCTCAATATCAGAACTCACCAACTCTTCAAGTTTCATCTGCAATACAATCTGTTCACGCAAGTCTTCGATTGTTAGGTTTTGCATAGCTAGTAACTGATCAAAGTCTTGACCCTGATCAACTACATTTTGACGAATCTCTTCAATTCTTGCGTCAATAGCCTCATTAGTAAGCTGAACACCTTTAGCTTTTGCTTCTTGAGCTATTAACTCCTCTAACACTAAATTGTCTAATAACTGAGCACCCTGAGCTTTTTCTGCCTCCCTCATAATTTGGTAGCGAGTAATAGGCTTACCATTAACAGTTGCGGCTAAAAAAGCTCCTCTAAAGCTATAAAGTAAACCGATGATGGCCACTACAATTAAAATAGTCACTGTTTTTTTATTAAAAACTTCAGTGAAGGTTGGAAGTTTTGGTGAAGATACTACCTCATTTACTGTCTCAACTTTTTTTGCAATCACTGTCTTTTTGGGAGCAGTTTTAACTGGAGCTTTTTTCTTTGCTGGAGCAACAGCTTTTCTTTTTGAAGTAGATGTTGTTTTTGCAGAAACTGACTTTGCATTTTTAGCCATATGTTCTTTCTTTAATTTACTAATTTAATAATATACAAATTATAATTCGAGTTAGTATATCATACTATCAAAAATTACTGAACCAATCCCCATTCTTTAAGTAGTTTTGTCTGACCCGACTGAATATCAAACAACTGAGCATAAAGACTTTTATGTTTAATTAACTCTTGGTGAGTACCTTCCTCCAAAACCTTTTGATCTTTAAGCACAATAATTTTATTAGCTTGTTGAATCGTTGAAAGACGGTGAGCTATCACCAACGATGTTTTACCTTCAAGCAATTTTTTCAAAGCTCGTTGAATGTACAACTCAGACTCAGAATCCAGTGAGCTGGTAGCTTCATCTAAAATAATGATTTTGGGATCAGCTAAAACGGTGCGAGCAATCGATAATCTTTGTCGCTGACCACCAGAAAGCTTGACTCCTCTTTCGCCAATTTCGGTATCTAAACCATCAGGTAGATCAGCAATAAATTTATCGGCATAGGCAATTTTACAGGCTGCTTCCATCTCTTCGCGAGTAGCCGTGGGTTTTGCATAGCGAAGATTCTCGGCAATACTGGTCGCAAATAGGTGACTGTCTTGACTTACCAAACCAACATAGGAACGCAGTTCCTGTTTAGTTAATTGTTTGATATCAACTCCATCTAACAGAATCTTTCCTTTATCAGGATCAAAAAATCTTAAAAGTAAGCTGGCAATAGTTGATTTTCCAGCACCCGAAGGACCTACTAATGCCGTCATCTTACCTGGCTCAATCGTAAACGAGACATCATCTAGAACCAATAAATTTTTCCTAGTATATTTTTGTTTCTGCTTCTTTTTCCCAACAGCGCTGGCCCAATCTTCGTGTCGATAAACAAAAGATATTTTATCAAACTCAAACTTACCCTTAAGATTTTTAATGGTAAGTGGAGAAACTGGATCAGCAATTTGCTGATCAATATCCATAATCTTAAAAAAGTCTTTTGCCCCAACCTGTGCTCTTTTGATTTCCCAAAAAATCCAGTTTAACTGCCAAAGTGGCTCTCTCATTAACTGAATTAAACTAACTAGCATCACTAGAGTGCCAACGGTCATCTGTCCTTGCCAAGTTAACCAAACAATATAAGCATACATCGCCCACAGCATTAACTCCAAGAAAAAATCACCTGCCACAGCCTTATTAGTATTATCCTCCATTTCCTGACGCAAATCTAAATATTTGGTAAAAAACTTTTGCAAACTTTTTCTTTCATAACTTTCAGCGCGAAAAGCCTTGATTAACTGCATCGAGTTTAGAACCTCCCAGTAGTGGCTAAAGTGATTGTCATAAAGCTTATACTCTTTTCTTTCAAGTTTATTGTTCTTCTCAAAACGCCAGCGATTAATCACAATGTAAGGAATAAACCCAACAACGATTAAAAGAGCCAAGCGCCACTCATAATTCACCGCGATGATAAATGAGATGATGGCGCTAGTAACACTGGGCAAGAAATGCATGCCAGAGTTGTTAACGATATTAATAATGCGATTAACACCTCTGTCTAACTTACTCATCACTTTTCCGGTAGCCTGCTCATTGTAGTAGCTCATCGGCAAACTCATCAAATGATCAAAACCTAGTTGCTTAAGATGAATCTCAAACTTCACCACAAAAATATTGGTGATGTACCAAGTGTAACGATTAAGACCAGTTTGAATAAACTTGGTAGCCAGCACAATTAACAGCAAGATGGTTAAGGTAGAAAAGTCAGCCAATCCTTCCTCAATGATAAGATCGGTGATTAGCTTTGACACAAAAGGACTTACCTGCTGCAGTCCAGCCATGACGGCAATAAGGAGTGCTAGGATATATAAAGTTTTGCGATATGGTTTGGTATAACCAAAGATTCGTTTAAACATAAAGTTGTGTTTGTTTGCTGAAAAATGTAGTAATGAAGCTTCCAGATCTCGTCAGAAAAAAATGAGGGATACAGAAAAAATCAGCAAGGTTTAAATTTTAACATAAAAGCTTGAAGAGTTTAAGAGGAGAATTTTGGAGAAAACCGAGAGCAAGAGAAAATTATTATGGGGCAATAAATCGTGAAAAAAAGTTTAGAAAAAAGTAATTTAAAAAAATATGATAACAACTGGTATAATCAGTTTTCATTGGTTAAATTTGGAAGCGTCGCATAGTGGCCAATTGCACAGGTTTGCTAAACCTGACCGGTTTTCCGGTTCGTGGGTTCGAATCCCTCCGCTTCCGCCAAACACTCTTGGTTGCTCCAAGACCCATCAACTATGCTCAAATAGATTGATAGTATCGACTAATTTTTCCACAAAAAGCATGAGGGTCGCTAAATAGGCCTGTAAGCTAGAAAATCGCCCAAAAACGCTCAGAAGGAAAAGTCTCTGGTTCTAAGGTTTACATCACGATAGAGCTTGGACTTGATTGAAATTCTGGAAACTCATACCTGACTAAAAATAAGAATGAGTATTGATCTCCTTTATGATTTTGATGACTTATTTCACAGTAATCATCACATTCTTCAGTATAAGTTGATATATTTGCGTTGAAGTTCTTGCCTATAAACGATCTAATTGTAATTCCTGATTTATCAGTAGATACATTAAAATTAACTACTTTATCAAACGAAATATCTGGTGTTTTTGATTTATTAACAAACAACTGACTCATAGAGGAATTTATCAAGTTAAGAGAAATGTTTGCATGAGGATTCACTAATAATTTACTGTCAGTAAAATCAAACTTTTTTCCATGCAACATATTTAGTTCTTTTTTACCTGGCACAGACAAGTGCTTAAAATCAGATGCTTCAACTTTTTTAAGCATGTCTAACATCAAGTCTTGCCCATTTTTAACGAATGATGTTGTTTTCCATGTCACAACATCATTTTGTGTATGCAAAGTGAAATGCGTATTTAGTTGCTGATTGGCAACATTAGTTTTTGGAATTGAAATAATAAAATCTTTATTGTTGATTAGCTTCAATTGTAAAAAATTAAAATCATTAATCTTTATTCTCAGCAAACAGATTGTGTTATTTTTACTCACATATTCATTTTACTTTATTAAATGAATTTTTCTGAAATCCGTTTTTCTTTAAAATCAATAAATGTGAGAACAAAAAATAAAACCACACGGAAACTTTTTTTAATATGCAAATCTTTAAAAAGCAATCTTAATGTATTAAGAACTCAATAAAACAGATGAGATCAAAATCGATAGAAGTATAATTGATGTTGTCTCAAATCCAACAATACTGTTAGTTAACAATCCTATTGTTATATAAAGCATAATGTTAATCACAAAGTTTAAATTTTTTTTAGGTAAATTTGTCATAAAATGATTATATAAACAATATAATAGAAATGCCACAAACTTCTTACACCACTTGCAGCCAAATACAAATTCTTGTATCTACAAAATCAAGCTTCCGTTAACAGCCAATTACTGAGATAATCGATGATGCAGTTTTTTTTCAAAAAATTCTATAAAGATTAACTGATTTTGATTTTTTAAACCCATTATGTCAACCAACTCACCCTCATCCTCACTCCAACCCCTAAAAAATTTCTTAAAAAAGCATCAATTTTTTCTCTTGACCATTGTAATTTTACTTTTGGCTATCATTCTTCGCTTCTCATACCTAAATATCTTTCCTCCAGCCATGGTTCAGGATGAAGTTGGTTTGGGTTACAGCGCAGTTAGCATTGCAGAAACAGGCAAAGATGAGTGGGGAGAAAGTTTTCCTTTATTTTTCAAATCTTTTGGAGATTATAAACCTCCAGCATTTATTTATTTAACTGCCGGTTTATATAAACTGATCGGCTGGCATCAAGTTTTGCCACGAATTACTTCGGCAATTGCCGGCATTTTTACCGTCTTCTTATCTATATTGTGGATCAAGCGGATTACAAAATCTAAGAGACTTGGTCTATTGGCTGGCTTAGTAGTAGCAACTAGCCCTTGGGCAATTCACCTAAGCAGAATGGCCCTTGAAAGCAACTTAGCCCTAACTTTTTTTATGGCTGGGCTTCTTTTCATGAGTTCTCAAAAATCTTTAAAGAAAACAGCCCTTTCGGCCGTATTTTTTAGCTTAAGTAGTTACAGTTATCACAGCTATAAATATTTAATTATTTTATTTCTAATCGCCTATATTTTTAGTATTATCCTGCTTAATCTAAAAAAACTTAAGGAGTATCAACAACTTCTAAAAAACCTTGTCTTAATCTTGATACTTTCAAGCCTATTATCTTTACCCATCTTCTTTGCCAAAGGAGCTACGGGCAGAATGAGTCAAACTTTATTATTGGGTTCAGAAGGTAGCTACAACACCTATAAATATCATGAAAATAATTGTCACGTTACTCTTAGCCAAATTAACCCTCAACTAAACATCATCTGCAGAGTTCAGTACAACAAGTTTACTCGACCAATTTTGACCCTACTTGATAGCTACGTCCAGCATTTGTCACCAGGTTTTTATTTCTTTTCTGGAGATGAGGTGGTCGGAAGAAATCCTGTACAAATGGGTCAGTTTTATCCCATCTTATTTATTTTTTGGATATGTGGAGTTCTTAAAATCATTAAGAATCCCAAGCAACAGTTGTTGGTTATTATTGGCTTTTTAACGGCTATTATTCCTTCAGCAGCATCTGGAGACCTTCACGCCATTAGATTATCAACAGCCATCCCGTTTTTATTACTAACTATTATTCTTGGATATCAATATTTTCAAGAAAAGATTTACAAACATTATTTGATTGACTATCTATTTGTTGCCATTTTATTGTTATTAACAACAAACTTTTCAATTAAGTATATGAGTATCACTCATGTGGGTCTTGAAAATCCGCCCACCTATTTATCTTTTGCCAAAAAGATCGCTGTTATTGCCCATGATTATATTGAACAAGATTATACCGTTTTTGCTGATTATGATCTTTATCCTGAACCCCATATCTACTATGCGTACTGGAATAAGATTGATCCCGTTGTGACTCAGCAATCTTTTGCTAATGTTTTATTAGAACAAAAAGGCTTTTCAAGACCCAAGCAGTTTGGGGAAAAGATGATTTTTGAGAGAGGCAGTCTTAATTTAATTGACTGCCAAGCCAAAGAAATTCCAAAGATTGTGTATATTAGAAAAGATCAAATTAAAGGAGTCACTCCCATTAAACTTATTAAAGACAACGCTAATCAGTACGACTTTGCCTATGTTTATGAAGGATGGCAACTGTGCGTGAAGGAGAAATAATTAAAAATTATGTTTTTCCCAACTTCCACCACTCTTACAAATAAACCTTTAATCAAAAAGGTTTTTTCTTTTGTAATCATCATTTTTCTCACATTTTTTGTTGTTAAGAATGCTTACTCGCAATCAGGAATTTTTCAAACTCATGATGGTGAGGTTCACGTCATTCGGTCACTACATTTTTTTTCTGAGTTAAAAAAAGGTCAATTTCCAGTTAGAGTCGTACCTGATTTAGCTTATCAATATAGTTATCCTGTCTTTCAATTTTTTTATCCACTGCCTTACTATGTGGTGGCAATTTTTCAACTGATTGGTTTTAGCACCACTCAAAGTTGGCGCTTAGCACTAACATCATCTACATTCTTGTCACTTTGGTTTTTTTTCAAATGGATGCGTTGCTCTGTAAAACAAAATTCTGCATTGATAGCAACAACTGTTTATGCTCTAGTCCCTTTTAGATTTTTAACTATCTTTGTAACCGGACAAGTTGGTGGCTATTTTTCTCTAGTGTTTGCGCCACTCATTGCTTGGGGACTTTATCAGCTGCTGGATAAAACTAAAAATCACACCACTGGTGGAATAATGGTTGCTATTGGCATAGCTGGGATGATCACATCTCACCTACTATCTGTCATTATTTTCTTTTTAACTTTAGCTAGCTATGGACTCTATTTATTACTAACTAACTTTTCTTGGAAAAACTTTCGTAGATTATTACTGTGGATAATAATTGGATTAGGACTATCTTCATTCTATTTAATCCCTTTTTTAGCTGAAAAATCATCAGTTAAGCTAGGTCAGGAAATCCTAATTAATCACCGTGATCATTGGCCAACTTTTTCGCAGCTAATATATTCACCATGGGGTCATGGTTTTTCGCAAACAGACTCGGCAGATGGCTTATCTTTTCAGGTTGGAGTTGTTGTTTTGGCATCATGGGTAATTAGTTTGCTTCTTTATTTAAGAAATAAAAAAAATAACCAAATAGCATTAGTTTTTTTATTAACCGGAGCCTTTAGTTTTTTCTTAATGCTAAAACAATCCTCATCTATATGGGAGATACTCTTTCCACTTCAATATCTGCAGTATCCATGGCGGTTATTAGCCGCCACAACTTTTATCGGTGCTTGGCTGGCAGGCTGGAGCCTTGATAATTTACCAAATAAAAAAGGTGCTATTCTAAGCATATTTTTAGTAACAATCGCACTTATTAATATCAGGAATTACACCAAACCTTGGCCATTAGATTGGAAAACCGACCAAGATTTTATTGCTAATAAGCAAAGCTACTACAGCTCAACCGATATTTCGTGGGAGCTAATGCCGGCTAATGCTACTGAGGTTCCACAAGAGTTAGGTGATGAGATTGTTGCTGATGGTCAAGACGTCATTGTCAGTTATATCTCAAGACCAAATTCCGGAGACACTAAACTAAGGTTTACAGTAAAATCTGATCAACCAGCCAAGTTAATCTTGCCTGTGTGGAGATATCCTTATTGGTCAGTAAAGGTTAACGAGGAGGTTGTCAAAACAGATAGCAATGAGGGAAAAATTGAGATTGAGATAAAACCTGGGAACTCAGCTGTTGAACTGATTTTAATCAAAACTCTTATCCAAAAAATAGCAGACGTCACTTCAATTGTATTTTTTGCTATCATTGTCATCATTACTCTAAAAAAAGCCAAGAATGGAAGTAAACTTTAAATTCAATAATTTTGCCATTAACTCTTCTGTTTCCAAAAAATCTTTTTTTACAAATTACTCATTTTGGCTATTACTAATCACCAATCTAATTACAATCTTTTTTGCAATTCGAGAAAGTTGGGAAGTAGCCGTTCTTGTCTGGATATACTGGGGCCAAAATATTATCATTGGCTTTTTTAACTTTTTAAGGATTTTATCTTTAAAAGAGTTCTCAACTGAGGGTTTTTTAATAAACAATCAACCAGTTGATCCCACCAAACAAACTAAGAATTTTACTGCCTATTTTTTCCTGTTTCACTATGGTTTTTTTCATTTAATCTATTTTATCTTTCTTTTTTTAGATCGCCCCTCCACAAATAATACTCCCTCTAATATCTATCTTTCTAAAACTGAGCTTTCTTACATACTGCTTTCAATTTTCTTATTTTTCATCAATCACGCCTTTTCTTACTTTTTCAATAAAGACAAAGACTCAAAAAAACAAAACATCGGTACTATTATGTTTTATCCATATGCAAGAGTAGTGCCGATGCACTTATTTTTACTTGCTGCCTCAAAATTTCCTCAGCAACTTTTGCCAATATTTTTGATACTAAAAACCCTTGCAGATTTACTGATGCACTCGATTGAACATAGCATGGCGAGAGGGAAAAATTACCAGGAGAACTCTCCTCAACGATAGAGAAATGACATTCTAAACCATCTCCAAACTCGATGATACCATTTAAGCTGAGGCTTCCAATCGGTTAAATCAATAGTTACGGACTCGCTGGCACCTTCAAGTTCATCAGAAACTGGAGTTGGCGTAGCAGTTGGAGTTGAAGTAAGCACAATGCTTGGCTCTGGTCTAGGAGTAGATATCGGTGTTGGCTCTGCCTTAACAGTAGTCTGATTAGTCACAGTTCCAGATCCATATATTCTCTCGTTTTCCTCACCCATCTGTCGCCATTTTTCTTTAAGTTCATCTGACGGTGGCTCAGGATAAGCAACAGCGAGAACAAAGCTTGGAGAAACAATCAACATCGCAACTGCAAATAACAACAAAAAATTGGTTAATTTAGTTTTACTCATTTTTTAGTGATTCCCCGACTAATAAGAACCTATATTATACCTTAGAAAATCTGCTATAATCACCAACATGTTATTTTTAGTATCCTGGCAACTCCATCATCGTTTTTATCATCAACCCAATCAAGGAGGGCTAGGACTTTAGTATTTTTCAACAATTTAAACGCAAACTTAACCCTCCACACGGAGGGTTTTTTATTAGTTATTCACAAATTTATTAAATTATCAAAAAGGAAATATGCTAGATCAAAGAAAATTTCTAGAACAGTTATCGAAGTTAGTATCGTTCAAAACGATTACCGAAGATGAAAAAACAAACCAAGAAGCATTGGATTATGTGCTCACTCTGATTGACCCATCGGCCAAAATTGAGCTGATTAACAATCAGGGCACTCAAATTCTCGTGGCAAGTAATACCAACTCAAAATCTCCAGATTACTCGTATCTTGTGCACATCGATGTTGTGCCAGGGTCAGAACAACAGTTTACCATTAGAAAGGCAGACGATCTTTTATATGGACGAGGTGTGAGTGATATGAAGTTTTCGATTCCAATTGGAGTTGCTCTGCTCAATGAGTTAATCCAAGCGAAATCAAAACTAAAGTTCCAGCTTGCTATCACCACCGATGAAGAGACAGGAGGCTACAATGGCGCCAAATACTTGATTGAGCAGTATAAATTAAATCCAAAGGTGGTGATTGTTCCCGATGGAGGAAATGAGGGTTTGGTAGTAAACAAGTCCAAAGGAGTCTGCCAGTTAATTATAAAGACTAAAGGCAAACCGGCTCACGCTTCTCAACCATGGAACGGACAAAATGCCATTACACCACTGGTTCAGCTAGCGGTAAAGTTAGCCGAAAAGTACGAAGCCAGTAATGCCAAAGAGTGTTGGAAAACTACCATGAATCTTGGTCAGATCAGCGGTGGCTCGGCTATTAATCAAGTCTGCCCAGAGGCTACTTTAAAGATAGATTTTAGATTTCCTCAGACAGACTCTGCAGAAAAAATTATTGAGGAGGTAAAAAAGATCGCCAACGAAATTGGAAAGGAGTACTCAATTGAGTTTGGCTCCATGGGTTTACCAACTTATACTGACGGTTCTTTACCAGTAGTGCAACAGTTTGCAAAGAATCTCGAATCTGAAATGGGTGAGAGGGTAAAGATTCAAGGTGAGTGCGGTGCCTCAGACGCCAGATTTTTTTCACCACTTAATACACCAATCTTGATGAGTAAGCCCAAAGGCGGCCAGATTCACTCTGATGACGAGTGGTTAAGTCTTAGCTCTACTCTAAAGTTCTATCAAGCTTTGAGAAGACAGTTAGATCTTTAGATGTTAAAATAGTGTTCTTGAATAATTAAGTATCTTTATCGTTCAAGAACAGGAGGTGTCGCATAGCGGTCAATTGCACACGCTTGGAAAGCGTGAGCTTTACGGCTCCGTGGGTTCGAATCCCACCACCTCCGCAACAACCGAAAAGTTCTGGTATATCCATCTATTTAAATAATCGTAAATTGCCATGATGATTACCTTTTCCACTAGACTAACCATCGCTCGATATTTTTTTTCAAATTTCTTTAGATTAAAACAATCAGCTTTCTTTAAAATATGGATTATTTTATTTATTATCTTGGTTTTAACAAATATTAGAGTTCAAGATTTTTTTTATCTTACAATTGTTTTTTTACTAATTTTTGGTACTCCAGTAATTAAATGGTTTTTTGCAAAAAAATATAAAGCTCTTGAGATTAAATATTTTTTTAATAATCAAGAGTTTGGTTATAGTGTGGCTGACTTAACAACTTCGGTAAAGATTAATCAAATTAAAAGTATTCAGTTTTATAAGAACTGCATTTGGATTATTTGTAATCCTTCTAAGATACTTTTTATTGGAGAACCAGAAGATATTGTCAAAGTTTATCAGCAGCTGTTGTCTACAGATTATGCCAAGTTTATCACTCAACCCAAACCAAACGCTGATCAACAGTAGAAAGCTTTGATCGTTAATATTATGATCTTCTAAACACTTGAGACATCATCCAGCTTAAAACTTCTGTCTCTCTATCAGCAGCATATAAAGCTGCAATGACTTCAGCCCTAGCATTTCCATATTCTGTTTCTTGAGTAGATGGTGCTTTTTCCATAATACTACCAATATCACCAGTTAATATTTCTTGGGGTTCAATGCCCAGAATTCTCATTCTTGCTTCTGTTCCAGCATCTAAGACAGGTAGCTGAGAAGCTCTAATTTCAGCTTTTTCTTGCATAATTAATTACCTTTTAAAATTATTAATAATTATTTGCGAATTCTATATAAAAAGCTTTCTTATTATATCAATATAACGCTAATAATGTGCAAATTGTCAATATTTTTTACAGCGAATACACCGATCTAAGAATAGATTAGCAATTTCAAATACATAGTAACTTGTATATAGTAAAGTTACTGGCATAACTTAATTGAATTAGCAACAAAAACTGTCTTACTCTCAGCTCAATAGCCCCATTAATTATCAATTAAAAAATTCCCATGAATCAATTTCAGTCATCCTATAAACAGGTTTACAAACAAGGAAAGCTTGATATCCTCCAAACAACTAAAAAACAAAATTTCTTTAAGAAACCTGGTAGAAGAGCCAACTCTTTGGCAATTATTGGAGGAGCTTTAGGAGATGAGGGAAAAGGCAGAATTGCCGATGAACTAGCTTCCAAATTATTAAAAAGTCATTCAAGTTTGTTATTTTATCGTGACAATGGCGGAGCCAATGCTGGCCATACGGTAGAGTTTAATCAAACAAAAATCGTTTTGCACCAACTGGGAGCTGGAGTTTTACAAAAAAATGCAACAGTTATTTTGGGTAAAGAGATGGTGTTACACCCTCAAGACCTGGTAACAGAGATAGAAACCGTTTACCAAGCACTAAATATCAAAAAACTTCCCACCGATTTAATGATTGATGAGATGGCATTTTTATGTCTAGATACTCATCGTGCTTTCGAAGCTGTACTTAAGATGAGGTCAACCGGCAGCAAAGGTGCCACTGGACGAGGTATTGCCCCAGCCTACGCCGACATTCTTTATCGTCATCCTCTGAGAATGAGAGATTTAGCTGGAGATGATTGGGATAAAAAATTAAAAACTCATTATGAGCTATATCAACAGTTGATTGCTGGTTGTGGATTTGAGTTAGCCAAAATCGAGGTCCCGAACTTAAAAGGAGAGTTAATCAAAGTTGGCAGTTATCAGCGGCTACTCAAAAGAACCACTCAAGCTAAAAAAGTTCTCAAAAAATATATTAAACCTGTTTATACGTATCTAGCAAAATGTTGGACAGGCAAAACCCCCATCCTAGCTGAAAAAGCTCAAGCACTTGGTTTAGATAAACGCTGGGGAGTTTATCCTGATGTTACCTCATCAAACTGTAGCTTTGATGGTCTGCTCTCGTCTACTGAAGGCATTATTGACCATGATCAGCTTTCGGTTAAAGCCGCTGCCATCAAAGCCACATATACCTCAAGTGTTGGGTCAAGAGTTTTACCTACAATAATGGATAAAAAGTTGGCAGAACGCATCAGAAAAGATGCAAATGAATATGGTGCCACCACTGGTCGACCACGTGATGTTGTGCATATCGATTTACCAATGCTTTCATTTTTGTTTAAGACAAATAAGGTTGAAGAGCTAGTAATGACCCATCTTGATATCAGCTACTCTGATGTGCCAATTAAAGTCTGTATCGCTTACAAACTAAATGGAAAAGAGGTTGAGTATCGTCCTGACCAAGAGTATCTGAATAAGGTAAAACCTGTATATATAGAATTACCACCATGGGATGGCAACGAGGTTAAGAACAAAAAAAAGTTAAAGGAGTTACCAATCGAGGCTCAACAGTATATTGCATTCATTTCACTGTCACTGGGAGTTAAACCTTTTATGATCACCACTGGTCCTAAACGGGAGCAGACAATTGAGTGTTAGTAAAGATAACTACTTTTTTGGCCAATAATTATTATGACGAGTAAAACTCTTGCCTTGAATTTGGTTTCAAAAAACCCTCTTTTTGGCTAACTGCTAAACTGTCTTGATATGTCTGCTCAATAATATGGTCGATAGGTAAATTGGGCAAAGCCATTTTGATTTTATCGGCAATATACTGCAATCCCGCTTTTAAGGCACTCGCGTCAACTTGTCTCACTTTTTCCTCTCCAATTTTTTTTGCTAAATTCCTTTTAAAATTAAAAATATCAACATCAAAAACATATCCTCCCACATCCCAATCTCCTGGTTTGTAATTAAGCCAAAGTGGTCCCAGATTTTGATGCTCTGGATCAGCGTACAACCGATTGTACTCATCTTGCATATGGTAGTTTCGCCACATCAAAAACGAAAGAATCCAAAAGTATGCATAAAGGTACTCAGCTTCCTGTCCCTGAGAGTAGTCATACTCGCTTAGTTTATCAATAATTTGAGCATAAGAGTTTGGAAATTTATACTTATCTTGGAAAAGTTTACTGCCTTGTTCACCCTCCACCTCACCCATTTTATCCATCTCTGAGGATAAACCATACATACCATCGTCAAGTAATCCAAGCGAGGCTTCTGCCCGACCTATCACATCTGCTCGAACACCCCCTCCAAGTCTCAAAATAATGGCTGGTTTACGAGATGGATAAACCTTCTCAAGTTCAAATTTTATATTATATTGATCACCTAACCCAGCTTCTTGATAATGAGGATCTACAATTTCTATAAGCTTTTCTTCATCAAGTCTAGCAGTACCAATCACTCTCCCAACCCTGAATCCGATAGCAGCAAGCTGTTCAAGTGTTGGTCCTTCAATCTCTAGAGATGTAGACTCCCAAACGATCCCCCAAGATTCAAAACTCTCTCGTCTATGCTTTGCTCCTTGCTCTGTTCTTCTTATTTCATTAGCAGTAGGTCCATTGCCTTTCAAACCTAAGTTTGTGTAAAAAAATCCAGTGATAGGATCAAAAATACCAATTAATCCAGGTTTTATTTTCTTGTGAATTTCTGCTTTGATAGCCTCTGCTAGCCGGCTTCCTCTTAGAGGAAGCTTGAGGGCAGAGATTCCTCTGCCCATTCCCCAGTGGTTACTCACGATAGCGGTTTTTTGTTTAGTGGTTCCTGCGGGTACAGAAAAAAGACAAAATAAACTTGGATTAGGATTTGGCCACCCTGGAATTTGTTGTTGAAGATCTGGATTAAATAAAAACAGAGGGTTTATTGTAATACCATCAAAAGCTGCAGTCGTATCTACAAAGTGATCCCTATAAAAAGCTACAGTTTCTGGATTCTCATCCTCGCAAGGATGTGGTTCTGTTGGAACAGGTGGTGGAGTGAGATTAGTTTCGTGCATTATGAAAACTATTTTAGTACATTTAAATATTTATAATTTAATTAATCTTACGTGTCATTTAACTACTCAATTTTAATATATCAATAACTTCATTAATATATCCTTTAAATTTTTTATTTAAGTGCGTAGTCGTAAATCTCAAAAGATGATTTAAATAACTTAATACAAAGAAAAAAGTTATCTAATTGCTAAATTAATTATTATTGCTGTTTTCTCAACAGATGAATTTTTATCCCGTTCTCGCACTTAATCACCTTTTCTTCACTCGCCTCCCCAAATAGAGTTAACTCATCATATTGGGTTTCTCCATGAACATAATCTGATTGATCTGCCACTACCATCATTAATTCAGCTGTCGCAGAATCTTTTTCTACATATCTCATTTGACAGCCATGGCGTAGTGCCATGTATCGGAATTCTGGCCCAGTATGATACCGATAATGCTTACTTTGGACACTCACAAAAACTGGCTCCTGAATCTGAGAGCAAACTAACTGGAAACACCGCTCTATCTGCCCATATGATCTTGGAGCTGGTTTAATATATGACTGAAATTTTTTAGGTCTGAGCCACCAAATACTTATTGCTAATAGAACAAATAATAATATTTTCCGTTGTCTTTTTTTTGCAGAAATGAGAACATCAGCAATAATAAGATGAAAAAAAGCTAAAAATGAAAAAATATAGTGTGCCTCAATAGTAACTGGGAAAATTAGAGAAATAGCAGTCGTAATTAATAACAGCCAAAAAGATAACTCTGATAGGGTGAGGTTATTATTCTTCCAAAATCTTTTTCTTAAAAACATCAAAGCTAGTACAAGCATTAAACCAAAACAAATAATTACTAAATACCAAGGGAGTTTTATATCAAGCAAGTATTTGACCAAGCTTTCAAGTTTGTATTCAAGAGTAAGCCTACTCGGATCCATCACTAATACTTTTCGGCTAAAAACTCTTTTAATGATCTGAAAATCATATCTAAGCTCAAAAAACCAGTAAGGCAAAAACCAAAAGTTACCAGTAAGAAAAATCACTCCGATTATTTTTAACAGATTTTTTCTTAACATTAATACTGCTAAGACTAAAAATGCCAATAAAGCTGGACTTGCCGAAACACTCATAGCTATAGCAAAAGTAATGCTGATGGCAAACAACCATAGCCATTTAGAGCTAAACTTAGTGAAAAGTTGATAAAAGCTCAAGGTTGCTACAACTACAGACAACCAAACAAACGAAGGATTCCATATATACCGATGCTGAGCTACAAGTTGCGGATGAATTGCTCCAAGTAAAAAAACAATAAAAAAAATCCACCAGAATTTTTTCTGTTGAGACTTATATAAATACAGAGAACCAGCAACAAAAATTACCACATGAAAAATAAGCGAGGTTAAATGAGAAGAAAGAAACCAACCATTTGACAGAATAAAAACAGGAAACAATAAATAAAAATAAAATGCGCTTTGATTAAAAGGCAAAGCACTATTTTGAGGACCTAAAAGTGGTGGCTTACCAGACTGTTGCCACTCAATGAGATATAGATAATCCCGACCTATATCGTTTTGAAAAAAGAGAGAATCAGAGATTTTATAAGTGCGCAGAAAAATAAAAAGTAAAACGGCAGAAAATACTATTAAATATAAATAAGTTTTACTTGTAAAAGATCTTTGGAACATTCTTTAGTAATTTATCATTTTTGCCAAAAAAAATAAGTGTAACATTAATTAAGAATATTGGGTCAAAGAAAATTTAGTACAAAAAAAATATAAAATATTTGATAAAAAAAAGTACGTTGTTAATAATAGCTATTATACAAATTTATATTTATAAAAGAAAGTAATTTCGTTATAATAATCTGCTTTATGACTGAGAAAATAAATACTGCTGAAAGAATTTTTACTAATCGTGAGTTCGCCACAGACACAAATACTTTGATAAAAGCACTATTTAGTATTGGTGTCAATGTTATGAACATTGATGTTCCATTACAATCCGCTCAACGTCGTGAAAGATATTTTTTTGTCACAAATAATCCAGGAGTATATCGTCGTTTTGACATAAATAAGATAATCAAAGATCAAAAATTAGCTCCTAATCCAAAAATATTAGCAATGGAAGTGGTTGCGGGCATTGTCCCTTTTGTCAAAACTATTCCTATTGAAGTGCAAAAATTTATTGAACAAGAACTTTCGTTTGAATGTCTACCCGTTGGGTATAAAGCTAAAACTCAAGGAGTAATAATGCAAGAAGAGTATTCAAAGTTGAGAATACCAGATGCTATGGGTATTGGTAAGCCTTCTCTAATGTATCCTAGAATTCAAATTGATATCTATGATCCATACAACCAATTTGTAGAATGCCTTGTACTAAAGTTTCTTAGTCCAGAAGAAGAACATTCACTAATAAAGTTAATCGAAAGAATTAGAAAAATGACCGAAGGGGCTAAAACAGTTTTCTTTTCTCAGTTAGAAAAACTCTTTAACTTACTTGATACTGATAGACTTGCCGATCGTTTAAGTACAAATAGTTCATCTATTGGCTCAATGGCAAAACGATGTGGCTTTTCCATTCTCGATTGCTGTCACATAATTTTAAAGTATGAAAATTACGAATCATGGATTCAAGAAGTTGATCCAGTCAGTCCAGCATTAAACTTATCTGATGAACAAAGACAAACATTAAAATTGAAAAAGAAGTTTCAAGAAAAAGGAATTAAACAAGAAACGATTCTGCCAAATCAAGAAAGAACCATTGAGCGCGCGATACAAATTGCCCAAAACTGTGGAGCAACAGAGAGTATTATTTCGGGGCTTAAACAACTGCAAAAAGATATTAAAGCCGGTCTTAATCATTATTATCACAATGCTGTCCGTTTTGAACCTTGGGAAACAATTGTCAAAGGAAGAGTCACACCAAATTTAGAAAAGATTGCAATCATATTAAATTCTGGAGAATTGATACCAAGAGAAGGCACATTTACTAAGGGTGAATATCTCGCAGGTATAACATTTGGAAAAGATAGCGTAAACACTCTAACACCATTGATGATTGAAGGAGATAATCACAGAGAGGTTCCAATAATAGTTATATTTGAAGTAGCTGAACCGCCAATGCCTTGGTTTAAACATCAATCCTGTTCAGTTAAATACGTACCAGTTGATTTAAGAAGATCTCAAAGAAGATTAATCGTAAGAAATGAGCATACGTCGAAAATGAGGCAGCTAATCAAGGAGTGTGGATATGATAATGTTGTCGTTATATCATATGATCAATTTTTAGAAGAATTGGACCTTATTGAAGAAGCAAGAAATACCTTAATCCAAGAAACTTTGGAAAAAATCAAATAGCAAAGTAATACCCCAAGTATTAAAAAAGTCACAAATATTTAGTAAGCTAAATTCATAATTTTCATCAACCAAGAAATAGCTATACCTCAATTTTAGTAAAGAAATAGCTACTGAGTATCAACAAGAAACCTGTTACCAAGTCCAGCACTAAAAAATCAAAACTCAAGCCAATATAACTACTACCAAGCATTATTTCTCGCAGTGCATCTACTCCATAAGTAAGAGGATTAAATCTTGAAATTAATTGTAAAACTTCTGGTGATTCTGCTATGGGAAATAATGCTCCAGATAAAAAATAGGTAGGCATTACTAAAAAATTCATAATTAGTTGAAAACCATGAAAATCCTTAAGTAAAGAAGCAATGCCGGTACCTAAAGCACTATAGAGCAAGGCAATTAAAAACATAATTAGTGCTGCTATCGGCATCAACAACCAGTTGATTGGTCTAAAACCCAGAAACAGAGTTAGAATAAAGACAATCGAACCTTGAATTAATGAGATGGTTGCACCCCCTAGCACTCTCCCCATAACAATTTCTAAACGAGAAACAGGCGCAGCCAAAGTTTCTTTTAAAAAACCAAACTGTCTATCCCAGATTAACTCAACTCCATTAAAGATTGCCATAAATAAGATTGCCTGAGCCATAACTCCAGGAGCCAGAAAATCGATATAGCTACCTCCTTGAGTACTTTTATACATTGAACCCATTCCAAATCCCAATGAAACCAAAAAAAGCAGTGGCTGGCCAATCGAACCAATAATTCTTGACTTTGATCGCCAATAACGCTTGATCTGACGCAGCCACATAATATAGACGACACTAATTTTAATCATATTAATTATTTCTTATTTCTTTTCATTGCACTTATGCGCATTTTTTCTAGACTAGAAATTATTTCCTCGCGGATATCTTTTCCAGTGATTTTAAGATAAGCTTCTTCTAACGAGTTTGTCTTTGTAATTTGCTTCAACTCATTAGCGGTACCGGAGCCAACAATCTCACCATGATCAATAATAGCAATATAATCGGCCATCTTCTCAGCCTCTTCTAAGTAATGAGTGGTAAAAAATATAGTTGTCTGATATTTTTCATTTAGTTCATGAATATGCTTCCAGATTTTATTTCTAGTTTGAGGATCTAAACCAAGCGTTGGTTCATCCATAAAGAAAATCTGTGGATGGTGAAGTAAAGCTCTGGCAATTTCTAATCTTCGTCTCATACCTCCTGAAAAAGTTTTCACAAAGCTATCCTTTCTATCCCATAAATCAACAATATTTAGCAACTGTCTAATTCTCTTGTTAATTTCCTCCTTTGGGACCTGATACAAAACAGCATGAAAATACATGTTTTCCATGGCGGTTAACTCTTCATCTAAGCTTGAATCTTGGAAAACTATACCAAAAGACTGACGTACAGCGTTTTGCTGTGAAACAGGATCAAAATTGTTAACAGAAATCACTCCTTCAGTAGGTTGCAGTAAAGTAGTTAAAATCTTAATGGTAGTTGTTTTACCTGCTCCGTTTGGACCTAAAAAAGCAAATATCTCGCCCTTTTTTACAATAAAGCTAAGATCATTAACTGCAGTAAAACCATTAAACTTTTTGATCAAATTTTTAACCTTTATGATGGGTAACTGATGCAAAGATGACACTACTAATTTAGATTTAGATTGATCCATAAAAATTATTATAAACCAGAAATATCATCCCCGCAGCAAGCTGCGGGGATGATAGACAAATGGATTTTTTACCCTATTGGAATAAACTTACCTACCCTTGAATATTTTTCCTTCACAATTTTCAACAACTCAATTATGATAAAACCAGATGAAGCACAAACTAAAACAAGTAACCAATCATTCGCATTAAGTGGCATAGTCTTAAATATTTCATTTCCGAGTGGGTGATAAATGGTAAATAACTGACCAACTACTCCAAAGACTACTGCCAATATTAATAGCTTATTTGAGAAAAAACCTATTTCAAATGCACTTTTTTCAGATCTAATTGCAAATACCAAAAAGAATTCAAATAAAACCGTTGTAGTAAATGCTAGAGTTCTAGCATACTCTACCGGCAGTTTCCAAACAAAAAGAGCAATTAAATATAAACCAAAAGTAACAATATAAGCAATTAATCCAGCCAAAAGAGCAAAAGGAATTACCCCATGCAAAATCTCTTTTTGTGGCTGATACGGCTTTCTCTTCATAATGTCTTTTTCAGCAACATCGGTGGTTAAAGCTAATGCTGGTAAAGAGTCTGTGGCCAAATTTAGCCACAATATTTGGATTGGCAAAAAACAAAGTGGCAAACCCAAGATAATGGCACTGAAGATCCCGAAGATTTCATCAAAGTTTGCACTAATGAGAAAACGAACAAATTTTTTAATGTTAAAAAAGATACGGCGGCCTTCTTTAATTGCCTTCGGAATAGTTGAAAAATCATCATCAAGAAGAATTAAATCTGAGATTCCCTTGGTAAGATCGGTGCCAGAACCCACGGCAACACCAACATCTGCTCTTTTAATCGCTGGAGCATCATTAACACCATCTCCCGTCATTGCTACTTGATGACCAAGTTCTTGCAAGGTAGTCAAGACCAACACTTTGTGTTTTGGTGATACCCTAGCATAGACATTAACTTTCTCTACCACTCTCTTAAACTCGTCTTCTGACATCTCATCTATCTCATTTCCAGTAAGCACTCCCTCTGTTTCTAGATTAATTTTTTTAGCAATTGCCTCGGCAGTGTTCTTATGATCTCCAGTAATCATCAGAACACGAATTCCCGCTTGACGACAGATTTGGATTGATTCTTTTACCACCTCCCTTGGGGGATCGTACATTCCAATTAAAGCGACTAATTTATATTTTTTTAAATCTTCCATTTTTTGCTCACCGCTCAAATCTTTCTTAGCTATAGCTAACACTCTCAAGCCTTGTTTAGCCAAATCTTCGTTTACATTAGAAAGTAATTTCTCCTCATTCTCATCTATTTGACAAAAGTTAAACACTATTTCTGGAGCTCCTTTTAAAATAGCTGTCGTTGCTGACTCCTTTTGAACGGTAACTGCCATAAACTTATCTGTGGAGTTAAATGGAATCTCATCGATACGTTTATACTCTTGACGCAAGATTGCTTCATTAATTTTTGCTTTTCTTAAAGCAACAACCAAAGCCTTTTCTGTAGGATCTCCAAAATCGAAAGTTGCATCTGAGGATAAAACAGAAGACTGCAAAACATCTTTAAGTAGTTCTTCATTTCCATCTCCAGTAATCTTGAGCTTTCTGCTTTCTTCTTTATCAAGACCGATTAGACCACTGGTATCATAACCATCTCCAGAAATTTTATACATTCCCACCCCTGGAATGAACACACTTGTGACAGTCATTTTATTATGAGTAATAGTACCGGTTTTATCAGAACAGATCGTATCAGTTCCACCCAGAGCCTCCGCTGTAGAGAGTTTTCGTACCAACACATTAACCTTAACCATTCTCTTAATCCCTAATGCTAATGCAATGGTAACAACAATTGGCAAACCTTCAGGAATTGCAGACACTGCCAATGATATCGCCATCATTAGCATTTCTACTAAATCTCGACCAAATAAAATACCCAAAACTAAACCAGGAACTGCAACTCCCAAAGAAATCATTCCCAACACCTTCCCTAATTTTTCCAAAGCTTTTTGTAGTGGGGTTAAAGTATCCTCAGCTTCTTGAATATCAGTAGCAATCTTTCCAATTTCGGTATTCATACCTGTCATCACTACAATTGCTTTTGCTCGACCTTTAGTAACCACACAACTGGAATAAACCATATTTTTACGATCAGCTAATGCAGTTGATTCTGGTAAAATCTCAGCTTTTTTACTAACTGGTAAAGACTCACCGGTTAACATTGATTCATCAACTTCTAGTGAAAATGCCTCAATTAACCTGGCATCAGCTGGAATTTTCTCACCTTCATACAAAGCAATAATATCTCCTGGTACAATTTTTTCAGCGGCTATAGTTATTTCTTGATTATCGCGCCAAACTCTAGCTTCAAGAGTTTCCATCTGTTTTAAAGCTTCCATAGATTTTTCAGCTTTAAATTCTTGGAGAAATCCAAGCAAACCATTAACTACTACAATTAAAAAGATCGCAATTGCATCAATATGTTCTCCAACTAAGTATGAAAAAAAACCTGCTAAAAGCAGGATAATGACTAAAAGATCTGTAAATTGAGAAATTAATAGTGAAAAAATAGAATATGCTTTTTTTTCTTTAAGCTTATTCAGACCAAACTCTTGAATTTTTTTTAAAGCCTGACTCTCAGATAAACCATTTTGAGTTGAATCCAGTTTTGAATACAACTCATGAATTTTGAAACTGTGATAATTAAGTGATTGAAATTGCGCCATCTTTTCTTGATTTTGCACTTCGTCCATAGGAACTCCTTATTAAAAAATAATTAATATTTTAAATTTTTTTTAGGAATCTTGTTTTAAGGACCAATCTATCGCATTCTTTTCTAAAACAAATTATTTTTATTTTTTTTCAAAAAAAATTTTTCAAGAAAAAAAAGATTATATACACAATTAAGAAGTAAAAAAAGAGGGAGTTTCCATACAATACACGCAAGTGATTATAAGTAAGGAAAACTAACGGTAAATAAAGATCCATTTCCTAAACTACTTTTTACCATTATTGAACCTCCGTGCATTTCTGTAATTTTTTTAGCAATAGCTAACCCAATTCCAGTACCCGTATGTTTAGTTCTAGCTTCATCACTTCTATAAAATCTCTCAAAAATATTTTCTATCGTTGATGCATCCATACCAATGCCACTGTCCTCTATTTCCACAATCGCATTTTGATTATTTTTGATAATCAAAATATTGACTTTTTGACCTGAATTAGAGTAAATAATTGCGTTGTGAATAATATTGCTTAACGCTTGTTTAAGTTTATCCTTGTCTGCTTTAATCTTAACTTTATTTTTCTCTTTTACTGCAATGGGCACAGCTAACTTTTTGGCTATCGGCTCAAGAGACTCAATTACCTCTTTTATTAATTCATTAAGACTAATGGCACTCTTATTTAAGGTAAAATTTTCAGACTCAATTAAAGCCAATTCTCTTGTTTCTTTGGAAAGCTTAATCACTTGTCTCACTTCATCCTTCATTAGAGAAAGAATCTTTCTTTGCTCTTTTTTTGAGCTAATAACATTATCCTCAAATGCTTCTATATAACCATATAAACTTGTTAATGGTGTTGAAATTTCATGAGAAAAATTAGCAACAAGATCCTTGCGAAATTTTTCAATATTTTCTACCTTTTCAAAAAGGTTATTGGTTTCATCTATTAGCTCACTAAACTCATCGTTTGTTTTTATGGTAATTCTTTCCCCATAATTACCAGAGGCGAATTTTCTACTTGCTTCAATAATATATCTAATTGGTTTTAATAAAACTCTAGCTACCACCACACTTAAAAAAATAGAAAATATAACAGCAATACCTCCAGAAATTAGTAGAGCTTGTTCAACTGACTGTAAAAAAGTCTGTCCTGCTTCATCTCTGAGACAGCTTGGAAGCTCTTTATTATGTAGATTACAAAACTGTGTGAAATTATCTTGAATTATCTGCCTATTCAGCAAGCTTGTAATAAGCGTTGAGATCGCGATAGCACAAATAAAAATTAGAATTAGTTTTACCTCAAATCTTAACTTCATAGATCTTCATTAAATTTGTAACCAAACCCGCGAACACTTTTTATCATCTTTTGATCTTGATCAAAGATTTTCTTTCTTAATCTTGAAACAATGACATCTATAGCTCGTTCAAAAACATCTTCGACTCCATCAGTATAAATGGCATTTATTAAATAATTTCTTGAGAAGACTCTACCAACATTAGTCATGAAAAGTTCCAACAGTTTGAACTCTTTTTGAGTTAAGTTAATCTGTTTCCCTTTAAAGAATACCTGTTTATTTTCAACCTCTAGAGTTAAATGACCTTTTTTTATTAAATTAAAACAACTTTCTACTCTTCTAAAAAGAGCATTTACCCTTGCCACCATTTCTTTTGGACTGAATGGTTTAGTAATATAATCATCAGCCCCTGTTTCTAAACCTTCAACTTTGTCAAGTTCTTCTTGGCGAGCAGTGATCATGATGATAGGAATTGAGGAAATTTTTCTAATTGCTTTCGCAATCTTGAGCCCGCTCGTTGATGGAAGCATTAAGTCAAGTAAAACCATATCGATTTTCAATGAATCAATGTTTCTGAGAACATTATTGCCATCTCTATTCACTAAACACTGATACCCCTCTCTTGAAAGATAAAGTTTTATAAGATCAGCTATATTTTTGTTATCCTCTACAATCAAAATATTCTTACCCATACGTCTAAAAACCAATCATTTAGTTACTGGAAAGTTTATTGTACAACAATTTATAAACGGATATTGAACATTAACCAAACATTAATAGCTCAGGTTTTAGGATCAAGATTAAACCTATAACTAACATCAGCGCTCCTCCAATTATTCCTGAATATTTTGAGTACTTACTAGTAATCCCAACAGCATGAAAGGTTTTGACAGCAATAAAAAAGATAAACAGATCGTCAAACATAAAAATCGCTGTATAAAGGATTAAATATAAATAATATTTGAAGGTTGATAAATTTGCCGATGCCAACAAGCTTGTATAAACTGCTGGCAATCCAGCTGAACAAACCACCTCAATGAAGTTTACCGAGATCGCAAGAATAATCATTCCAGCCACGGCTATCCATAAGTTATTTTCTTTGATTATTTTCTTAATACTTTCCATAATAGAAGCACGTTGTTTCGAGTTTGTTACATGACATTCGCCTTTGCTAGTAAAAGCATTTTTTAGATGAAAGACACCAGTTGTCAAAGCTACTAGTCCGATGACAATCTTGATCCAATATACATAACCAACAAACTGGAAAAAGTTAAACCAAGCTGAGAGAAATACAAAATAGACAAGTGCTGAAGTTACAATGAAAACAGTCCCTAGTATGTATAGTTTTTTCTTATCCTTCATGTTAATTAGCATGGTGATAAGAAAAATTAAAATCCACATAGCACAAGGATTAAAGCCATCCATAAAAGCAATAATTATGGTTATCACGGGTAATGAAAAGTTAACAAGATTAATTTTACCAAATACTGGAAGCTCTATCTCCTCTGGATATTTTTTTCCGTCACTCTTTTCATAATTGATTTCAGTCTGATTTTCCACTTCTTTCGTACCAAAAAGTTTGTCCTCTTCCTTTGGATTTATGATGTTAGCAACTAAATCATCACACTGATTGTTCAAACAATAATCAATTCTATTTTTAATATCTTGACCAGTGGTAGCATCACTCCCATAGCCGATTATTGGTTCATCTCCAATAATGATAAGTGGAACCCCTCCTACCTCCAATTCAACAAACTCGGCCACTTGATTAAAAAGCTCAGAATTAGCACGATCATAATAAATTTCGTATGAATAGATTTTTACATCATCATTATTCTCAGCTGAAATATCTTTAAGAAAATCAATCTCTTTTGCACAATGAGGGCAACCGGTTCCATAAAACATATAAACATTAACTGTTTTATTTTCCGCACGAACTTGTGAAACAAAAGTACTAAAAAACAAGGCAGTCAGCACAACCGATAAAGCTGATTTTAGAATGAACTTTCTTAATAAATTTCCCATATTAATAGTTTTTATATTTGTTGATAATCTCAATTAATTTTTTCTTTTCTATCTCACCATACTCTCGATGAATCTCTTTCTCATTTTTATCTAGAAAAATAAAACAGGGATAATCGGTGATTGAGTATTTTTCGACGAGCTCTTTTTCTTGATCTACATCGTAATACTTAGTTTTTAGCCACTCAAGTTCCTTCTCAACTTCTGCAAAAATTGGCTTCATTACAAGACAGCCAGAACACCAAATAGCTCCAAATTTAAGAATTTTCATAAAATTTCCTCTTAATTCTTAATATTAACTAGAAACAACAAACATATTATAAAAAGAATGTTTCAATATTATTGCAAACGTCGTGCTACCTGTCTTTTTTGATGAAAAGCTGATAAACGAGATAATAAGTCTAAACAACTGCCTCAAACTCAATTGAGGATTCCATAACCGGATTGTTAAATGCTTGCCAGGCTGATCCCCCTCTTAAAAAAATCTCTAAAAACTCGTTGCCTTTTTCACCAGTTGAGCCAGGAGCAAAAGCCAATTCTCCATCCTTTACCTCAAAGTTACCAGTTGCAAAAGTTGCCAATCTTTTCACTTGATTGAGAGTGATTTTTACTCTAGTGCCAGCCTCAAAGTTTATTTGATTGCGTTTGATAGTGGTTTTTAAATTTCCATAACCATCAGCAAAAGCTAAAAGATTCTCTGGAATGTCTGGAATGATATCTTTAGGTTTAAGATTTTTCCCAACATACGTTTCTAACTCCCCATGAAGAAAACCAACCACAGCCTGAGGATAATAATCTCTTGAACGAAACTGGGAACCAGCATTCGCAACAGTAACTAGATTAAGTTGTTTAATTTCATCTTTAATAAAAGAAAAGCTATAGCCAGAATTAACCGCCACAATTTTAGTACCATTGTTAAGTACTGCATAAGTCAACTTTTCACCTTCGTTATTTTTTCTTTCCTGTTTGGCATCTTTTCTAGGAGCGGTGTTCGCATAAATTATATAATTTGAGGGTTGCTTGCCTCTAGAAAACTGTGCAATCCAATAACCAGTAGCAACTGTAGAAAATGCTGGCACTGAGGTCGGTTGGATTTCCAAATCTGCATCTAAAGCTTTCAGTCGTTGAATTACTTCACTAAAAGCTGGATCACCAACTCCATAATCTGCAATTAATTGAATAAAAGCTTTCATATTTTTTAATCAATAAATATTATAACTAACGAAACAATACTAGCAATTTTTTTAAGATAAGTAACCTACAATTTTTTACTTCTAGCAATCATTGCACTTCTAATAATATTAGATACCAATGGTTGAGACATAAACATCGGTCGGTAAATTAATCTACCATCATAGTCTTTAATAATTTTCAGTATCCCCGTTTTTTCTGACAGCTGTTTCAATAATTCCCCATCTAGCCCATCTACATGTGGATCAATTAATGACAAGCTAGATCTAGTAAAATATAAATATAATTTTATCAGTAAGGCTTTTTCTTTAAAACTCAGAGATTCAAAATTTTTCATTAACCAAGTCCTGGATTCATATTTTTCTTTTTTTTGTGGAGGCATTGACTCTGGGTCATGAATAAAAATGCTTTTCATTACCTCTTGTACTTTGCTATCTTTACCCAACTCTGATAAATCTAATTCTTTATGTTGGAAAAGTACTGTTCCATTTAAAATAATGTGAATAGTAAGTCTAGCTTCATACGACAAAGCTACTTGATTCTGTTCAGCTAAAACATTATTTAATTCTTCAATTGAGAAAAATGCCGCTGATCCAAAGCTATTTCTATCAAGTTCAACCAACCAGTTATAGTTTTTCCTAATCAAACTATCAATAAAAGCATTTCGTTGTTCATCAGTTATGGGAGTTTGAGTTAAAAAAAATATGCCATCAGCATCTGACCCTGGTAAGGCATTATTATAACCCTCTCCGTCTCCTAGAGAGCATTGTGTATTGGTCACCCACATTTCGGAAAATATGTTTGTAAGAACTGACTAGGCGACTGATATTTTAAAGCCATGTGCGGTCGCTTGTTGTTATACCAATTAAGATATTCATTTAGTTTAACTTGA